>JACKQG010001714.1_pt1 | contig 29712 bp, 23 predicted proteins | sample 8237621 | NCBI WGS metagenome assembly JACKQG01 (sample SAMN15677084, study PRJNA649215) | marine metagenome | biome: marine; feature: Black Sea; material: saline water; isolation source: suspended particulate matter (SPM) from the Black Sea western gyre | collected 2013-06-09/2013-06-10 | depth... | reverse complement strand
ATCAGGCATAAATCTCGTTGTTGACACAGGGTCTTGAATTACAGCTTAATTAAGAATAGGTCATGAATCAACTATGTAAGAATTACATGGGCACATCATATCCCCAACCCTATCTTCTTCGCGTATCTTCAATTTTATCTACGAGGTTTGTCCGCTTGATATGGTTTTGGTGACCACAATAGAAGAAATTACTGGATGTTCTGAGGAAATTCAAGGGGTTTGATTGCAGGACGTTCCCTAACGTTGCAAAAGTCGAGGATGCCGCAGATCCAAGACGTCAAGGGTGAAGCTGCCCCGCCCGGGGCGGGGCCGTCGAGCCCTCGACAACACAGGAGATATGGTATCATCGGCTTTCCCTTCGGGTAAATAACATGGCGCTTTTCATTGTTTTCAAGATTTCGCCTGAAGTGTGTTCCTGTAAAACGACTACAACGATTCAAAAAGTCTATAAACCAAAGCTTTACGCTCATGTTGCCATATTATTTATGCAACTATAGGGTTTTGTCTTATGGCCGTATATCATCTGATTTTCGAGAGAATATACTGATGAAGAAGAGAGCAAGGGAAGAGGTGGAAACACTTGAGGCCAATATTTTTTTGAAAAAATGCATTTTTAAACGATAACATATAATAAGCGGGTTCGTGTTATTCGGTTTATAACTTCGCTAATTGTAAAGGAGGGTAAAAATGAAAAAGAAAAATCTATTTATTGTAGTATTTATCACAATTTTATGCGTCACTTTTTTGACCTCATCAGTGTGGGCAGGGGAAAAACATCGCTACCGATGGGAAGGAATAGCCATAGGTGTAGGGGCTGTCATGCTGGGACATGCGCTCTTCAACCAGTACCGTCCTCGTGATCTCCACCCGGCTCCCGGTTATATCCATCGTCCACCATCATCCCCAAGGCTTCACGGACACTGGGAAATGAGAAGAGCCTGGATCCCTCCAACCTATGAGAGAGTGTGGAATCCAGGCCACTATAATCATAAAGGAAGATGGGTCCCTGGTCGATGGATAGAGGCTGTGAAAAAACCCGGTTACTGGAGTAAAAAGCGAGAATGGGTCGGGAGGCTCCATCACAGGTATTCACATTAAGATGAGTGTGATCGTTAGAATCACTTCGTGATTCCAGTATCATCAAAGGCAGGGCAATCAATCCATGTTCCTGCCTTTTCTCGAGTATTGGCAGCTATCCATCCTGCGTATATCATCAGATTTTTTGAAAATTTGAGGATGAAGAACGAATCAGGAATGAAGATCAAGAAGTCCCAGTTTTCAGACACCAACAGGTTATAACTACCAGATGTACGCTTCTGCGTTTCTGGGGTGGGTCAAAATTCAACTATAATATAGGAAATCCAGCATCATGTGGCGATAGCCAATCAGGGGAACGACCAGTAGAGTCGAGGACGGTATTTCTCCTCCAATTCTTTTAACAACGGCGGCTATCCTCAGATCCCGGTCACGACATAAGGTGGCCGGTGCAAAAGCTGAGTGAGGTTATGCTTTTTTGAATTTCACCACAAAACTATTGAGAATCTTTTGAAAGGATTCAATTTCTTCCTTTGAAAAGTCCGTCTTGATCTCATCATTAACTAGATTGATAACGGTTTTCGCCTTATTCACTTCTTTAATGCCCTGACCTGTAATATGAATGAGAAATATCCGACGATCCTTTGGATTTGCTTTGCGAAGAACAAAACCGGACTTTTCCAGGCGATCTATCAAACCAGTAATGGTAGAGTTGTCCAGGAAAAGAAGCCGGCTGAGTTGAGACATGGCTCGTCCATTCTCTTCTTTTAAGAGAAATAAGATCCCGACCTGCTCCAACGTTATTTTCACGCCGGCGGCCGTGAGTTCATCCCGAATGTGCATTCTCAATCTGTGCTGAGCCGAATAAAGGGGTCAAATCTACTCTTGTCTCTTGCTAATTTTAGTTGTATAAATATGCTATGTCCAGACCATTAAGAATACAATATCCAGATGCTTGGTATCATGTGATGAATCGTGGTAGGAGAAGCGAAGAGATATTTACAGGGAAGACTGACTATAATGCATTTATTGAACTACTCAAGGAACTGGTTGAAGACCATAATGTAAAGATTGCTGCCTATTGTTTAATGTCAAATCACTATCATTTATTGATTCAGACGCCAGATGCCAATATATCCAGATCCATGAGACATCTCAATGGAGTTTATACACAGCGTTTCAATAGAATGCATCTGTGTGATGGCCAACTATTTAGAGGACGGTACAAATCCATCATAGTGGATGGAGACAGTTATCTTCTGGAGTTGTTAAGATATATTCATCGCAATCCATTGGAAGCTGGAATAGTGGAGAAGTTGAACAAGTATACTTGGAGCAGTCATAAGGGATATTTGTCTGCTGCCAAGAAATGGGATTGGCTGCATAAAGATTTTATCCTATCATTATTCTCGAAAACAAAGGCAGAAAGTATCAGGAGATATCAACGATTTGTTTCTAAGGAGACACCTGAAGAGATTAATCGAATATTAGCGAGAAAGAAGTTGCCAACTGCGATAGGCAGTAAGCGTTTTGTTGATAAAATTAAAGGGATGTTTTTTTCTAATAAGACCCATGAAGAGGTTCCTGAATCCAGATTTCTTGCCCCAGATGTGGATAAAATTGTTGAAGAGGTATGTAAATACTATAAAGTGACCGTGGATGATATCCTTGTCTCAAAAAGGGGTCATTTTAACGAGCCAAGGAATGTCGCTATTTATCTAATAAGGTCCATTCGGAATGATACGCTAAAAGGTGTAGGTAAAGCTTTTGGGATCGATAAAAATAGTACTGTTGGCAGCGTTGTAGAAAGAGTAAAACGTGAGATGGAAAAAAATAAAGATATTAGCAAACGAGTCAAAAACTTGAAGGATATATTAGGAAAGAGCTAAGAGTAGATTTGACCCCTTGTTTTCAGATACCAATATGTGAAATGTTTAGAAAGCCAACTTGCGGCCTTTTCTTCAGCCAAAGGTCGGAATTGCGATGTATAGATAACTGGAATGCCGAATTTGGCCTCGAGAGCGTCAAGTGAACCTGAAACAGCATTGGGATGTGCCTCTGTATATCCGTCATCGTATGGTGACTTTACATCCTCATAACTTGCCTCAACAAGCAAGGCACGCCAACGATACATGGACAGACGTTCACATGATTTGAAAAACCGCTTCCGGTTCTGCATCAATGTTGTTATTAAATCGGCAAGACTTTTCCGCTCCAACATAAGTAGATGTTCCATCCCCTCTACACTGTAATCCCCTGCATCCAGTTTCTGTTTTTTGGTTTCCGCAATCCAGTTAGAGAAGTGGGCGAAACTCAAAGGGAACTGCTCGCGTGTATCCACCAAAACAACAGGTTTGGGGATTTTTCTCGTAATGCTATGCCCCTTACGCTTGACCATTAAGCGGCTTGTAGTCGGAGGTACACAAATTGAGCATTCACTTTTTTCAGCAAGGATAAATTCAGCATCGGTCTCATCTTCATGTGAAAAAGTTGATACCATTTTTTCGTCCTCTCAAGCTAAAATATTTCATGAAATGGTTCAAATAATCCTGATATTTTGAACAGTTAAACACATATTGCCCCCAATTTCAACAATGATTTCTCCATTTTCCGGCAACTCATTATTTTTGTAGCTTTATCGATTTTTTTAAAAAAAGTTCTCCAGTTGTGACCGTATATGTCAAACCCGTCTATTATAATGCCCCAAAATATGAAACACGCAACACGCAACCCGCAACCCGTAACTTGTACCCAGTACCCAGTACCCAAAAGAGGAGGCACAACATGGATACCGTTATCAAGAATTATCTGGAACAGATCAAAGTCGGTCGTAAACAATCCTACAAAAACCTGAGCCTTTACCCGCTCCTCTCAACATACTCTTCAGGGCTGGAATACCTCCTGTTGGATGAAGCTCTGAGCCAAAATCTGATGGAGGTGTTTGAACTGGACAGTGATGGTTCTGTCCCGGAACTGAAGGTTGCAAATAAATCCCCTGAAATGATTCTCATCCTGGACGGTGAAGAGCTGGTCGGGGCCAAACAGAACCGGATCGTCAATACCACTATCCTGGTTAAGGGGGATGCCACGATTGTGATCCCTGTCAGCTGCGTGGAACATGGCAGATGGTCATATGACAGCCCAACATTTCACAGTCAGGAAAGGATGATGTCATCTAATCTTCGAGCCATGAAGACCGAGCAGGTCAATTATTCTGTCAGGGCTTCAGGGGAATTTCGCGCTGACCAGGGCGCCCTCTGGGACGGCATAGCAGAAAAAGCGGAGAGGATGGCGGCCCCGTCCCCTACCGGCGCCATGGCCGCGATTTACGACAAGGAAATGCCTTCGATAAATGAATACATAAAGCACTTCAGGTTGATCGACTCCCAGGTGGGGGCCATCTTCATGATCAACGGCAGGGTGGTAGGACTCGATGCCTTTGGTAAACCCGGAACCTTTTCAAAAGTCTTTAAAAAACTGCTTGAAAGCTATTCTCTGGATGCCATTGACTGGTACGATCCGGACAAAGAGCACAAGGCCCTCAAGAGCGAGGTCACCAGATTCCAGAAATCGGCCTTTTCGGCCAGGGCAGAAACCCGCCCATCCGTGGGTCTGGGAACCGACTTCCGGCTGGAATCCAGGAAAATAACCGGCTTTGCCCTGGCCCTTAACGATCAGGTCCTTCACGTCTCCATCTTTACCCGGTCAGTTGGCCGAAATACCCATCCGGCTGATTCACGGATCGAGAGGTTTTCAAGGAGAAGACGGAATCGAAGGGGGTAGTCAGGATATCCAGGATTTACCGGGAAAATAATCCGTAACGCGCAACCAGCATCCAATAACCAGTTTCAAATTTCTACCAACCCGTAACTCGTAACGCGCAACCCGTTCCCTTTTTTCATTGACTTCTTAAGTGTTTCTTTATAAACGAAATTAGGCAATATTGCCGTTCCAATCGCTTCTTTCAACTCCAAAAGAGGGAAAAGAGGATTTAGAATGGTTTCTGAACATCCAAAACCCCGTTACTCTGAACAGAAAGAGAACGGGGTTTTATGTTTTGCGGCCCGGCTCAGGGCTCGCTCAGAAATAATTCAGCAGAGTTGATGACCCCAATTATGAAAAGACAGAAAAACAATTCTCGCGGGAAACTCGTCTTATATCAGGCGCTGGACGGTACTGTCGAACTGGATGTGCGGCTGGAGCGGGATACCCTTTGGCTGAGCCAAAAGCAGATGTCCACGCTTTTTGACAAAGATACGGACACGATTGGTCTGCATCTGCGTAACATATTTGAAGAGGGGGAGTTAGAGGAATCGGCAACTACCGAGGAATCCTCGGTAGTTCAAAAAGAGGGCAATCGCCAGGTGCGCCGGAATGTCCGCTTTTACAATCTCGATGCCACCATCTCTGTCGGTTACCGCGTAAATTCCAAGCGTGGTACCCAATTTCGGATCTGGGCGACCAAAACCCTGCGAGACCATATGATCCGGGGCTACACGGTCAATGAGCGGCGGCTGATGGAACTCGATAAGACCGTCAAGCTAATCACAGGTGTCGTTGAGCGGCGCGACCTTTCGGGAGACGAGGCCAAGGCCCTCCTCCAGGTAGTGGGTGAATACAGCCATGCCTTGGACCTGCTGGATGATTACGACCATCAACGCGTGGAGGCACCTGAGAGAAAGAGCGAGGTCATACACATATTGAGCTATGAGGAAGCCTTGCGAATAGTCGGCCAGTTGCGTGGGCGGTTTGCCGAATCTGCTGTTTTCGGCATCGAAAAGGATAAGAGTCTGGCCAGTGCTTTGGGCGCGGTCATGCAGACCTTCGACGGGAAGGATCTCTATCCGGGCCTTGAAGAGAAGGCGGCCTATTTGCTCTATTTCTTAGTCAAGAATCACGCCTTTGTCGACGGCAACAAACGCATTGCAGCTGCCCTGTTCCTCTGGTTCCTTGAACGAAATGGCGCCCTCTACGATCCGGACGGTGGGTGCCTGATATCAGATGCGGCATTGGTGGCCATGACCCTTATGATTGCTGAGAGCCGTCCTGAGGAAAAGGATGTGCTGGTGAGCATCGTAATGCATCTACTCTGTTAAAAGAGAAGAAATGCTCACTGAAATCACTCAACCTGTCGCAGCGAAGCGAAGATCCCGCTTCAGCGGGATAACCCGAAACCCGCAACCCGTAACAGGGCTTATCTATTCTTCATTTAAACGGATGGACGAGGGGGTGGACTAAGGGTCAAGAGTAGACTTTACCCCTTTCCCATATTTGCCTGCAAGATATTGTGGTTATGCGGAGGCTAATAATGGCATCAGCAACGTCAGAAGCTGAATATTATCAGGCTAACCGGGATAGCATCTTAAAAAAGCAAAAGAGATACAGGGATACGCATAAAGATGAAATTAGAGCTTATGGCAAGGCCTACTATAAAGAGAACCGGGAGCAAATTCGAGAGTATCAAAAAGGTTGGCGAGAAAGAAATAGGAAAAGAACCAGACGAAAGGCAAAAGAGCGCTATCCTCAAATAAAAGAGGCAGTCGCAGCATATAACCGGAAATACTATCAGGCCAACAAAGAATTGATTTTTCAAAAGAGGAAAGAGAAAGCAAAAAAATGAAAATCGATGTCACGGAAGATGATAATTGAATGGACAGGTCAATTCATTAGCAGCTAAGATCGTGGATAAGGCGATCTATTCTTCGTTTAAGAGATGGAGGAGGGGAATGGACTAAGGGTCAAGAGTAGACTTGACCCCCTCTATTTGGATGCCGCCGTTGAAGCCGAAGTCCCCGGCATTCGAGGAACCTTTAGTTTCACCTGACCAAACCCACCAGCCAGTGGTCTTCAATAAAGGCGTCATATTGCGTTCACCTACACCTTTCTTGTAAAGACCCTCCAGTTCATCCATGGTCGGCATTCTCCAACCGCCGCCATCCAGATTCAAACTTTGCACCCATGATCTGGCTTCGTTCCAGTCAGTGTCCATGTCCGGTCCAGCTTTCCATTCAAGACCGGTCCTGCTATCTTTTACGATCCCGTTGGCCTCAGATAGATATATTGTACCATCTGATACAACAATCCCACCCCTCATCCCTATATAGGTCTCATCTTCTCCAGGGCCGTGGAAAATAGCCTTATCAAATTTTATTCCACCTAACCTGGCTTTCATCAGGACTTCTGGCACTAATAATTGGGGATTGTATTTGTATTCACGGGCCTTCCGTTTTGGTATATTTATAAGCAATTTCTCTGTTGTTCCATTTGAGGTTAGTGTCGCAAGCATCATTTGAGATTTCAAATTATACCTTATAAACTTGAACGACACTTGGGATGCAGGTACGATAAAACGTTTTCCTGCTAACGCTTCCATCTGCTGGTCAAGCGGTCTGATCTGATCTTCGCGTATTGTTTCAAGTTCATGCTGCAACGAGGCTAATTCTTTTTCTTTTACCTGCCGAATGGGTGTAGCCTTTAGCTCGACCTCAGCAATCCTATCCTCATATTCCTTCTTTGTTTCAAACTCCTTGTCCCATGGAGGGATATCCATGATACGGGATATTTGTTTGTCATAAAAGGCGCTCAGATTCCGAGTCTGTCTTTCAAGTTCTGTTGAAAACTCTCTGTCGATTTTGTTACGTTGTTCGTTGATTTTCCTTAGTTCGGCAACAGCGGATTCAATTGTTGCTCCTCCGGCAAGGTCTTGGCTCAGCTCCTGCCGCATTTTGTCCGCCTGCGATCGAAGCATGGCAAGCCGTTGGTCGTTTTCCGCTTCACGCTGTTTTCTACCCTCTTCAAACCGTTTCGCCTCAAGTGCGGCCTGGGTCTCGCGTTTCACTTCCTCTTCCTTTTGCCGTCTACGGATCTGTGCCTGCTTGAGTTCTGCATCCTTAATGAGCTGACGTCGTTCTATTTCACGTTCTCTGGACTTGTCCTGAGCTTGGGCCGCCTCTTTTTTCAATCTTTTAAGCCGGACCAACTCTGCCTCAAGGGCATCCACCTCCGCACTGATCTCTCTACCTTTCTTTTTGAGATCAGGCACAAAAACAAAATCACCGGTTCCATAAATCTCCCCGTCTACGGGACGCTGAGTATGACCTCGTGCGGCCGCATCTCCATATACCTGTTTCTTCAGGTATTGCCCCAACTCGCGTGCGGTGATGTAATCTTCAGCATTTTCCAGGAACTGGATGAGGCGACCGGTAAATACGGAATGGCCACCGGGACCTCCGTCCAGAACAGTTTCACCCTTTGATCCAGCCGTCAACACTTGTCTTACCTGCTCATCCGTAATCGCTTTGAGGTATGAAAAATCCCGGCTTGGTTTGCTCAGGGTGGCACGTGTGTCTAACATGAGGCCAGCGAAGCATGCATCAAAGACAAAAAAGACGTGTTTGGCTGAGATTGACACGCAGATATCTGACTTAACCTGCTGCATAGAAATGTTTTTGTACATTGCTGATGCGTTGAGTGATCCGTCGTATGGAACAAGATAACCCAGATCTTTTCCGCCAAGTGCACCGGGGATCGTGATCCCATGCCCGGCAAAATAGACGAAGACACCTCCATCAGGGGTCAGGGAGCGAAACCCGTAGAGCGCCTGCATGATCTTGTCGCGTGTAGCTTGCCCATTATAGAGAGTGATTATTTCGTTGAATTGGAAACCATCACGCAACACCTTTTCCACGCCTTTCGCGTCCTTGACCGCATAAGTAAGCTGCTCTGATGCACTCAAATTCTCATACCGATCAATCCCGATGATCAGGGCTGCGGTGTAGTCGTACAGTTGGATATTTTGCGACTGGCCCTTGGCTGTCTTTGCAACGACACTGATCCCGCGGGTGCCCGCAGATAGTAAGGAAGGCAGGATTAAGGTTAGTGATATTAAGAGAAATATAGCTAAAAAGCTACGTGTTTTCATTCTGGCCTCCTTACAACGGGCAGGCTCTACATTGTATTAGAAATGAATAATCAAAAGACCAAATTATCCATCGCTTCGGGAACGCACCGCAAATGCCCGAAGGTTGAAGGAGTCATCACGGGAGAGCCAGTGCCTGAGGCCGCGGCGGAAGGCGAAGAGCCTGGCATCCGAGGAACCTTTAGTTTCACCTGACCAAACATATAGATATTTGTAAGTAGTATTCAACAAAAGGGACGTCAAATTATGAGACCTCATCCCTTTCTTATAAAGGCCTTGCAACTCATCCGTGGTCGGCATTCGCCACCCACCACCATCCAAATTCAAGCTTTGCACCCATGATCTTGCTTCGTCCCAGTTTGTGTTCTGGTCGGGACCCGTTTTCCATTCAAGTCCGGTATTTGTATCTTTTACGAGCCCATTGGCATAGGCAATGAAGCAGTCATCCCTCCCCACTTCCATTACTACATCATGAGAGTATTTTTTGGAATGAACATCATCAATGATATCAATGGAGATGACTGTTACTTCATCTGAAGCCGGCTTAAGTTTTAACACGGCTTCACCCCTAATAAACTCCCTGTTATTCCATAACATTCTTGCTTCCTTACCGGGTATTCCTAACCTAAAAGAAACTCCTTTTTTTTGCCTATTTACTTGAATAAACGCAGTTATTTGAAACACCTGATGCTCGGGCAAGTATTTTCCCAACTCAATTTCATCAATAGGGAGGATGTAGGCCTGGTTCACTATCCCATCCAATTGCTGCCTGTAGATCTCCATTTCCGTTTCTTTTTCCGCCAATATCCTGTTCTGGAAACCCCCTTTCTCCATTTCGTATTGATTGGTCAGATCAGATTTGGCAACGGACAGTTTCTCTCTTTGCGCTTTGATGCTATTTAAGCCGCTTTCAAAGTTCTTTCGGGTTGCCACAGCCTGACCGTCAGCCTGTTTTTTATAGACTGCAAGGCGTTGCTGAAACTGATCTTGCGTTTCAAACATGTCCTTTTTGGGAGGATTGTTGTAATATTTCCTGGTGATCCCATTGATTTGTTCCTCATATTCCAGCAGCACCTTGTCCAGCTTTTCAATTTCAGCCAAATATCGCTGTCTCTGATTGTCATATCGTTTTTCAAGGTCTTTCAGTCCCCCGGCAAGACGCTTATCATATTTACTGCTCACAGCGGCTAATTGCTGCTCCACGTTCTTATACTCCTGCATGGCATCGCCGATGGACAGCGTTTCAAGCTTTGTGGCCTTCAGGGATTCCCTTTTCTTCTGAATATCTTCCATGAGCCTTTTGACCCTTAACAGCTCAACCGCCTTGTCTCTCTGGATTGCCGCCAATTCCAGTCTCTTTTTATCTTCTATTTCCCGATAACTTTTAGCAAGATCTTGTTCCAGATCTTTCATGGTCCCCTGAATTTTCGCCTGTTCTTGAAGTCGCTTTTCAAGTGCTGCCTGTGAGGCTTCTTTCTTTCTGAGCTCGTCTTCAACACTTGCCTTCTCCAGTTCATATGCTCTTTTTTTTGCCTCTAAGATCGCCTTTTCTCTTTTCACCTGACGGTCTTGTGCAGCATCTTTTTGGCCTTGTATCCTTTTCTTGAGAGTTCTTTCATCTTCTATCAACCGCGCATAAGTATGTGATAGCTCTTCTTTCCTTTCTCTCGCTCTTTTTACTTCAACCTGGCTGGCCATAAGGCGGTCTTGCAATCTTTGTTCATAGTTTGACACAAACACAAAGTCGCCCGTGCCATAAATCTCGCCTCCCCTGGGCCGCTGTTTGTGCCCCCGGGTGGCTGCATCACCATAAACCTCTTTTGAAACTCTGGCAATAAGCTGCCGTGCCGTTACGTAGTCTTTCACTTCCTCTAAGGCCTCAATAAACCTTCCTGTAAATACAGAATGGCCCCGTGATCCACCGTCGAGCACAGTCTCATCGGCTTGTCCGGCGGTGAGGACCTGTCGAACATGCTCCTCCGTAATTTCCCGAAGATAGGCTTCATCACGGCCAGGTTTCACGTCAACCGCACGTTGGTCCAAAAGCAACCCGCCAAAACAGGCATCCATCACAAAAAAGACGTGTTTAGCCGGAGCCAGAGGACAGACGTCGGCCTTGATTTGCTGCATGGAGATGTTCCGGTGCATTCCGGCCCTCTCTAAAGAACCGTCATATGGGATAAGATATCCAAGTTCACCTTCACCTGTCTGGATAGGCCTCGTGATGCCGTGACCGGCAAAATAAACAAATACTGCGTCTTGAGAGCCGGTGGTAGCCAGCTCTCCCTGAAGAACCTCCATAATGTTGTCACGGGTGGCTTCCCTGTTGTACAAAGTAATAATCCTGTCAAATTGGTAATTCTTGTGCAACACGCTTTCTACACCTTTCGCATCTTTGACCGCATAAGACAGATGGTCTCTTGGGGGCAAATCCTTGTAAGCGTCAATTCCGATGACTACGGCAATCATCTTATTGTAAAGACGAACCCTGGACAAAGAACCGGAATGATCTTTCGCGACAACGCTGATCCCTCGGGTCTTTGACAACTGGGATGGGGGAAGGGTTTGTGGCGCCGGGGTTATATCCTTGGATACAAATTTCCTCGTCCCTTGAATGCTCTTATCGTGTATCCGCGGAGTTTTTGGCTTTGCCCGTTGCTTAATTGGCACTAACTGTTTTGATTCCGGTTGAGTTGCCTTTGGCTGTACCCGGGTGTCCCGAACTTCTCCTTTATGTGGAGCCGGGGCACAATATGATAAACATATCAACAGGGTTGCCATCCAACTGATTAACAAAACTCTCTTTTTCATGGTGTTTCCATTTTTTTTGATAACACCTTTACGATATAGATAGCTTGTATCAACGGCGCTGGTGAGACTGCCAGCACAAAACTGGAAAACGGGCTGAGAGGAATATATACTCCAAGCCCCAAAACCGCAATTTCAGACCAAACCCATGCCCTAAATATGGCCTCAACAAGTAACCCCTCTGTGGACCCCAAAACATACCACACAACTGCCGAACCACGGTTACTTAGAGTTCATTATCGTCTTTATTTAAACAATCAAAATAGCTTAGGGCACACACTGCAAAAGCCCGTACGGTGCGGCCCACACTAATCAAATTTCGGTTTAGACGTTTTTGAAGGTACCTCATATTTTAGTATATAAATACCGACCGGTGCCCGGCCATCTTTAGACGATCTAATTCTTACTCTATAGCCTCCTGCGGGATTTGATGTTTCCATTATATGCTGCATTGATAATTTTCCGCTCTTTAATTTGTCAGACGTTGAAGTGACTTTTAGTTTCTTCCAGGGAGTTACAATTTTGTATGCTTTGCTAAAAAGGTTTACGGCATCCTTCATTGAAATATTATGAACGTTGAAGAGGATATCAAGATGCAACAATAGTATTGAATTCACCTTTCTATTTTTATCTGCTGAGAGCTGTATCGACTGAACAGGTTTACCTTTCAGCTGTATACCCCAATTGAATTCATCCGATCCTCGACGGTGTACTTTACCGCTTACACCTTTTGGATATTGTGTCTCAATCACTTTTATTGCTTTATCTAAAGGCATCCCAATATATATACCCTTGACAACCAGGGGTTTTTTCATCCCACCCTTTTTTTTCAGACTTCCAACCCTTTGTTGAATTTTATCCTTTTCTAACAAAGAGATAGCTGTTTCTATTGTTTTGTCGTCCAAATTTCTCTCAAAAATAGACATAACTCCAAAAGCTTTTCTTATTGCTTCTCCTTTGTCCATCTTATTATTCTTTACAAGTTGAGACGCTTCTCTGCAGGCAGATGTTATAAGGAAAGATTTGACGCCCCTCTTATTCAAATACTGAACGAATGCGTCATTGCAAATATTATCGACAGCTCCATTTGCCTGCGCGAAGACACCCGCTATAAAGGTTAACGACACTAACAATACCAGTAAAACCACAATTTTATGTCTCATAAAGTTATCCTCCGTTGATAAACCCTACAGATTTGTTATACTCTCAATCAGAAATAGGATGTAAAGGTCTGATCATATGCATAAGCTATGTTTCGCCCGGGGCGCATATGGCATCAAAAAAAGAGTTCCTTGTAAACCTATTCATTGCCTCGGAAACGCACCGCGAAAGCCCTGGAAATCGATGGGTCGACGCGGCGTGGCCAGTATTTGTCTCTATTGTGGAAATGCAAAGGCCAGGGCTCAGAAGAACCCAGGGTCTCTCCTGACCATATCCTCCAGCCCGTGGTCTCAAGCAGGGGCGTCATATTGCGTGTGCCTGCACCGAAACCGTAAAGATCGTCCAGTTCATCCATGGTGGGCATCCGCCACCCGCCACCATCAAGACCCAGGTTTTGGACCCATGATCTGGCCTCATCCCAGGTTGTGGCCCTATCAGGGCCTACTTTCCACTCAAGCCCGGTTTCTATATCTCCAACAATACCATTAGCATATGCAACATACTCGCCATCATGCCTTACAACTTTAAACCCTGTAAATGTATCTACCTCTTCACCTGTTGCAAAGGTTACAAAACGACCATCGTGGGTAATATTCAAAAAAGGCAAGGCCGTGTGGGTTTCGTTGTTGCCAGGACAATTGAAACTCACCTTATCAAACTCAGGGCCATCTAATGTTGCTCTCATTATAACTTCAGGAACCAGGAGATCAGGATGACGTTTGTATTCACGGGCCTTGGGCGGTACAATTTTAAAAAGAAATTCTTTCGTTGTCCCATTTGCAGTAATGGAATCCAACATCATTTCACTTTTCAGAAAATATTCCACAAAACTAAACCTAACTTGGGAAGCAGATACATGAAATCGCTTCGCCAGCAATATTTTCCTTTGTTTATTTAACATCCTTAGAGCATCGTCACGCACTGTTTCCAGAGCATGTCTCAATGAAACCAGCCTTCCCCTTTTTTCTTTCCTAAAGGGAGCAGCCTTGATTTCGGCCACATCTACTCTGGCCTGAAAAACTTTTGCTGTCTCAAACTCTTTATCCCATGGCGGGATATCCATAATACGGGCAATTTTCTTATCGTAGACCGCACTCAGACTATTCGCCTGGTTTTCAAATTCAGTTGTAAAATCACTGGTTATCTTTTCCCGTTGCTCCTCAATCGCTTTTAGTTTGGCTACAGCGGAATCAATTGTCAAACCCTGGATAGATTCCTGACTCAGTTCCTGGCGCATTTTGTTGGCCTTCATGCGGAGTATGACAATCTGTTGCTGTTTCTCCGTTTCGCGGTGTCTTCTATACTTTTCAAACTGCTCAACTACAAGCATCCCCTGGCTCTTGTGTTTTTCTGCCGCTTCCCTTTCCCTCTTGCGGATCAGGATCTGTTTGAGTTTCGCATCCTTGATGAGTTTTTGCCGCTCAATATCTCTTTCTCTGGATTTATTCCGGGCTTGGGCTGCCTCCTTTTTCAATATATTGAGACGTGCTATTTCTGTCTCAAGGGCATAAACCTCAGCGTTGATTTCTTTCCTTTTTTTGTCGGCGTCAGGTACAAACACAAAATCACCGGTTCCATATATCTCACCGTCAAGTGGTCGTTGGGTGTGGCCACGTGCGACTGCGTCTGCATAGACCTGTTTTTTTAGATACTGTCCCAATTCGCGTGCAGTGATGTAGTCTTCAGTACTCCTCAGGGCCTGAATAAGCCGGCCGGTAAATACGGAATGCCCTCCGGGTCCACCGTCCAAAACGGTTTCGCCCTTTGACCCTGCAGTCAGCACCTGTCTTACCTGCTCAGCAGTAATTGCCTTGAGATATGAGAAATCACGACCTGGTTTGATCAGGGTTGACCGTGTGTCTAACATGAGACCTGCAAAGCATGCGTCAAAGACAAAGAAGACGTGTTTCGCCGAAATTGACACACAAATATCCGATTTAACCTGCTGCATAGAGATGTTTTTGTACATTGCCGCCGCGTTGAGTGAGCCGTCGTATGGGATCAGATAGCCCAGATCTCTTCCGCCAAGTGCGCCGGGGATTGTAATGCCATGCCCGGCAAAATAGACAAAAAGCCCCCCCTCGGGCGTCAGAGAACGAAACCCGTAAAGCACCTGCATGATTTTGTCGCGTGTGGCCTCCTCATTATAGAGTGTCACTATTTCGTCAAACTGGAAGCTATCACGCAAAATCTTTTCCACCCCTTTCGCGTCTTTTACCGCATAGGTGAGCTGTTCAGATTTCTCCAAATTCTCATATCTGTCAATCCCGACAATCAGGGCCGCAGTGTAGTCGTATAATTGGAGCTTTTTCGATTGGCCTTTGGGAGCTTTTGCTACAACATTAATTCCGCGTTTTTTGAAATGGGCTGGTGTCGAGAGGTGTTGCCTATGGGAAGCACTTTTTGGCTGCAATTGGGTATCTTGACCTTTTGTTTTATATTGGGCTGACCTACAAGCAGGTAAACAAATAAACGCCATTACTAACCAAGTTATTACCAAAGAAGTCCTTTTCATAACCTGTCCCTATTTAAATCACTCACCAAACTGGCTTAGAAATTATGGTTTTGCTACCAAAAAACTCTTTCAGAATAATTGTATGATCTGGGCTTTTTCTTCTCTTCTCCATATCCTAATTCGCTTCTCCTTTTTGGCGGCTTTTATACGGATCGTGCCGCCCGGAAAACGTCCTGTCACGGGCACGCTCCCGATCCACTACAAACTGGATCGTACGGCTGGTGCTGCTGCCCGGCCTTATTCCTTTCAGGAGATCGATCTCTGCCGCAGTGTATCGGTAAGGAACCCCTTTCAGCGTGATTTCACCACCCGCGTCCAAAATATCATCGATCATCTTCATGACATTTGCCTGAACCCGGAAAGGATCAGTATCCTCAATTCGGATTCTCCAGTTCACAAAACAGGCTTTGGGATTGTCCGGGACAAGGCTGGAGCTGTATCTCTTGGCCTCCGTCACACCCGTAACGGTGTTGATCACCTTACCGAATACTTCGGCGGTTTCATATTCCGTAGCGCCGTCTAATCGAACATTGATGAGGTTCTCTAACGCATCGGTTCTTCGCTTTAAAACACCGCCCTCTGTTTGTGTGCTGTCAGATTTCTGGCTAATATCGCTGTCGACAGTTACGACCGAACCCTTGGCTTTACTGCCTCGCCAGGCCGTTAACTTCTTGCCCACCAGGTCCCCGACCTCTTTTTCCACTTCTGCGACGGCGTCATCGCAGTCGCGTCTCGTAACCTTGAACGTCTTGGAGACATTTGCTCCCAAGGATCTGCCGGCGCTGTCATAACCCTGGCCGTCCAACCGGGCCCTGGCTTTGCAGTAACCGTCCGATGTCCGTTTGACTTTTACGCTCAGCCACACGATATAGGCTACGTCAACGGCGTATCTTTTGCACATTTCTCTGGAAGCAAGTACAGAATTCTCCCGAGCCCGTTCCATTACCCGATTATATTCAGCCTCGCTGGAATCTTTGGCAAAGGGATTGACCACCTCAAAACCGTGACGGACCAGCTGGTTTTCAATGAACCCCATGGCCCGACGGTAATGCAGGGTACGGCTCCCGCCATCTCTTGCCTCTCTACCTTCCTCTGTATAAAGGGGGATAACCACGATTCTTGCCTGGGCTATGGCGTAGTTGGGAAACACCGAGCCCAACAGCAGGGCTGCAATCATAAATGAGATGTAAAGCAGATACCCGTACCCGGAACTTTTTCTTTCGGTGATGCTCAATCTCTCCATTTAAACCTCCTTTTCATTTTAGGGTTTGGATAAACAACTAATCAAAAACGCTTGTTAGATAATGTCGTATGATGTTTCCTATTCTTCAACATTCTTTGTCGATAGTCTGTCCAGGTCAAGGCCCCGTCATCAGTTCCACCTCTGCCTCCGCATAGGCACCCTTCTTAGAAAGGCCCTGGCTCCTGAGACATTTTACGAGAAAATCAGATTTTGCCCACTCACCCTTCAGTTCAGCAGGAAACTCAATAGGGAATTCTGCGGCCACGGCCCACACCCGGTCTGTGCCGTACGGCTCTGTTACCACCAAATCGTAAGAGCATCCGTCTTCAGGCAGGACTAAGGGTGTCCCAGGCGGGGGGAGTGACCCGCATTTCCCATTGCGGTCAAGACGGCCGTTCTCGTCCACCGGGTAGAGAAGCGTTGCATTACCATTGGGATCCAAATCAAACAGATACACCCAGGCTGAACGGTTGAGACGGATCAGAAACCTTATATGTTCATCTTTGTGGTACAGGGGCCTTCCTTCACCCCGGGTCGTAGTAAGTTCCACCCTGAGACCCCCCTTGGAAATACCTTCTGTCCCCGTTTTTAAAGAGAGTGGCTTAGAACCCGGGGTGGAGGGGTCCGGCTTGAGCAGATCCGCAGGGAAGAGCCCTGACGGGATATCGGCAGATGCGGCCGTGATCTGTTGACCCTTCCTGCCGGTCACTCTCACCTGCACCTCCACCTTTTTCTCGTAAAGCCAGGCCACGCCCTTGATCTCTCCGTCGGCCTTAAGAAGGTCGGCAGTAAGACTGGTACCAACATCTGGCCCGGGCAGATTGGGCCGTATGGCACGTGTTCCTCTGGTACGAAGGGTGTTGGTTGACAGACCCTTGAGTGCCCTTTGTTGATCTAAGGGTACAAACATGCGGCCCTCTGCTAAGGCAGGACGCAGCCATCCGGTCAGATACGGCCCAAGATCGGAACTGCACTTTTTGCTCTTAACCTTGAAATCCCGCAGATGAACTTTCCGACTGCCCGGATCTGGGGCGTGCTGCTCCAGCTTGCGCACCAAATATCGAGCCCACGATTCCCTGTCAGGGGTCAGAGCATCTGCATCGATCTTGTTGAGAAGTATCTTTTCAGAGGCGGAAGCCACTGCCTCAGGTCCGTATGTGCCGAGTTTCATCACCTTGAGGTCTATGGCTAAATCTTTACCCTGCTTTTGCCATGTTCCCTGTAGGATCATGAACTTCTCATCATCTGCACCCGGAAGGAGCGCCCTTACTCCCTGTTTTTTCATCTCGGTAATAAGCTTGCTCCGTAGCTGGGTGGCCAGAGGAAGGCTCAAACCGGTTTTTGCATCATAAAGGTCATTGGAACTGATCAGTACGGGCTGACCTTCAAGTTTCCCCTGTTCAACTAACATTTCTGTAAGTCTGACAACCGCTTCATCTAAGTCCAGATCGCCCCACCAGGACTGGGAAGAAGACTGGCTGCTGGAATCGTTAATGGTTTCCCCCATACCCTCAGCCCAGGATAGGGAAGACGAGTAGCCGGGCATGAGGGCAATGGTGCAAAGATAAAGGATGAGGATAAGAGTGGAGGTCAATAGTCTGGCCCATGTTGAATCAAACGACCGGAAAATAATCTGGAGATTTTTCATCTTATCCGCTCCTTTTCATATTATAGAGTAGGCTTTGGGCAGCTTGATAATCTGTACGAAGGATCTGATCGGCAGCAATGTCTTCCCTTCTCAAGCTTCTCTACAGTTACCATCCAAGTCGTCTAAGGTTTCGCTTCAAAAGCAATAAACGCGGAGGGTCGCATTGATACATCTTCTGACTGCCATCCAAAGTAACGGTGAGGGTTGCTTTTTCAGTATCCGTACCTAATCTAAACTCAACATACCCCGTGAATTTGTTAACAGATTCTCTCACTAGAGCAATTTCTCCGATACTTAGACCCTCTAATGAATTACCTTCTTGTATCTTTTCCTCTAGAGATTGCTTGACCCATGCTGAAATGTCCTCTTTGCTCTCAAAGTATCCACAGCCCGAGAATAGACAAATCAGAATGCTAAAGATCCTTATCACCCAAAAGGCCTTTACTTTATTTATCATCTGTTTTCCCTTTCGGATGATCACCGGTTAATTAATCTAAGAATAATAAGTGCACATACAGGAATAGGAATGAACCCGGAAACAGCCCACGAAGTCTTGCCCGTAGCACCTTGTTTCAAAGACCAACAATGACCATCAAAACACCAAGTATTTCCTGACGATGAACCTACTTGAGGTTTCAATTCTGTTCCATCCCAAACCCATGTAGTCCTACCCGTGGCACCCGTCACGGGTTTAAATATTCTACCATTCCACAAATATGTATTGGTCGAAACAGCTCCACAACGTTTCTTCACTTCTTTTCCATTAAAACCCCATGTTGTTTTACAGGTTCCCCCTGTTCTCGATTTAACAGTCTTACCGTTCCACACGTATGTATTGTAGGAGGTTGACCCGACTTTCAGTTTCATTTGGCCAATAACCTCAGAATGAGCAGATTGAAATGAAAGCGAGATTATGAGAAACAGAAATAGGATGAAATACAGGGAAAACAATTTTTGTCGTTTCGGAGAGATGAATCGCCAATATTTCATTTGCATTTTGGTTTTGATCATCAGTTCATTTACTGTCTAATTTGAAGGTATCTCTCCCACAAATCAAGATGGGGGATGACAAAGCTTCCACCTTCCCATTTCTTTTATGAAATATGCCTTGTCGTTGATTTCTTCAAAATCAGGGATTGGCACAAACAAACCGCTTTCAGGGTGCACGACCTTGATGGACATTTTTGTGCTATATTTAGCTATTGCACTGTCATTGTTTTCTTTCATGACTTCTAATTCAAACGCCTTGAAATCAATCTTAGTATTCTTTACTGCCCTTTCAGCCATGCGAAATGATACGCCATGCATTGGATCGAAAAGAATCAATGTCATTTTATTTCTAACGGCTTCCACCCCCATTTCCAATTGTTGAGAGATTTCTTTACATACAAATTTTGATATCTCCTTTGGTTTCCCGGCATGAAGGCATGACAAGTAGCCTTTAACAGTGCTTTCCAATTTGTTTTTTACTCCATAACGTTTCCCATTTTGTTCAGAGGGTCGAGTAGCTTTCTGGAGACGTTTGTTGGCAGCAACAGAGTCAAGCTGCATATGGACTCTTTTTCCCTCGCTGGCGCGCAGCACAGTCCACATTGTCTTTGCCTCGTAACCTCTTGCTGTTGCCTCTATATGGTATCTTCCAGGTTCAAGCACCATGCCTTGGAAAAATTTAGGGCGTATGTTAAGAACCCGAACCTTAGCATCTTCGGGCTTCGTTATGACAAACAGCTTTGCACCACCTCTGTTTGATTCTACCGAAAATAAGGCATCCTGCTTTTTTTGGGTTTTTTCACCTGTTGATCCTGAAATGTCTGGCAAATGGAAAATGAAATCTCCTTTATCCAGTTTAGGATGCCGTATCTTTCCATATTGTGGATGCTGAGCACCCCGACTGTAATTAACTACACTTATGTCAAGATATATTCCCAACTCGGAACCTGTCACATATCCATCTTCGTTATAATCAGCTTCTCCGTTAATACCCTGAACAAAACAGGTTTTGAATATGCTGTCATCGGGGACTTCCTCATTTTCACTGCCAGCGGTTATAAATTGCCGCACAGGACGAGAACTTTTATCTGAAATGCCTACCGGTATACCCTTCAGCGATGCAAAGACTGTCCCGGAAAAACAGGAGTCAAATACCATCAAAACATGCTTGGATTTAATTCTAAGAGCATAACTCTCAATCATATTCATACTAATTGCTTTTTCAGCGAAGCCTATAGGGTTTTTAACAGGCATCGGAGAGTCTTTAGGCACGATGTAACCCATTTTTTCGCCAGTTGCTAAAGTTTCGGTTTCTCCATGGCCTGAGAAGTAAATCAGAATAGCCCGGTTTTCTTCTTTGCCAACTCCGTAGGTCAACTCATCAAACGCCCTCTTTAGCTCTTTTGATGTGGGATTTATGACCAGTTTCACCTTCATCCCCACATTTTTTAGGACCGAAGCAACCTCCATCGCATCTCTCACGGCACCTTGCAAATTTGGCCAGTAATCATAATCATCAATGCCTACCACAAGGGCATGATAGTCTTTGTATAAATAGAGGTTCTTTCCAGATTTGGCAGTGACCCTAATTCCTCTCCGTTCAGCAGTGAGGTTGCCTGCAAGAAACAAAAACAGAATTATTGTATTGGCTATTATGATTACGGTTTTTTTCATTGCACTCGCTGTTTAAATGGTAAAATGTCATATGCCCAGATCAGCTATCATTTCGAAATGAACCGCAAAAAATTATTTCTGGCCATCGACTGATTCAATCTCCACACGCCTGTTTAATTGCTTATTTCGGAGACTTGTGTTTGGCAGCATTGGATATTGTTCTCCGTAACCAGCCGCCTTCAACCTTAAAGGATCTACAGAGAAATTGGCGATGAGATATTGTTTTACCGATAATGCACGATTGAAGCTCAGTTTTAGATTATGGGAAGCGTCTCCGTCTGAATCAGTGTGTCCCTTTATAAGAACGTGCGCAGTTTTGAGCTGATCACTGGTTAATGCCTTACCGACCTCATTTAGCAGAGGGAAAGAACCAGGGTTTATAACATATGAATTTACATCAAATTCAATTTTAAGATTCACTCCAGATGGCGGTTCATCTTGAAATATCAATATCGTTTTTTTGACACAATTTCCTTCATTATCTTCTTGATAAACAACTATCCTTTTCATATGTTTTACACCTTCTGTTTTCCCTTTTATATGAAATTCAAATTTTGATTTGCGTTTCGGTTTGGGTTTGGATAATCCCTTAATAATACCATCTGAGGAATCCCTAAAGCCATCATCCTGACCATAAGCTACACTGACAATAATCCATCCCAAAAGAGTTAGATAAAGGATATTGGTTGTATACCGATTCCCTGGAAAAAAGATTGAAATGCCCCTTTTTGATTTGTTCATACCCTTCCTCCTTTTCTCTTCAAACCGACAAAGTATTAAAGATGCCGCTATAATAATATTGATTGCGCGCTCCCCGGACGGGCCTAAAAGACCAACAAATAGGATATTGAAACCGGAATGGCCATATTATGTCAAACACCCTGCTCCAGAATCTGCCAGGGTCAGATGAGGCTTATTTTGTTGAACACCTCTAACCCAGCATATGCTGCGCTAAGACATTCTGGATGGCTCTTATATTGCTACCCTTTTTGAATTGCTTCTTTATGGGGTCATGAATCCCTGAAAGCCATATCTTCAGTTCAGAGTCAAGATCAAAATGCCCCGAAGTTTCAACAGCAAATTGTATAATTGATTTATATGGTATGGTACGGTATTCAACTTTCTTTCCAGTCATGCCCTGTTTATCAACCAGTATCAGTCGCTTTGATGTGAAGACGACCAAATCTCGAATTAACTTAAAGGCCTGTGTTATTTGCTCTCCTTCAAAAATGATGTCTTTAAATTCCTTCTCCAATTTGTCAGTATCAACTTCGCTCACATTCCCCATAAGACCACTTAGTATTCCCATTTCTGACTCCTTTCCTTTTAAGGGTGTTCCGTACTTCCAAAGTATTGACGTGCCTACAACTTCGTTTGTGAATTAAAGCTTGTCATCCGTTCTCGCCTGTCTAAGAATGATTAAACATTCCCAAAGCTTTTAGCTGAATTTGTCACAATAACAAGGTCAATTCGGACACGATAGTTCACTTTATGACCGACGTAAGCATCTCTTAGACAAATATCACCTTTTATTGAGGGATTTGGGGACTATTTTGATTCACTTGACATTTAAATATTTATTAAACAATTTTGATTTCTTTTCCCGTTTTTCAATCATATCGGTATTAACTTTTTCATATTCATTGAACTGTTCATAGATAATGTTAACATCTAACACCGTTCCTTTGTAGTGCGTGCCTAAGGATTTGGCAAAAGATTTCCCCCTTGGCGTTTTGAATATATAACCATGTCTGGCTAAAAGTTCACTTTTAGCTCGCCACAGTTGATCCTTGGATAATGCTTTTAGTTCCTCATCCTTAATATATCTCTTATTCAATTCAGGAAATAGCCAGGGAGATTTCGAAATGGATTGGACCACCTGCTTTTTATCAGGGCGCTTTTCATTCCGCGCTGGTTCGGGGTCAACTTGTTTTGTGGCAATCTCGGCATTTTCCAGTTGAAATAATAAAAATGGTGACCTGCCCACTTCAAACGCCTTTGCGATTGATATTGTCGGCATAATAAGCTCAACAGAATCCCTTCTTTCTAAAACTATCTTGCTGACTTCAGGTTCTGGTTGTCCATTTATGTAAACACAGGTGCCAAAGGCGGTCACAGGATGTCTCTGATCGTTATGGAGGATAATAGTAATTTTCATATCGTCAACACTTATGGTAGCCCCGAGAAACTGGTTCTCAATATCTTTTTTGAGAGCCAAATAGCTTTCCCTATCTACTGCAAGAAAAACTTTAGTCATTTGCTCTTTCTTTCGAAGATCTGCCACCATAATAGACAAGAGTTGTCGTGAAGAGTAGGTTCCTTCAATATTAGGGTTGAACCATATCGGGATCTTGGTTCTTCCTACTACAAAAGTATTAAGTCCGATCTCTTCACAGCTCAAATCCTTTACATTCTGAAAATGCCTTGAAAAAAGATCCCTTATTTGTGCCTTATTCTGCTCATATGACGATCTGTCGAGCACTTCAATTTTTATGGTGCTTTCTGCAAAAAGTGGCTTTTTTGCATTCCTTACCTCTATGATATCTGACGTATAAATATTTGAAGTGCATTCAAACTTGCAGCCAGACAATATGACAGAATATAGTAACAAGATAAGAACTAACGCAACTTTACCACCATTTTTGATTCTTCTTAGGATATCATGCTTCATTATCACCCTCCTCTCAAACATAAACAACGTTTACAATAAATCGCTTAGCAAGTAATAATACAAAGGCAACTTTTTTAAAAATATAAATCAGTACAAAAAGACTAGCGTCTAGTTTTTGGGATATGGTTCACAATAATCGAAAACGCTGGTTCCATTACGTCTATTGCACTATGTGTGCCACATTACCATGTAGGTGACGATATCAAGGTCTCTGCTTTTTCCAATAAACTATCTGATGCTACCAATTTTGGGACAGCTATGCGCCTTTTTAAAACCGGCTTGTTCAGCCTGTGAACTTGACCGAAACTTGATTTTGCTCTTTGTCGGAACTTCTTGATAGCCTGGACACCATGGCCAATAATAGACATCGGTTCTATCGTCTCCGATGATGAGGGCTCTACGTTGTTTATCGGAGGTGTGTGGAGATGATTTTGGCGACGTTTGTGATTGCCTTGCTCGTTGAGCTTTTGGTGTATGGTCTTTGTTAGGTTGATCGAACCATTTCTTTAGCGTTGGTTTACGGGCGATTGACCTGCCTTTTTGAGGTTTATCCTGTGCTAACTTTTGTTGCTCCCGGGGTTTTCTCTGTTGTTGCGAGGTATTTATATTTGCATTCTTGAGCAAACTCTTAAGGTAGGAAACTGGTACGGCAAAATTAAGGCTTTGTCCCGTCTGAAACTGGGCTGTCGCCACTGCAACAAGGCTACCGTTAGCATCCACCACAGGTCCACCACTACTTCCGGGAGAAACCGGTGCTGTCATTTGAATATATGAAACACCCTTTATGTTCCGTTTTGCACTAACATTCCCAGCTGAGAAAGTTCCGGTAAGGCCATGAGGATTACCAATCGCATACACAGCATCGCCGATTAGCAGCGCGTTGCTGTCACCAAATTTAATCGGTGGTGCCCCCAATCCAGAGATGGACAACACGGCTAAATCCCATTTATCGCTGTATGCTAATATTGATCGTGAGCCACCGAAGAAGTTTTCGTCATTTACCAATTTAGCTAAAACATACGGTCCGTTTTCAATTACATGGGCATTTGTAACCACAATTCCATCAGCAATTACAAACCCTGAACCGAAGCCAACTGGGTCCATATTAGAATCCGCATTGACTACCAAAACTACTGAAGGCATGAGTCTGTTGGCGATTTGGTGCGGAGCTAGACCTGCTGCCCACACAGCTGTCCACCCAATAATTATAAACATTGGAACTGTGACAAAGAGCTTTCCTGTATATCTCATCTTTCCTCTCCCAGGCAAAGGTTTAAAATGAATTGCAAGTTCTGAGTGAACGCGCACTATCTTTACATTGGGTTGAACCTCCCAAATATGGATAAAGAAAAAGTGTAACCTAACATCATTCTATTTCTTTGGAGTTTATAAGAAGCCATATATTCGTAAGTCCTGTTTTATAAATCAAATTTAAATGGAATCATTTGAGATGACTCAAAATCACAAAATACCAGCTGGACGCAAGAAATACAGGAAATAGTATTTTCAGCAAGGGAAGGAAGAAAGATGTTTTCCCGGAAACTCTCTTTTCTTCATTTAAGTGTGAAATATCAGCTCGGGAAGCGCTTTGGAAGCGGTTATAGGAGACAACGGACTCAATAGCCACAAGAAAGAACAACGCATAGGAAAACAGAAAGAATTCGTCAATCGCTGTAAGATATCCAATATTTCCAAGTTCACCCCCGGAAGTCCAATGTAATGCGGCGGCAGCAAGAAAACCTGTAACGGCCATGGCATTTTTTGCGTCAAACAGCTGCGGATCAACAAAAAAATTCGAATACGCCATAAGCAGAAGAATTAGAAGGGGAACTATTGTTTTAATGAGAACAGAAAATGGATTGCGTTTTATGTTCACGGAGAACGTAACGCGGGGCGAGATGTTCCAGATAGCTCCTTTTGTTATTAAAACCGGATCTGAGAAATCACTTCGTTTTGTGTGAAGGGTTGAACGTCCCGTGAAGGAGGTAATCTTGAATTCTCCCAAGTCGATATGCCCTGCAACAAGAGAATTAGGGTCAACCCAAAGCATCATGTCTTCAGCTGTCTGGTAGGCAGGCTCAAGGATAATCTTTAGCTTGTGCTCATCAAAGGGATAATGCTCCAAATAGAACTCCTGGGCTAATTTCCCCTTTACGTTGTAGGAGATATAAGATACAAAGGGATCATCCAAATTGCGGGAATTATCTGAATCTGGGTCATTTTTCACATAACTCGCAGCTCGCCAGCGGATATCGAGATCGGCGGCGTTTATAATATTGAAGGGATCTTTTCCAAGTTGCGACCGGTCGTTCGCGGATCTCTCAAAAAAATTTTTCGCCCAGAATACGAATTTGCTGTCAAACGATCTGTCAGCGAAGTTTATGCCTGAAATATCATCAATATATATGCCGACACTGAACAGCTTTCGAGGGTAGAATCGAGTAAAAGCCGTTTTTTCCGATTCCCAGTTAGAGACAACAGTGAAGTCTGTGTGCTCTTTGTCTTTCAGGCCCTGGGAGAAAATTATCGCAAAGAAAGGGAGTAACAGCGGAACAATTACTAAAACCGAATAAAGGAATGGTTTCAAAAATATATGCGCCGCCCTGAAAATAGATATCATATGCCACCTTTATTCCCGCTTTTTCGCCTGATTCTCGATGTCCGGTCGTGATCTCATGAATTTGGAATCAATCGTATACTTGACCAGTCAATGAGCCCGAGAGAGTATTTCATTCGGGCTATCCTCGGTCCAAGAGCCCAGTATTCCACCGGCTGCCTGAAAGGGACAGCAGAGACAGCCTTGTATATGTGACGAACCGCCTGCTGGTACAGGGAAATCTGCTCTTTGTCGCCAGAAACACTGGCTTTTCTCAGGAGAGTATCATAGCCTTCATTTCTATGGTGTCCATAATTTTCCCCAGCCGGTGGAATGGCATTCGAAACCAGATGGATAAGGAAATTCTCAGCGTCAGCATAATCCATCAGCCAACCGTAGAATCCAATATCCGCACCTTCTATAATCTCTTCCCCGTAGCTGAGTTGTGCAGATATACCGATTGACCCAAGCGCGTCCTGAACCATACCCGCATGTCGAAGCATTTTGCCGTAATCGGTAAATCTTATAACCACCTCAGGTAAACCTTTCCCGTCCGGATAGCCAGCCAGTTTCAACTCTTCCTTTGCTTCTGCAATATCGAAATTTCGTTTAAGCTTGACATATCCTGATACACCACGCGGCACAAAGGATGCGTGCATGAGATCGGACTCATCTGCAATCGTACTCCAGGGTATTGCCAACGCTACGGCCTTTCTCAAATGGACATTATGAAACAGCTTCTTTTCATAATTGAAAAGCATGTAATAATTTGAAGGGGTTTCTATTTTACAAAGGCTGTAGCCTTTTTTTCGAAGGTCGTTTTTCGTTTCATTTTTTTGGCTTACATAGCTGCGCAATCGGTTGGGCGGGATCAATACGAAGTCGAGATTTCCTGACCGGAAAGCACTAAAGGCATCGTCATAAAAAGAGAATTTGATTCCATCAGGGGCCGTGCCATTTCCGAACGACTTGATTCGCGAATCACCATGCCTGCGGGTAACAACCAATTCTCTTTCATTGCAGGTTTCGAATTGAAAAGGCCCTGTTCCAACAGGATGTCTGGAAAATGATTTCCCATATTTTTTGACGGCCTCGGGAGCCACAATTCCGAACTCGGTCATTCCAAGAATGTAGACGAGCCGGTTCAGCGGTTCAACCAATCGAATTTCGATTTCGGTTACAGTTTTCGCCCGAAGACCTTCCACAGGATCGTTCAAGCTTCCCTTTTTTGATTCCAGGCGGTTTCTAAACTCATCGAGGCCCTCGATGTACCCGGAAAGTATACCCCATAAACCACTTTCATTTTGAGGATCGGCAATTCGCTTTATGGAAAATACAATATCTGATGCAGTTACCGCTCTCCCTTTGCCCCCTTTAAAGCAGGGATCGTCGTTAAAAAAAACGTTCGGCTTAATGGAAATTGTTTGCGTTTTTCCATCCCCTGAAACTTGTGGAAGAGATGACGCTATACTTGGAACAACTTCCCCTTTTCTGTTAAATCTGTATAGGGAATCATAAAGGGCTGTTATCAGAAAAGAATTTTCAAATTCCCAGGTCGCCGAAGGATCAAGGTCAGGACTTTTGTTTAAAAGGGGCGCTTTCAGGTAGGATTCTGGTACATTCGGGGCCATGGGGGTAGTGTTCTCAGCAGCGGAGGTAGAACAACAAAGAAGAATGAAGACGGCAAATGCGCAAAGCCCTTGCGTATAACGCAAATATGTACGGAAACAATTATACATGACAAGATCCTGATAGTCTTTTCGCTGCAGGACGTTAAGTTGGGATTTCTCTGTGCGATTAATGTTTCAAAACATCAATAAGAGTTAAATCGATTACAACCCGTCCCCATAATGTCAGCAGCGACTGCTTTATTTTTCGCCACTGATTTCCCAGGCCTCGCATCGAGGAAACTTACACTGAACCTGTTTCTTTCGGCACCTCCGTCATCGCCTCTCGTTCTTTAAAACTTCAATCCTGTTTTATATCACTGTTTCATCTTCAGAGTGATCTTGTTGAACTCTTTTTTCATTTCCTTGTTTTCAAATACCAGAAGTTTCGGCGTTTGAAGCTCAGAGAGATTGTCAAACATATTATTTGCGGTTTTCATCAGGGCGATTAAATCGTGAGCGGTAGTAACCGTATTATAAGTATTCAACGCAGCCTCATATTCGGGAACCAGTTTGGCATGAGCTTCCATTATCCTTTCCCTGTTTTCATTTAGATATTCTTCATAAAGCAAGGCTGTTTTATGTGTTACTTTTTGAGCTTTGAAATTGGCCCTGTAAACCGGTTTGTGTTTTTCGGATGCTTGATCCATAAGGCTCTTCGTCTTTTTGCCGAGTTCAATATTTTTGCTTATAATCTCATCCAGTTTAGGGAGATACTCATCTTTGATCCTCAAAACGTACCTTTCATGCAATCTCAGCAGGATACGCAAAAGAATGGTGTGCATGCCATAGTATCTTTTCGCATTTTCCGGGTTTTCACTTGATTCGACTGTTAAGTCCTTTAATTTAACCGTAAGAATTTTTATATTATTAAAAACGGATATCAGTTGAATATCATCGTCGCTGGTAATGCTCGAAACTAAAGTGTCAACTTGCTCCCTGTTTACATTAACACCAATTTTTTTAAACTCTTTCACCAATTGTGATTTTAATCTGTCAATTTCCTTCTTATTTCTTTCGATTTTGCTCTTGTAGTCAATTATCGCCTTTTCATAATCCTCGGCATCCTTCTTCCATACTTTCCAGGCCGCGACATCTTTTGGCGCACCAAGCAGTTTTGTTTTCAATGTTGCTATTTTCTTGTAAAATTCGGCGATATTCCTTTCGAGATAGTTGATTCTGTTTTTGATCTCGGAAAACTCGGTTTTGCCCAGCAGAACAAGCGCTTCATCGACCATTTCTGTTATTTCCTTGTCGATAGATTTCTTGTCGCTCTGCCACGGAACCCAGGTAGAGTCAGGGACGTCTCCTTTTTCACGGATTAAATCAATTGATTTAGAAAGTTTGTCGTGAATTGCATCCCATGATTTATAAATGGACGTTTCTGAGAATGCCTTCGGCGCATTATTCAAAACTATTATCAAAGGCAGTGCAAAAATGATTAGGCGGAAAATATTCATGATAAAACTCCTTTATTTTGAAGCATTTCTCAATTAAAATTACGGTCGATATCTTTCAGCTTTTTATGACAGGCATGAATTCATATACAAAGCCTGCCGACTTTTACCGCAAACACATTTAATCTATTGACCGAATATTCCACTTACAGCCCAAAAATATGGATGTCTTGGGAACTGCGTATATTCATAGGCGTTGCGCTTTAGGTACCCTAATTGGGCTTGCCTCATTGCCTCTGGCGTATCAAAGTTGGCTAAATTACTGAAAAATTCACTCATTATTTCTTGGGTTGTTTGATCTTCAGCAAACCATAACGTACCTACTACAT
>JACKQG010001713.1_pt1 | contig 29714 bp, 35 predicted proteins | sample 8237621 | NCBI WGS metagenome assembly JACKQG01 (sample SAMN15677084, study PRJNA649215) | marine metagenome | biome: marine; feature: Black Sea; material: saline water; isolation source: suspended particulate matter (SPM) from the Black Sea western gyre | collected 2013-06-09/2013-06-10 | depth... | reverse complement strand
CTAAAGCATCGAAGACGGGCCGTCCCAAGAGTACTAGCTATCTCCCATTGCTTGCATTATTTCTAGCAGCAAGTTCAATATATCTAGGTAAATACTAATCGCCACGTTAAGGGCAGTGGACCAGTCATTAATCCCAATATCACTAAGCTGCTTTAGTCGATTAAAGTCGTAAACAAGAAACAAAGAAAACAATACAGCGCCACATATTGCTTTGAGACGAATCATTGCACTTGTCATGCCGAAAAATATCCTTCCAAATCCTACCAGGAGTAGTGCACAAAGCCCGAAAAATAGAAATCCTCTCATAAAACTGAAATCTATACCTGAGTACATTCCAACCAGTGCCGCGCAAACTGTTATTAGGCATGTAAGTAAAGTCGCACGCAGCCCATCATTTTCATCCATTTCAAGCATCATCACTCCTAGCAGTGGCGCGAAAGTGATGCTGGATATGGTCATTAGTATCAAGCCAATGGATGTGCTACCTGGAGCCAGGAATACCATCCCAAAAAGACTAATCATCCAAACCCACAAAAATTTATTTAGAAGCGTCTGCTTTTTGGTAGTAGCCTGTTTGTCATCTTCAGTAGACTCTTCGTTGCGATTTTTCAGAGGAGAGCCAGATTCTTTAGGTTTAATTATTGGCGCTTGTTCAATTGGGATAAGGTCCAATTCTCCTCTGCTATTTTTTCGCCCTATAAACTCTATCCCAAAAAATAGCCTTCCCTTCATATATGCTTTTTTAGCAGCAGAAATGAGAAAGAAGCAGCCCACGAATATAATACCCAACTGAGTTGCTAATATAAGCGCAGTTTTAAAATACAGAGAAGTTTCCATTTCCTTCTCACCTCGTTAGAGCAATAGTTAAAAAAAGCAGAGAAATAATCATAGGTAACTCTCTTTATTGATTACCTAATCATAGCTGAATACCCCATCCAGTCAAATCAGGGCTAGATCGAGGTCATACCGACACTTCATAAGTCCTTCTATTCGGTATAGACTCTAAGTCTCTCATTTAGATAAAGTTGAATATGAATAAAATCCTAATCCTCGTATCAGCACTACTGCTCTTTTGGTCTAATGCCTTCAGTCAGTCTAGTGCAATAACGGAAGATGATGCCATTGCAAAACTAGAGGAGTTTTTCTACCTGTTGGATGTTAATCGTTATGAGAAAGAAGTCTTCTCTAGGGTAATCACCAAAGACTTCCAAATCTTTGAGGACGGACTAGACCTTGATAGAAAAACATTCCATGATTTCATATCCGAGGCAACAGGCACCATTGTGGAAACAGAATGGGTGCTTTCAAATTTTAAGGTCACACTCAATATGTATTCTGCTCACATCACCTATTACAACAATGGGGTATTCAAAACCAAGACTAATGAATCCATCTATTCCTACTGGATGGAGAGTGTATACATGGTTGTTGAAAACGGAGAATTAAAACTAAAATTCCTTCAATCAGATTTAATCAACAGAGAAATTAGTTGAGTTAGATATGAATAAAATGCTAATTATCCTTAGTTTTGTTCTTCTTACTTCTTGTGGACCAAAAGACGTTCCTTATAAAAACCTTGTTACCCGACAAGGTATCACCTATGAGATTAACGCCGAAACACCCTTTACTGGTAGTGGGGTCTGGTATTGGAGTGATAATCAATTGGCGTCCAAACAAAACTACAAAGACGGAGAACCAGAAGGGCTTTGGGAGCATTACTATAAAAACGGTCAATTAAAAGACAACGGAAACTTCAAAGATGGAGTATGGGAAGGACTGTGGGAGTATTACTACGAAAATGGTCAAGTACAGGCAAACTATAACTTCAAAGAAGGCTTGCGTGACGGACTTTTGGAAAGATACTACGAGAATGGTCAATTAGAATCTAAAGATTGTTATAAAAATAGTGAAATAACAGATATGTCCTACTGCGAGAAATAATCAGTCATAGCTAAATAGCCCATCCAGTCAAATCAGGGCTAGATCGAGGTGATAAGTTCTTTCCGCTTATAAAAAGAGTTTTTACACACATTAACGCGCGCGATTAACACCTACCAAAACCTAAGGCCTTACAACACTCAACTTGGTTGCAGAGTGACTAACCGCTCACAACACAACTTGTCCTTTTTACGGAGATGATTTCGTCAGCGCCAAGCTCATTAAGTGCATCAACATAACCAGGATGGCTTATAAAGGACATGGCTTTTTCAAATGTCTCAAACTCGGCTACCGCCGCGAATTGCATATCTTTTGCGCCTATTTGAGTTTTTGCGACAGGACCTATAGCAATCATTTTAAATTCGCCACGCTCAATAAGAGCATTCACCTTCGTAACGTATCTATCAAATGCTTCTTGGTCGATAATTTCTTCAACATGATTAATCCAGTATCCTTTTGCCACCGTCTTCATCTCCTATAGATTCTTTATTGATTACCTAAGCATAGCTGAATAGCCCATCCAGTCAAATCAGGGCTAGATCGAGGTGAGAGATATGCAGATTATTGTCGACTCTAGGGCTTTGGAGGATTGATTGAAGCTTTTTGGGTCTCGGTTTCAGTCTCGGTCTTAATCAATGCTTCAGCTCTGGCTTTTTCCACAGCCACGAGCTGATCTATTTCATCAATTATGGCGATCTCTTCTTTCTCTTGGTTAGAGGGGCCGCAAGCAGTTAAGAATACCGCTGTAAGTAAAAGTAATCGTTTCATATCTATCCTATACAGATTGTTATGAACTCTAAGGCTCTGATGGCATCATAGCGGATTGCGAAGTTTGATTGAATCAAGTGAGCCATTTTTTTGGTGAAATTTTATAACCTGCCAGTCATCTCAAATTGAATGTAAATTTATAAATTACGCCCGTTGATTCTTGAACCTGCCCGTCAATCACGCGTGGGTTGTACTTTAATTTTTTAGCGGCTTTAAGTGCCGCCCGCCCAAAACGCCAACCTTCTGGAAACTCCTCTACTAGCACTGGATCGCGAACGGCTCCAGACGTCGTAACCGTTACCGCGATCACCGCATAACCCTGTTTGCCGCGCATTTGCGCTCGGCGTGGGTACTTAGGTTGTGGCACATATACAGGAATATAGTACGGACGTGCTTGATCTGCAGGCTTATCCTCTGCAAATGTGAATGTACAGGCCATAAGCGATAGGATAATACCGATTTTCGACATCATTGATTTCATTGCAGATTTCTTTTTTTTTGAGTTGAGTACTTAATCATAGCTGGATAGCCCATCCAGTCAAATCAGGGTTAGACCGAGGTACCACTCCCGAAAGAGCCTAGTTCTGATACCTATATGGCCGACACAAAAAAGTAGAGGGGATTCTTCTCCTTGATTTACGGCTCGATACCTCTTATGTTGAATATTCTTCGGAAAGAACAACGAAACTGGGGTAAGAACAAAATGAAGCTTAAGGCATATCTAAAAGCTAATAAAAGCAAAATAAAAAGTCATTTGGTGACTATATGGTTTACTTTTCTCGTTTCGTACGTCTGGCTTCATCTAAACCCTAGAACAGATTGCGAAGAGGTTGCGCAAGCAGTCAGCGATGAAAACTGGGAGGAGAATGGCTTCTTAAACTCCCATGAAACAGAGATGGTTAAATCAATGAAAAGAAACGGCGTTAAGGTAAGTTACATGGCCGCTTATGGAAGCTGTAGGAGTTATGAAAATGAACGCACATATAACTTTAACTAAATAATTCCATACAGATTGTTATCTACTCTCTCCGTTTATTGATTACCTAATCACAACTAAATACCCCACCCAGTCAAATCAGGGCTAGGTCGAGGTGAGACGTTATTGAGGTGAAACGTCACTTTCCTCAGCAAAAATCGCGGCCACATAACTATGGAATGGTTCAGCGTACGCTATGTGGTAATCCTTCCAAAATTTTGCATATCCAGCTTTAGTTTGAATTTCATTTCGGTAGTAGGCATCTGAACCCAGCCATAATTGAGGGGGTATAGAGTTGTCTAAGTGCTGGTAATACAGATACTCCCAGCCATTGATTTCCATTAGAGCGTATTGGTTGCAGCGTGATAACACTGCAGGCGAAAGGTCATCGTCGCCAGCTTGACATCGGTCAACCAGAATACTTAACTCAGGATTTTGGACCATCATGGCCCCCGGCCCCTGAGCCAGCATTAAAGCATTATAATGCGCCTGACTCCGCAGCAATCGGTTACTGTCTGACACCTGCATTGCAAGGTAAACTAACGAGACAATAATCGCGATGCCACCGATAAACTCCCCAATGTGGGCTAAGCCTTGAAGGGAAATTCTGTTGTTTCGCATTAGGGTTCCATTTCTTAGTTGTTTAAGTTGAAATCATATATTAATGGTCAAAGCATAACTGAATAACCCATCCAGTCAAATCAGGGCTAGATCGAGGTACCCTTCCCGAAAGAGCCTAGCTCTGATATCTATATGTCCGACACAAAAAAAGGCAGAGGCGATTCCACCTATGCAGATTGTTGTCGACTCAAGGGCTTTATCTCAATAGCCTCAGTACCCGTTATACCAATCTTGATACCAAGTTCAGTACCATCCTTAGCACTGCACCAACAACTGATGAGCTAGGCCGGCATCACGGTGCAAATGAATATCGTCATACTCTTTACTATTGAACATATCCACGAACGCAGTAACCGAAGGGTATTTCATGATCGCCACCATATCCCACTGTAATTCACCATCGCCGATAACCAATGCGTTGGCGCCACTGCCAAAAAGCATTTCTCCACCCAGTTTTTTAACCAGCACAGCTACCTTTGCGCCGTAACGCATATAAGCTTCCTGACCAGAGATTTCTGCATCACTGCCATCTGCATACTCAGCGAATTCTTTGAACTTCAGTAGATTCAACATGTTGATCGGACCGCCTCGGTCTTTTTCTATCAAAGCGGCCATTTGCTCATCACGTGGAGTGATTGTCATTTTCTTTTTCCTATTACGCGTTTTATTACTGATTTTGCTTTTGCAATTCGTCTCGTATCTCTTTAAGCAATTCAGTGTTCTCTTGCTGTCTGGTTACAAAGAAATAGAGAGGGTAAATACCCAGAGTAATAACTGTGAGAATCAAGAAGATTATGAAATTACCAAGACGTGCGGCCATGAAGCTGATCCTTTGATTGTGATGACCCAATCATAACTGAATACCACATCCAGTCAAACCAGGGCTAGATCGAGGTACCCCCCTCCCGAAAGACCCTATTACTGGTATCTATATGTCCGACACAAAAAAGGCAGAGGGGATTCTACCTTTGCAGATTGTTCTGACTGGCGTTTAATAAAGTCGTTTCACTGTTCTTCATAGACAAACCCAGTCGCCGTTAAATAGAATCTATTCCTCTTCGTTATCTTTGTCCTCATGCTCTTTGAGTTTTTCTTGATACTCCTCTTCAGAGAGTTTGTGCCAACCGATACATTTACCAGTTGGGCTTCTTCCGCAACCACATTCCATATTTATCTCCTATATTAATAATTAACTTTTTGGTTTAAATACAAAATATAAAGATACACCAAGCAAGAAAATTTGTATATTTTTAAACAGGCAGGATGTCGTTAACCCCTCAAGATCGCTACTCTGATGCGGGGCGAGGACCACTCGTGCCTCGTGTTCCCAAATTCAATCAGGTTCACTAGCATGCCATCGCAATCTCTGAACAACATGTCACGGTCCTGTTGGATAGGCAGAGTTGACGAATCAATACTACCAATCCTCGAGAGCCTAAAGCAGCGTTATTTTATGCTTCCTTATCAATATCCCATCGCACCAAATTTTTCATTTTCATTCTCTTCAAAAACAGCTTATATTTGCTTTGTTCTTCTTTCCATTCTTCTAACCATTGCTCTCCAGTACGCTCTGCATCAATGAATACAGCATTAGTAATCATCATTGGTATCAAGATAGTTAAATGAACAACCACGCTGGTCACCGTGCTGTAACCTAACCAACCAAAATAGTATGTGGCAATAAAGCCAAAGGTAATACTCCATATCACAAACAGCACTACCATAAAGTACGCTTGTAAACTTTGATCGGGGATATGCCGTAATGGATTAACTTTCACATCCATTATCCTTCTCCAAAGGTGTACCACTAACATTACTGATCTTCTAAAAAGGTTTGGCTTGTCCATATTATTCGTACTCTTTTTTTGTTATTAAGGTAAATTCCACCGCCTAGTATATCTAAAGTAGCTATGACGCTTTTACTCTCTCTAAATCAGCAAAGAGTCATTGCGAGACTTTAGTATTGAGTAAGTACGGTAATTTTCCTGCGACAGGTCACATCTTTTTGAATTTTTCTCATCCGATCATTCAGCGACCCTAAGACACGCTTGAAAAGAAAGCCTTAAAATAAAATAGCTGAATACCCCATCCAGTCAAACTAGGGCTAGATCGAGGTAGAGGTAGAGGTAGAGGTAGATAGATTATCTTGTCTATCTCTAGCCAGCCATGACGAATGTGCGGGTAGAACAAGATACAGTAAGCCAAGAAAAATATAATCCAGCATCTCATTCACTGCTGACCATTCCTGAAGGATGTAATGCCCAAACATAAGGCTCAGCATGAAACCTAACCAAGCGTAGGCGGTATAGTTTTTATATTTATTACTGAGCAGTGCTAGCCCCAAAGTTAACTCTATAAATGGAACCGTCAATAGGAATAAATCAACCATTGAGCTAGGCAAGTTAATACGCAGTTCACCCTGAAACAACTCAGAGTAATAATCAAAAAACGCACCGTTACTAAAAAATTTACTAGACCCTGCTGTAAGTAGAATTACTATCATCGTAATACGAACGACACGTTCCGCATCTTTTAATTTTTGAGTGGAAATCATCTGGAACTCCTTCTACACCTCTTGGTAGCTATTTAATGCCCGTTGGACTAATTGCAGTCAACCATACACCCATCAAACATTCCTATCATAGTACTGAATTAATCTAATAATAGTCGTTTAGTCAAATCAGGGCTAGATCGAGGTACCCCTCCTGAAAGAGCCTAATTCTGATATCTATATGGTCTACACAAAAAAAGGCAGAACCTTTAAGATTCCACCTATGCAGATTGTTTTAACTGGAGTGTCTGCCTGAGGCTTTCGACAAAACACCTATTCCCTTCATAAGTTCTTCTATTACGCATATACTCTAAGTCTCTCATTTAGATAAAGCTGAGTTAGATATGAACATTCTTAATAAATTTACCCCCATCTTCTGTGTGTTAACTTTGTTTCTTTCCATCTCAGCATGCGTAAAGGCTGAAGAAGGGGATATAGGGTTTTGGAAGAGCGAAGATTGTAAAAAAGTTAGTGACGCGGCAGGATTTTTCTTATACACGTCTGGAGAATTATTAAAAACCGCAGACAAAGAAAGAAAAGCAGGAAGCGAGAAAAAATCTGAAAAGTCATATTCAGCGGCATTGTTTTTTTCGGAGTTATCTGGGAATGCGGCAAAGAATTTTGAGGTGTTCTGCAAGAAATAATGTCGCTCACAGGCACCTAGTTTTATAAGCCATTGCAGGCAAGCATTAGTGATTCAGCTTTTAAGGGTCTTTTGCTGTCATCTGGGACTCTACCGTGCCATTTAAGCCCATGCACGGGATACTTTTTTGCGTAAATATAGCTGAATACCCCATCCAGTCAAATCAGGGCTAGATCGAGGTTCCCCCTATGCAGATTGTTGTCGACTCTAGGATTGCAACTTAGCCACTGAAGTGTCGGTAAGTAAGTGCTATTGCTATAGAAATCTATTCTCCCCACATTCCTGCAAATTCATAACAAACGGCCACATCATCGCCCACAACCCATGCATCATGACCTGGCGCTATAGAGTAGGCGTCGCCCGCACTATAGGTCACTTCATTCCCATCATCATGAACACAATAAATTTTACCCGACAAAATAAGTCCTAAATGGCTTGCCTGACAGGTTACTGTTCCTATGACGGGTTTTACGTCAACTGACCACTTCCAACCTGGCTGAAGTGTTAATTTATTGACTCTCTGACCGCGAACATTAACGGACTCGATAAGCGCGTTTGCAAATCTCTTATTTACTTCATCTGCATTATCAAAACTTTTAGCTTCTACTGAAATCACAATTTCTCTCCTTTCATCAAAACGTTAATCATAGCTGAATAGCCAATTCAATCAAAATTTGACTGTATATCAACCCTATGTTGACTTCAATTGAACCCTCACGAATTAGACTGTCAACTATACTTTACTCACAAGTTAAAATAGAACTGGGTACGCAAACCGACATTTTGCGATAGTCAGAATTGTTATTCTCTCCATTTTAGGGTGAAAAATATGATGAAAATAAATTTCTTGGAGGTATTAGTAACGAATACTTTACGGCCTTTTACTCTAGTTGTAGCTGCATTTTTATTGCCAGGTCTGGCTATATCCGCTGATCCCTTAGATAAACTATCGCCTGATCTAAAAGAAGAGCTCGCCTACACCACCGGTGTGCAAGCGTTTATTTATGCTTACCCACTCTTGCATGTGAATCATTTCCGGTACCTGTTCAATGGCGAAAAGTCACCGAAATATAATGGGCCAGCGAACAGCCTGAATCATATTCGTGTACTTGAGTCGGGTAAGAACGCAGCAGCGGCAAGCCCCAATCATGACACTCTATACACTCTGGCCTTTGTCGATCTCACCGAGCCATTTGTGTTTGACGTACCGGCGATGAGTGACCGGTATTACACCATCCAGCTGGCTGATGCCTACGCCACCAACTTCGGTGACATCGGAACCCGGCACAACAAGGGGGCGGCGGGCAAATATATGGTAGTTGGCCCGGACTGGAAGGGCAGAAAACCTTACGGTATAAAGAAAATTTTCCACAGCCCGACTACTTGGGCTATGCCTCTAATTCGAATTCTTGTCGATAATGAAAATGAGCTTGAGCAGATTCATATGATGCAGGATAAGTTCAAATTTAAAAGGCTGGACGGCTCTGATGTAGTCCCCCTTAGTGCCGCGTCGGTGCCGAGTACTCTTGAGCCACTCGCGGCACTACCCTCACTTGACTCCTCCACACCAGCGGATTTTTGGGCCATTATTAATCGTGAATTTACCAGTAACCCACCACCACCGGCAGATAAAGAACTCGTAGATCAATTTGCTGTTGTCGGTATAGGTCCTGGGCAGTCAGTCGATTTGTCTGGGCTCGATCCCGCCATTCAAAAAGGCTTAAATCGAGCAGTAATCACAGGCATGAAGATTGTTACGTCCTTTGCAGATGACATTACTGGGGGTGCGTCAATCAACGGTTGGGGCTACTCGCAGGCAAATATGGGTAGATACGCAACTGACTACCTATATCGGGCTGGCGTGACTCGAATGGGTCTTATGGCTAACGATCCCATAGAGGCGACATATCTGTCACTCTACACAGACTCAAACGGTAAGGCTTTGAGTGGCGCCAATAAATACAGTATCAACTTTGCTGCCGATAATCTCCCTCCTGCCCAAGCGTTTTGGTCTATCACTATGTATGACAGTAAAACCTACAGTCTCGTTGAGAACAGTATGGGTCGGTTTAGCCTTGGCGATCGAAGTCCTGGACTAAGCTTAAACCAAGATAAGTCTCTGACTCTTTATGTTAGCTATGACACCACAGATGAAGAGCATCTACCAAACTGGTTGCCAGCCCCACCTGAGGGTTTCTATCTCATTATGCGTGTTTATATACCAGAAGACTCTGTAGTCCAGCAAACTTGGGCCCCGCCACCACTTGAGTTGACGGCTAATGGAAAAGCTTGGGTTAAGCGTTAGAAATGCCCTCCTGCTGTCGTGTCACTAAAAAAGGGCTACGCATTGCGCAGCCCTTTTCCCGAACTGGTTAACCCAGTCAATTCACCCTAGTTAGTTCACTCGTCTAATTACCGTTTGTTGTTCTACCAAGTCGCCGTTTAGATATAGGGTAGAATCAACGACAGCCAAGTTATCATTGTCTGCATCAACATTCCATCTCATGGAATTTACATAACTGTGGTGCTTGGGATGATAGCCTCCTTCGGATTCATTGAGTGTAACCGCGACAATATCATCCGACACTTCGGTCACTTTGAATACGGGCTGGGTGCCTAGAGAACAATAGTGCTTAACAACTAATTCGCCATCTTTATTATCTGAGTAAGTTGTCAACATCTCTACACCATCTTCAATTAGCTTTTCTGTAATTAGATTACCACCTGAAACTAATTTAAATTCTGATGAAACATCGACTACTGCACCAGTGTATTGCGTTAATTTTCCTTCCCATATACCTAACATCTGTTTCATCTGGTTAAAACCTGCACTATGGGTTACTTCTGGCAACTGAACATCACCTATCGCGAGGACAGTAGATTCTTCATGGTGGGCAGAAAAGGTACTTAAAGAGAACAAAGACGAAGTAATCAAAAGGAACAGTATTTTGTAGTTTTTCATATTATCACCCTTAGTTGAATTTTAAAGCTACATTAATAATCGGTTAGTTGATGACAAAATAGTACTCCTATTCACAGTTAGATGGCAACCATCTCGATCTATGCCCCGCCAAGAAGCTAGAGTAATCGTGTGGGTATCTCAGCGACAAAAAAGAATGATTTCATACGTCATTGCTTGTTAACATGATTTGCATAACTTACATCAAATCAAGGAAACAGAGCATGAGCGAAATCATACTTCACCAATACCAGGGATCCCCGTTCTCCGAAAAAGTTAGAGCTCTGCTAGGCTATAAGAATGCCTCTTACACAATGGTCAATATTCCTGTGATCATGCCAAAGCCAGATTTAATGGCCCTTACTGGGGGATATCGAAAAACACCTGTTATGCAAATTGGCGCCGATATTTATTGTGATTCCGCAATTATTTGCCGTGTTATTGATCGCCTCTACCCTGACAAATCTATTTATCCGCAAAATCAGGAAGCCACGCTTGGGGCCGCAGCCCACTGGGTGGATACCTTCTTTTTTAAAGTGACTGTTGCTATGGCGTTCCAACCTAAATCTCTAGCTCAGAATAAGGCCTTTGCAGATCCCAAGGTAGCGAAAGCCTTTATGGAAGATCGCAGACAGCTAGCTAAGGGCTCCGCTGATATAGGAATGGACCTGTCCATAGCTAAAACTCACTGGTTGATGCATTTAACAAGACTTGAAAATCAACTTGCAACGGCCAACTATCTCGGCGGACAGGCTCCTAATATTTTGGACTTTTCTACCTATCATTGCCTTTGGTTTCTCCATAGTAACGAGGCATTACGAGACGACTTTTCTCCATTTATCCATGTTCTAGCTTGGATTTCGCGTATGGCCAATTTTGGAAATGGCACTATCAAGGAGATATCCGGACCTAAAGCCATTGAAATTGCCCAATCTACCCACGTCACTGCACAGGAAAAATGGCCCGGCATAGACGTTGAAGGCCTGGCATATGGAGACCAGGTTGAAGTGCTACCGATTGATTATGGATTCCAGCCTACGAAGGGCAAGCTACTCTCTGCATCGTTAGAGGAGCTGACCATAGCGCGCACAGACCCTGTGGCCGGAGATGTTGCGGTCCACTTTCCTCGACTGGGGTTTCGTGTCAACAAGCTTTAGTTCACGTAGAGTCCACAGGAGACCAATCTAGGCATACTTCTCACATTTGTAGCTGCAGTGGAATAACGGAAGGGTTTACTGCTACATTAGCCGTCGATAGAAACCAACGCAGAAGGGTTTATGACTAGACAAAATCGAACCATTAATTTATGTGCGACACTTTTGTTTTGTGCGCCCTACTCATTGGCAGTATCCTCAGGGCAGAGAGAGGTTGTACTTAATAACGCAGACGTTGAAGTTGTGCGCCTAACCTACCCCGCTGGCACAGAATCTGGCATGCATACTCATACTTATGACAATCGAGTGGTGTATTTCATTAAAGGTGGGACGCTAATTTTGATACCTGAAGATAGCACGAAACCCAGCACCAAGTTATTAGCAACTGATGGACAGACACTTTTTTTGCCGGCGACCACACACAATGTGAGGAATATCGGGCAAACAGAGATTGTGATTCTAGAAACAGAGCTAAAATAACAAACTACGCCAGATCAGGCAATACGCGCTGCCTACGCCGATTGTTGTTGCCTTTAATTCGCTGTCAACTGTTGTTGAGACGATGCACTCGAGGACCGGTATTACAAAACATGTTTTTTAAACAATGATCAGGTACGGTAATTAGTGATGTCCGATCAAATCCAAGCCGCTGCGGCGTGGTGATGATCCTTTGCGTTTTAGCCAGATGATTCAAAAAGGCCCCCATCATGGAGGCTTTTTGGAACAGATGTGCGCTATAGGCATCTGAGAATGGTGGGCTCGGCAGGAATCGAACCTGCATCTAAGACTTAGGAGGTCCCTATTCTATCCATTGAACTACGAGCCCAGGGTCGCCATTATATTGAATGCAACGCTAATTGATACAACCGATAACTAACGATTCCGCCCTAAAGCGTCATGACTAGTAACCCAATCACCCGCCAACACTGCACTCATCAACGATACCTCACCAGCCAGGACCGTTGCCCCGATGATCTCTGCCAATTTTTTGACTTTACCCGCACCACTACACCCCATCATTTTCAGGCATTCTTGCTGTGTTGGTAGTCCAGTCCCGCCGCCATAAGTTGCCACTATTAGTGAAGGAATGGTGATGGAAAGATAGTAGTTACTGTCGTCATCCAAGTCCGCATACACAATTGCAGCTGAAGATTCAGCCACATTGGCAACGTCTTGCCCAGTAGCAATAAATGTTGCCGTAATACCATTGGCTGAATGGGCTCCCGTATTAATAGATCCTGCTAATAACGCCCCTACCTGGGTGATCGATCTAGCTTTAAACAGAGCCTCTGCGGTAATTCCCATGACCTTTTCTAACAATGCACTGGGGATCACGACTTCAGCAATCACACGCTTTCCCCTTGTGTGCAAAGTATTCAGTTGAGAGTGTTTTTTATCGGTGTCCATCGCGCCTGAGAGCATGTAACGCTTGATCCCAGGATAGTTGTCCTTAATCCACTCACAGGCGACAAACGTCGCTTTACCAACCATGTTCTGGCCCGCAGCATCACCGGTGGTGTAATTAAAACGAAGATAACGCATTCGCGCTGCAGAAAATTGCTGAATATCACGCAACCCCCCAGAGGAGGTTGTACTTTCTGCTTGCTCTGCTATGTCCTCAAAATGCTCCTCTACCCATAGGCCAAATTCACGAGCCTCACGAGCGTCTTCAAAAATAAACACAGGGGCACGCTGCATGGCATCATCAACGACGGTGACTTTGGCCCCTCCGGCCTCACGAAGTAACCTAGCACCTCTATTGTAGCTAGCAACAAGCGTTCCTTCGCTGGTCGCCATGGGTACGTAAAACTCACCAATAGCGTGCTCACCATTAACCTGCAAGGGCCCAACTAAGCCCATAGGCACCTGGGCCACGCCAATAAAGTTTTCTATATTGCCCGCTGTCGTTGACGGGTCAACAGAGTAATGCCCGATATTATCCAGAGAGATGGCTGTTTTCTCGCAGACAAAGTCACGACGCTGTTGGGCCATTGCCTCGGTATAATCGTTTGCACTGTCTCGTGGAATCTTATCTGACATGTAGTTCTCCTTGTTAGACTAACTTGATTGCTTATTGACACCCTGATGCGGTTAAACGTTCAGAATCAAAGCTATGGCTGTAGCGAAAAGCACTCGCCCTTTGACACTATTATCTTCCTGGCCTGTGACGCGCACAAGCTTAGCTTGCGACTAGGGAGTTTTGTCGTCGACGCCAGGCTTTGGTGAGTGATTACTGCCCTATGTAGCACAATATCGATTACAATCCCCCCATGAATATGCTGCTGCTTACAGCCACACTATCTGACAATACTTACAAGGTCTCTGGCCGGCAGCTAGAACATTTGCTAGACGTGCATAAAGCCAAGATTGGTGATTCGTTTAAGGTCGGACATGTCAATGGTTTAATGGGTACTGGCAGCATTGTCCAGCTGGACAATGAACAGGCAATATTAACGCTGGACCTCAGTCTAGACCCACCACCATCGCTACCATTAACTCTGCTACTTGCTTTACCGCGGCCAAAAATGCTGCGTCGAACATTGCAAACGATTGCTGCCATGGGGGTAAAGAACCTATACCTTATTAATTCTAGTCGCGTCGAGAAAAGCTTTTGGCAGTCACCTTTTCTGTCGCCAGATGCAATCGAAGAACAGCTGATTCTAGGGTTAGAGCAAGCAAGAGACACAGTCTTACCCACGGTGCATCTACGCAAATTATTTAAACCTTTCGTCGAAGATGAATTACGGGACCTTATCAACGGAACTACCCCATTGGTGGCTCACCCGAATACCGAAGAAAGCTGCCCAGTGAATACGCCACAAAAAGTTACATTAGCGATTGGACCAGAAGGCGGATTTATACCCTATGAGATCGATAAACTTGTCGACATTGGATTTAAGGCAGTCCACCTAGGCCCTCGAATATTAAGAGTAGAAAATGCCGTGCCCTCAATTATTAGCCGACTTTTCCCAGGCTAAGCAGTCTCTTCTTCAAACATGAGGTACTCACACACATGCATGCCGCTGTCCACATAAGTCGCGTGTGCCCCAACATTGTCAGTTTCAGCGTACAACCTAAAGCCACAGACTGGCGTCTCCTGATCTAAAGCCATAGTCTTAAGCTGCTCATACATGCCACGATAGAGTCCCTGACGACGAAACTGTGGTTTCACATAAACTGATTGAATCCACCAAAATAAGCCATTACGCCAGTCAGACCATTCATATGTCACCATCAAGGTCGCAGCAACCGTACCATTGACCTGGGCAACCAAATAAAAGCCAAATTCTGGGCGCTTAAACAAGCCATTAACACCAAGAATAGCCACCTCGAGATCTAACAACTTATTTTCAGTCTCAAGCGCCATGGCACAGTTGTGTTCAGCTAGTATTAGCGCGTCTGACTCGGCATTAGCAACACGTATATCAACCATTCGTTTTATCCTTATTTTTATAGCAACCGTTAGCGCTTAATTAAAACATCACGCCAGCCAATCCGCCATTGCCTATTTGAAAGTAAGCCCTTAGAGTAGCAACCTTCGAGGATGGCCTCTGTGAGATCTCTCCGGCAACTGCGAGACGTACAAAGTAACAATGAAATCGATTTTTCGCCATGAAATACCCTATAGTTGCAGTAGTATTTTACTGTTCGATTCGATCCGTGACATGCCTGAAGCGATCTGGCTAGACAGCGGCAAACCGACCAGTGATAAAGGAAGCTTAGATATCATTTCTAGCTGCCCTGACGTAATGATAGAAACCTTCGGCAACGACACCACTATCATCAGTGAAAACAGCTCTCGAACGAGCCAGGAAGATCCCTTTTCCCTCGCTAACAAAGTATTAGAGCCTCTTTTACCTATCGAACCGAATCACCAAGACCTACCTTTTGTCGGCGGCATGTTAGGCTACTTTGGCTATGATTTAGGCCGCAGGCTAATCGATATTCCCAGTGTTGCCGCGTCGGTTACGGAACTTCCAGACATGCGCATTGGTCGGTTTTTATGGGCCCTAATTGTTAACCATGACCTAAAGAAAAGTCAGATTATTTTTCATCAAAACTGCTCTGAGGAACTGAAGGCGGATGTTATTAATCGCCTGACCGGGACAACCACCAAGACAAACGTTGGCCCTAACTCTCTATTCAAACTTAACCAAGCTTTTAAGCCAACACTCACGCGAGCTGAATACGCCGAAGCGATTGGTACAATCAAAGATTACATCAGAAGCGGAGACTGCTATCAAACCAATTTTACACAGCATTTTTCTACGTCATATAAAGGCGACCCTTGGGTGGCCTATCTTGCATTGAGAGAGGCGCTCCCCTCTCCTTTCTCAGCCTATTGGAAGTGGCAAGAGCATGCCGTTCTTTGTATATCACCAGAACGATTTTTAAAAGTGTCAAACTGCCCGTCAGGAGACAGACTGCAGGCTGAAACAAAACCCATCAAAGGAACCGTACCAAGAGGCTTGTCGCTCATAGAAGACCAAGAGCGCGCTGCCGCACTTGTTAGCAGCGCTAAAGACCGAGCCGAGAACCTGATGATTGTAGATCTATTGCGAAATGATCTTGGCAAAAACTGTATACCCGGAAGCGTCAAAGTACCTCAGCTATTCGCCGTCGAAAGCTTTGCCAATGTACACCATTTAGTCAGTACCGTGACAGGAGATCTATCTGATAGCAGCAGTCCAATTGATCTACTCCGGGACTGTTTCCCTGGAGGCTCAATAACAGGCGCGCCAAAACGACGAGCCATGGAAATCATAGAGCAGCTTGAACCCGTTCGTCGATCTGTTTATTGCGGCAGTATTGGTTATGTCAGCGCCAACAACAAGATGGACACCAACATTGCTATCAGAACCATGCTTGCCTCAAAGGCAGTCATGCACTGCTGGGGTGGCGGTGGAATCGTGGCAGATTCTGAAGCGGAGAGCGAATTTGAAGAATCGATGGATAAAATAAAACTTCTATTAAAAACGCTTGAAGACTTCACTGCCACTTAATCGATTAACCTACCATTATGTTCTTCGCCCCATTACCTAGACCTTGGCTCTTCGCAGTCAACTGACTAACACATGGCAAGCATTGCACACAAAAAGACTTAACACTTTAATGAAGCCTGAAAATATAGGTAATTTCATGACCATATTAACTAAACATTAAATCTCTATTTAACTGGCCAGGTGGTTTCCACGTAGTAATTAAGTACTACCTTGTTTTCTCCAGCAAGAATAAAATACCCTCGTTAAAGCTTTATGTGCGATAAGCAGTACTTTTGAAGGTTGTCTATCTGGTGGAACCATCACTAGCTGTCATGTAGTTGTCATAAGTCTTAATTATTATTGCTGTTAATGTAACCCCTTTGGAGAGAAAATAATGCTTGATATTACTACTGTCGATTCAACCGCAGCCTTGCTTGACGTGACCAACGATACGTTAGAACACGCATTCAGAAACGGTCTTGAGTCATTTTCAAACGCTTTAGATCAACTGTCTGACCTACAATATGTTTCGCTGCTCACGCTTTTAGACGAATATGCGATAACCACCTGATCTATAATATGATTTCCTACTAACTTTTCTATAGAAATATGGATGCAAAGCGGAGATAATCTATTATCATAGCTTAATTATATTTTTTGTACGTATAGCTCATGGCTCAGTTTAGAATGAATATCGCCCTTATGTGTAAACTATTTATAGAAGCACCTTCGTCCCTTTGGGTAAGTAAGTCGCGGTCTATACGAATCCAAAAGCAAGTTACCAGCATCAAGCTTGAGAGTTATTATTGGACTGTTCTGGAAGAGATAGCAACGCGGGATAGCTTGACCATACCCTTGATGGTGAACAGACTCTATAATGAATCCATAGAGGCCGGGCACGATTTAGGTAATTTCACCTCATTTCTAAGAGTCTGTGCGGTACGTTATCTCGCATTACAAGCAACTGGAGATATACCCTTAGACACAAATATTTCAATCGCATCACTTGACGCTGATAAAATTCTGGCCACTGAAGCAAAGCGCGTTAATCATTAAAGAAACAACTCTGATATGGCGCTCTTAAAAACCCTAGGGCCTTACCACACTGCTGGTAATTTGGACTGCAACTGCACCTGTCAGCCCTTACGCCAATCCAAATCAACAATGTCACCCTTTTCATTGAGTGCAGGATAGGGTAGATCATGTTTTTGGCAGTATTTTGCCACCAGCGGCTGGGTCCATTCAAACAAGGTTTTTGTGTATGACTCCTCAGACATCTGGCGACTCTCATAGAGACCTGCAGCTTCACGTTGACCCCTAGCCTCAGCAAGAATAATCGCGCAGGCGACACCCACATTAAATGACTCAACCATACCAAGCATGGGCACGGTAACGCAATGATCTATATGGGGGTATGCGGCATCACTAATCCCATATTTTTCTGCACCCAATAACACCGCTGTAGGCTTGGTGTAATCTACCTCCCTATAATCCAGTGTATTCCCTGAGGTATCTGCCGCAATTATCTGGTAATTGTTGTTTTTAAGCTGTGTTAGAGGCTCATCAACGTTTCTGTAAATGCGCGTATCTACCCACTTGTGGGTGCCCATTGTCGTGCCGGTATGCGCTCTAAAGGTCGCTTCATCGTACACCGAATGCAAGGCTGCTATTCCCACGGCGTCGCAGGTACGAATAATTGCAGACAAGTTTTGCCCCTTGTGCACCTGATCCGTGACCACGGTGAAGTCAGGCTGACGGTGATTAAGCACGGCTATAGCTCTGGAAAAACGCTCTGGGGTCACTGTTTGTAGGCCTTAGCAACTTCTTCTGCAATTAAAGCAATGCCCTTGCGCACGGTACCCCCGTCTTGAGCATAGGATACTCGAATGCATTCCTGCTGATGCCGCCACGCCTTGTCCATACCTGGAAAGAAATTATGCCCAGGCACTACCAACACCCCTCTTCGCTTGAGCCTCTCATAAAGCTCTTGACTGCTAATAGGCAACCCATCAAACCACAACCATAAAAATATAGCGCCTTCAGGTTTATGAATACGATATGGCACATCGCCAAACGATTCTTTAAACCATTTGACCGCCTGTGTGGCACGTTGCTGATAGAATGGCTTGATCAGTTTTCGGCTTAACGACAAGATCTCACCTGTCCTAAACAGCTCACGGGCAATAGTCGGACCAAAGTTTCCACAGGCAAGACTGACCACTGTGTTTGCGTTGCTAAAAGCCTGAATAACATCTTCTCTGGCCACCACAATACCTGTCCTGACGCCAGGCAGACCAAGCTTTGACAGGCTCAGAACCAATACCGTATTTTGATTCCAGTGAGGTTTGGCCTCATTAAACAAGATACCCGGAAACGGCAAGCCGTAAGCACCATCAATAATTAAAGGAATGTCAGCTGCTTGAGCAATCTCATCAAGGTGTTCAACCTCATCGTCGGTAAGGACATTACCGGTAGGATTGGTTGGCCTAGAAACACACATAGCCGCTGTTTTTTCAGTGACCTGTAGTTTTGAAAAATCGACGTGATACTTAAACATGCGCTCATCAAGCAACTCTATTTCAGGTCGAGTTGCGGTGAAAAACTGTTCCGACAAGCCAATGTCAGTATACCCAATGTATTCTGGCGCCAAAGGCAAATGGATAGAGCGATGCGTGCCATCACTCATCGTCCCCGCTAGCATGTTGTATAAAATAAAAAACGCCGGTTGACTGCCGTTAGAGATAGCAATGTTCCGCTCAGAAACGTCCCAGCCAAATTCCTTGCGAAGTAAACTAGCAATCTGGTTAAGGAATAATTTATCGCCTTGCGGGGACTGGTAGATTCCCATTAGGCTATGTAACTGCTGAGGGTCTTGAAGAACTGCTTCGAGTCGCTTCTTAAAGATAGCCTCTGCCTCCGGAATACGGCCAGGATTGCCGCCACCCATAAAAATCATATCCGGATTTTCATTAAGCGCTGTACCGAGGTCGTCCATCAGCTCAACAATGCCTGTCGAAGCTGAAAACTTGTCTCCAAATGCAGATAACTTCAATGCTTACTCCTTAATCTCGCCTCTTCTGACGACCATATTAATCCATATTACGGAAGGTAAAATTTATTCTGGGCCCAACAACATTCTTATCTTTGGCGATGCTATGGTGCCAATGCTCTTGAATACCTGACCCCATCATCATTAGGGAGCCGTGAGGTAAGTTTATGTTTAACCTTTCTTTCGTCGTTTTATGACGCAACAAGAAAGCTCGCTCTTGACCCAAACTGACTGACGCTATAATCGGCTCTGACCCTAACTCACGCTCGTCATCAGCATGCCAATCAACGCTATCTTGGCCGTCACGGTAGTAATTAACCAGCGTCCTGTTAAAACAATTGCCAGTCTGGCGCTCTACCCTGCGTCGGAGCGTCTCCATCCAAGGAGGAAAAGCTACCGCTTGTAACTTAATACGTGAATAAGTATAGCTAGTGGTAGGGTCGCCATACCAATTTTGTAATCTTGGGATAGGGATCGATTTGCCCGCTATATGAATATTATCCTGTCGCCAAGCGACCTGATCAATAGCAATGGCAAGTAGATCATCGGCTTCAGTGGACCCCAACCAACTAGGCCAAAACGTGATTTCACTCTGGCGGTCTGGACTCAATTGAAGCGGAATAACCTGCTGTTCAAAAAGATCCATAGATGCGCGGTTCCACCTCTAAGACAATGCCAAATCTTACCTTTACAGCAACTTGAATCTCTTTTGCTAGGGCTAGAACCTCTCTGGCACTGTCGTTATCGCCCTCATTACTGTAATTCACTAACACTAGAGCCTGCTTGTCATGCACACCAACATTCCCTCGGCGCACACCGCGAAATTGACACTGATCAATCAACCACGCCGCTGGGACCTTCACTGACCCATCCGTCTGAGGATAAAAAGGAACCTCGACGTTGCCATCGACCGCCTGTACATGGGCCAAAGCTGACCGAGCAATGACCGGATTCTTGAAAAAGCTACCAACATTAGCCAACTCATTCGGATCAGGTAGTTTTTCACGCCGTATTTTACACACTGCATTAGAGACCAACTGGGGTGTAGGGTCTTTATCTAGCGCCACAAAATAAGCATTCAGAGCAGGATAATCAATATTTATATTGGGTTCAGTTGATAAGCGCAACGTTAGATGAGTAATAATGCATTTATCTTTCAATGATTGCTTAAAAACGCTATCTCGATAGGAAAACTGGCAAGCTTCACGATCCAACTCTGAGCATGTGCCCGAGTGAATATCGACAACCTGTAATGAGACGAGTCGGCTAGAGAGCTCTACGCCGTAGGCACCTATATTTTGGATTGCCGCTGCCCCCATATTACCTGGAATTAATGACAGGTTCTCTAGACCGTACCAGCCCCTGTCTAGGCACATAAGCACCATGTCATGCCAGTTCTCACCTGCGGCAAAGGTCACATCAACATATTCAGTGGAAACGCCCTGTGACACAACAGACTCCCACCCTTTTAATCCTAAATGCACAACCAGCCCGCTTAAGTTACTCGCAAGTACGACATTACTACCCGCCCCCAAAGGGGTAACGGCTAAATTATGCTTTCTGGCAAAAGACAGCGCTTTTTGCACTTCATCAACCGTTGATACAGAACAAAAATACTCTGCTGTTGAAGCCAAAGCCATGGTGTTCATGGTCAGCAACGACTTTTTTGTCTCGATCTGCAGATCGCCCATCTAAAGAATCATCCTCGGACGTTACCTGATTGGTGCAACTGAGCCTTGATACGCTCCAAAAGCCCTAGTGAGGCATCCTCGATCAAGTCGAGCACTAACTCAAAACCGTCTGCACCCCCTAAGTACGGATCTGGTACTTCGGTGTAGTCTGAATGCCGCTCTTTACCGGTATAATCTAGAAAAAGCTTAAGCTCTCCAGAAAAACCGCTAGGGCACATAACCTGCAAATTGCCCAGGTTGCTGTTATCCATAGCAACAATGTAGTCAAAATGAGCAAAATCAGAGGGCGTTACTAGGCGTGCGCGTAAATCGGATAGGTCATAACCTCTTTCGGCGGCGGTTGCCGTTGAACGCGCATCTGGAGCGCGGCCTAGGTGCCAATCGCCTGTGCCAGCACTGTCGACCTGTATTTTGCTATCAAGTCCCTGAGCAATCACGATCTGCCGAAATACCGCATGCGCTGTAGGTGACCGGCAAATATTCCCAAGACACACAAATAAAACGGATAGTTTGCTCATACTCTGTGATCTGCCTGCATTATTAATATTATGTAAGTTGTAAGGTATATCCTATAAGATACTGTTTAATATAATTTTATACTAAGATAATAGCAATGCGGTAGCCTCTAGATCCTGCTCTGTGTCAATGCCGCCAGGCACTTGTTCAATGGCATCTTCCACATGAATCGCCACGTCATTCCACAAGAATCGCAACTGCTCCAACGACTCGGATCGCTCGGTTGGTGCAACCGGCCATGCAACAAACGCATTCAACTGACTGACCCTATAGGCATAGATGCCAATATGCCGTCTAGGAGAGACTGCGGATGCCATGTTATTACTATCGTCCTGAGCACCGTCTCTAGGCCAGGGGATTGACGCACGACTAAAGTAATTGGCCATCCCTTGATTGTTAGCGACCACTTTAACGACATTGGGGTCCCTAAACGCCATAATGTCAGTAATTGGCTCTGAGAGTGTCGATACACCCGCCGAAGGATTACTGGCAAGGTTGTTGGCCACTTGATCGATCACAGCCGGCGGTATCAGTGGCTCATCGCCCTGCACGTTAACTACCAGCTGATCACCCTTAAGCGCCAATATATTCGCCACTTCCTGCAATCTATCGGTGCCAGACACATGATCGTCTCTGGTCATACATACCTCAGCACCAAAGTCGCTAGCAGCCTGCTTAATCCGCTCATCGTCAGTTGCAATAATCACCCGCGATGCACCGCTCTTACTAGCCTGCTGCCAAACACGGTGAATCATGCTGGTGCCAGCAATATCTTTGAGCGGCTTGCCCGGCAAGCGCGTGGACTCGTAGCGGGCAGGGATTATGACGATAAAGGGCATACAAAGTACTCTTAGGGTTATAGCTTCATTATATGACTAACTTATGTAGCCGTGATAGTCAGACCTGCTTGTTGGGTAAGACTATGAACAAAATCATCTGAAATAGACATTTCTACTTCCAACACCCACAGATTCTCAGGGATGACACCACTGTATTTAACCGCATCTTTCGAGGTAATAATGACAGGTAAGTCATCACCAAACGTGAGGTCATCACTACTTAGGTGGTGATGGTCATTGACCGAACACAAAATAACCTCAAACCCCAGCGCGGTGAGTGTTTGAGCAAATCTCTCGGGGTGGCCAATACCGCAAACAGCATGTACCTTTTTGCCGCCCTCCCACAGATCAACTGGGGCTATTATATTGCTGGCTATATGACGCAAACCTAAAGCCTGCAATTCAACGTGGTGCGCCCCTACCAAGTCTAGCTCTGTCGCAATGTCAGCCCCAGAGCCATTAAGCACCACAAAATCTACCTGACTTAGGCGGCTAGGACTCTCACGCAAAGGGCCCGACGGCAACAGGCGCCCGTTACCTAGGCCTCGCGCAGTATCTACCACTGCGATCTCAATATCTCTATATAAACGGTAATGCTGTAAGCCATCATCACTAAGAACGATGTCACAGGGAGTCTCATGCAATAAAAATTCAACTGCTCTCACACGATCGGGATCTACCACTACGGGGCATCCACACGATCGTGCTATCAAAAGGGGTTCATCGCCGCTTTGGTCTACGGGCGTTTGACTCGTGACGAGCAATGGATAGGCATTAGCAGCACCGCCATAACCACGACTGACAACGCCAGCTATATAGCCACGCTTATTGAGTGCGTTAACTAACGCTATAATCAACGGCGTCTTGCCGCTACCGCCAACAGAAATGTTACCCACCACCGCGACAGGCACCGAAAAACGCTTACCTTGATACAAGCACTGCAGAACCTTCCTTCTAACGGCAGATATAAGACTAAACAGCCAAGAGAGTGGCGCTAACAACAATAGCAATGAGCTATTACTGTAACAGGCATTTAGCCATCTCTTTTCAACCGACAAAGCTAGCCCCCAGACTCATCAAACTGATTTCGATATAGCTTAGCGTAGCGACCCTTATTACCCAGTAGTTGCTCATGGGTCCCCTGCTCAATAATGAGTCCTTTTTCCAGCACTAAGATGCGATCGGCCTTTTCAACGGTACTCAGCCGATGAGCGATAACAAAGGTTGTGCGGCCCTTCATCAGCTGATCTAAGGCCGCCTGAATATGGCGCTCTGAATCTGTATCCAAAGCTGAAGTTGCTTCATCAAGAATAAGGATTGGCGCGTTCTTAAGCACTGCACGCGCTATGGCTATCCGCTGCCTTTGACCACCGGAGAGCATCACGCCGTCATCCCCTATGTGAGTATCATAACCATCAGGCAAATCTTCAATAAACTCATCGGCATTGGCTATTTTAGCTGCCGCTCGCACCTGATCAACAGACCTATCCTTTAATTCGCCATAGGCGATGTTGTTAAAAATAGTGTCGTTAAACAAAGTAACGTTTTGACTCACGATTCCAATATGTTTTCTTAAATTAGTGAGCGCAAATTCATTAACGTCAACGCCATCAAGCAGGATCTGCCCCTCTTTATGGTTATAAAAACGAGGAATCAAACTCACTAATGACGTCTTACCGCTACCTGAAGACCCCACCAGAGCGATGGTCTCTCCAGGACTAACCTTGAGATTAATCTCTTTAAGGGCCTCTTTCTTGGTTCCCTTATAGGTGAAACTGACATTAAAGAACTCAAATCCGCCCGTAACCGCTTCTGTCTCGAAAGTGCCCTGGTCCGTTTCAGCGTCTGAATCAAGAATTTCAAAGATCGACTCTGCGGCCGCAATACCGCGCTGAATATCACTATTAACCTCTGTAAGCTGGCGAATAGGCTTAATCAGTACACCTGAAGCGACAATAAAGGCAATAAAGCTACCGGTAGTCATGGTGTTGAGAATAATCGGATTGAGCATAAACCCAGTGACACCGGCAAAGGCAAAAGAAACAATCAGAATAATTAGCGGGTTACTCAATGCGCCGGTAAATGCCATTTTCATGTTCTGCCGCCGATTATCATGACTGGCATTACTCATCCGGTTACGCTCAGTCTTGACAGCACCAAACATTCGAACCTCTTGATAGCCCTGCACAGCCTCTTGCGTCACGTGGGTCACATCACCCATCGCTGACAAAATATTTTTACTAATTAGCCTAAAGCGCTTGCTTACCTTGGTAACGATCAGTCCAATAATGGGTAATACCGCTATAAAGAACAGAGTCAGTATCCAATTCACATACAACAGATACCCCATTAATAGAATCACTAAACTGCCCTGCTGTATGACAGTCTTAATCGCTTTGGTACCTGCCTCTGTCACCTGCTGCACATTAAAGGTAACCACCGACACCAAATTTCCGGACATTGACTGGTCAAAAAACTTAAATGGCAGCAGTAAATAGCGGTTAAACAGGTCCGTTCGCAACGCATGCACTAGGTAATTTGCTACATAGGCAATGAAATAGGTGCCAATCAGATAGCCAACACCTCTCACCGCACTAATCATAATTAAAAATAGCGGTATGACTAGCCAGCTTTCATTGACTAATTCATCGCCAAATAGTCCTTGCGCAATACCGCCGATAACCCCTGACTTGGACGCAGCCGCAGAATCAGCCGCAGACCCAGTTAGAACAGCTACTGTGTCCGTGATGTAGCGCAACAGGTCGATAAAGGCGATTTCGGCAAGAGAATGCAACAGCAAACCGAATACGGCGATTAAAAACGGAAACCAGTAGCGCGCCACATAACCAAGTAGCCTTAGATAGGTTTTTGTTCCTGAGGTACTAGTGGATTCAGACATTCTGAGATAGTTCTCCCATCATGGGTCGATATACGCCATTGGCAGGCGTTAAATAGGCCCAAAGAAGCCCTTGTGGCCTCTGGGTGTAGCCTTTCACAGTATTACTCGACACTGTTGTCATTATTTAGAACTCTGTCATTAATCTTGAACTGTTCGCCCTCTTCGGGCCACAACGGCTATAACAGCGCCAATTAAACCATAACAATGGCCCGCAGGTCATACTTGCCCGTATATTTATAGTACACAGTGTAAATTAGCTGAAATTGCCAATCACTAGGCCCCACTGCTTACACCGGACTATTTTTCGACCTACAACCTAAAATCAACCGCAGAAAAGATTACCGCCACCAGACAGCGCATGATAGGCAACTAAACCCCACCCTTTCTCTTTGGCCCTCAATCACTAAGTCACCCTCATTAGGCCAGGTGAACGTAATAGCACCCAACTCCGACGTCTTCCATATTGAGCTTTGCACGTCTCGGTACCGATTAACAACCTCTTGGTGGGGGTGACCGAAGTGATGCCGAAAGCCGCTAGAAAATATGACATGCTTGGGTTTCGTTGCGGCAACAAAACCTCGAAGTGATGAAGTTTTACTGCCGTGATGCGGTGCCACAAGCGCGGTAATCGGTGTATCAGGCAAGGCGCCAGCCTTAAGAATCAATCGCTCAGCCCCGGCCTCTATGTCTCCAGAGAGTAGAATCTTCTGGTCACCCCAGCTCAACAATAAAACACAGGAGCTATCATTACCCTCTTTAGGGCCCATTTTTGACGGCCAAATCACATCAATATGCAGCGTCTCCATGCCTGACAACTGCCACTGCCAGCTTTGACCCGCAAGACACGTCTGATATCTTACTTGTTTATCTGATACGGACACGCGCGCAGTTCGAGCAGAACCCAAAAACCCTGGTCCCAACAAGTATTTGTCGATAGTCACAACATCAGAGAGTGAATCAAGTCCACCGCTATGATCAGAGTCCTCATGACTCACTATAACTAAATCGACACGACGTCGCCCCCGATGCCATAGATAGGGTGCAATAATGCTGCTGCCGGCGCTAAACTGTTCGCTGTATTTGGGGCCAGTATCATAAACAAGAGTCTTGCTAGGCGTCTCGATGACAATGGCCAACCCCTGCCCTACGTCAAGCACAGTCATCCTCAACACCATCTCTTGACTAGGCGCTAACAGAGCCACGGTAATTGGAAGCACGCAAAGGCCTTTATGCAAACGCGGCAACGGCAGAATGATAGCGACTGCACCGACCAACAAACCCGCAACAATGCTGCTACTGAAGCCAACAGGCAGCGTCAAGAACCCATAGTCTGATGGAATAATGTTGAGAATGCCCCACATAGTAGAAACAGACCAATCTGCTAACCTCCATAGCCAATTAGACAAACCGAGGCTCACCGGAATAAAGAGCACCCCAATGAGGGCAATTGGAATAGTGACAAATGACACCCATGGAACTGCTAAGAGATTAATAATTGGGGCTAACCACGAAAATTTACCAATGAAGATTAAAAGCGGTATCGACATAACAACAAGAAGGGCTAGCTGCGCCGATAAGGCTTTGGGGAAATCGACACCCTTAGACTTAGGGTGCCATGGGTAAAAATGCCAAACTAATGTGGTAACGGCAATAAACGAGAGCCAAAATCCAGCGCTTAAGATCGCAAGGGGCTGGCTTATCGCAATAAGTACGCAAGCCCAGCATAAACAAACTACCGCCGAGACACGCCGACGCATTAGCTTAGCCGACATGATCACTAAAACAACGATAAGCGCCCTTTGTGTTGGCAATGTAAATCCCGCCAACACGCTATAGGTAAATGCCGCAACAATGGCTAACACCGGTGGTGACCACAGAATCAGTTTATGCGGCACATGCTGGAGCGATAACCGCAGCGTCACCATGTAGAGAAACCGCCCCAAAGCCTTGCCAAGCAGAAATCCAAATCCAGCAATCAAACCAATATGCAGCCCTGAGATCACTAACAAATGAACGATACCGAGACGAGCGAAATCGTCCCACCAAGGCTTAAGTGGCTCGCGATCGCCTATTGTTAGCGCTGTTATTATCGCGCCACCGAAAGCGGTCAATTCGGCCTCTTTGATCCGAAGCTTTATCTGATTCCTAAGCCCGTTAGTATAAGACTCTATTCTAGAGACCAAGTTAACCGGCTTATCCGCCAAACGATAACTCGCTTGCGCATCTCTAATATAACCCTGCGCCGAGTATCCCTTTTGTAGCAACCAGCTTTGATAATCAAAGCCACCTGGGTTAAGCATGCCCCGTAGCGGTCGAAGTCTTACTACAAACTGCCAGCGATCACCAACATCAATCTCTAGATTATGCTTTGGGTGAGCTGAGACATAGTCATTGAGCAAAACTAGCTTTAGAGGCACAGAATCATCCGGATGACCAACTTCGTGGGCCGAGTCGACCAGCAAAGCAAAACGTACACGTTCATCACTCTCGCTTAAAATCTGCTGAACTCGGCCAGTGACTCTAAAATCATGTTTATCCAGCCGATCTGGCAGTTGATGATGTAATGCTTGGTGCCCCGAGAAGACTCCCCAACAGCTACCCCACGCCATAAAAACAAATAATGTGACACCTTGCTTTATACGGGCAGAGATACCAGAACAGAGGTGACAGGCCGCTACCCAGACGAGAGTAGCCAATAAAATAAAGAGGCAATAGAGAAAGATATCTGGTAAATGCGGATACCACGCAACAGAAAAGATACCAATGCTTATCCCTAGCAAATAAATCATACGAATCCCTGTTTTCAGGCAACGTCTATAATGTTACCGTCTTACAACGCGTGGGACTGTGATCTAGTGCAGTCAGATGTGTAAAACAAACATTAGCCAATGGTGTGTATGCAGTAATGAAAAACCTATTAATTGTTTACCACAGCCAAAGCGGCGGCACTATGCGTATGGCGGAAGCCGTGCATGAGGGGTGTCAGCGTGAGGAAGATGTTGAAACGCGCTTTATAACGGCTTTTGATGCCGATTTGAGCGACTTGCGCTGGGCTGATGGCATTCTCTTTGGGACGCCTGAGAACTTTGGCTATATGAGCGGCGCTTTGAAAGACTTTTTTGATCGTACCTTCTATCCCGCTGAACCTTATCAACTGAACCTGCCCTATGGCATTTTTGTCAGCTCTGGCAATGATGGTACCGGTGCTGTTCGTGAAGTAGACCGTATTGTTAAAGGCTATCCGTTGCGTAAGGTGTGCGAACCACTGATCATCGTTGGGGGCTTCAAAAATGAGCACCAAGAACAGTGTGAAGATTTTGGTCAGGGTATGGCTGCTGGGTTAGCCTTAGGTATTTTTTAAAAAATCGCCACCGTCCTGGAGTAGGCAGTAATTTGCACGGGTAGAATCTATTACCCCGACCTAGCGGCACCTAGACCTATGAGCACACAGATCGCAAAAGTCATCTCTTTTTAAATAGTTTTCATTGTGTGAAACATATTCAGCAGTTGTGGATATATTAGAGTGATTCATGAGTGTTTTGAGAGCAACAATGTCCACTCCAGAGCATAGGATATTGGTTGCAAAGCTTCTTCGGCCGGAATGGCTCGATGCGCCATCAAACCCCGCGGAGCCATAAAGCTTCAGCATCAGATGAGAAAGGCTGTTAGAAGTGAACCCATTGCCCTTCTGTGAAACAAATAGAGCCTCTATTGGACGCCCACTCGGTCTGACACTTATATATTCTTTTATTGCCTGGCGAAGCTCTGGATGGTTTATGTAGGCAGCATAGTTCTTACCACCCTTCACAATAGAACTATGTAGATTTACTACTTCCTTCACTTTACCACTTGTATCAATAACGTCATTTAAACGAAGACCCGCAACGGTGCCAATGCGCAAGCCCGCGCGGTAAGTAAATAGGTAGATTGCTGTGTTTCGCTCCGAATGGCGCGAGTTAGAGAGATATTCAAGCATAGTCTTATGCTGTGCCTGGTCTAGGGTTGCCGCTTTTCCTTGATTGCTCATAATAATAAACCGATTCAATGGGTTAGCAGATAAGGACATAATTTCCTGTTTTCATGTTGTTATTATAACATCTTCTCTCTATAAAAAAGTGACTTATTTAA
>JACKQG010001712.1_pt1 | contig 29726 bp, 19 predicted proteins | sample 8237621 | NCBI WGS metagenome assembly JACKQG01 (sample SAMN15677084, study PRJNA649215) | marine metagenome | biome: marine; feature: Black Sea; material: saline water; isolation source: suspended particulate matter (SPM) from the Black Sea western gyre | collected 2013-06-09/2013-06-10 | depth... | reverse complement strand
GGACGACGATAGAGAGATAGACGTCAAACTGGCCAAAATCCTTGTCGTGGCGATAGGAGATGGCCCGATCCGTGAACAGACTGGCAAAACACTGGCTGCAGTAGTCCAGGATTGCGTCATAGCCGCGGACGTTGAGGTAGGTCTCCTGCTGACCGGCGAATGAGGCATCGGGAAGATCTTCGGCCGTTGCAGAGGAGCGCACAGCCACGTCCACGTCCTTGCCATATTCGCCTTCCATTACTTTGTAGGCGTTGATGATGGCATCTTTCAGGTCCTGGGGGAATTCGGCCCCGCGGATGATTTCGCGGACTTTCTTGCCCCGTGCTTGCAGGTTGTGCAGATCATGGGTGTCCAGGCCATCCAGCGCAGCAATAATTGCGTCCTCAATTCCTGCTGCTTTCATCAGGTATTGATAGGCATAGGCAGTAATAGCGAAACCGTGCGGAACGGCCACTCCCTTCGAGGTGAGGTGCTGATACATTTCGCCCAGGGAGGCATTTTTGCCGCCGACCAAGGGTACATCGTCAATGCCGATATCGTCAAACCAGAGGATCAATTCTTTGTCGTGCGAGGTGGCCATTCTGTTCTCCTGCTGAGCTAAAATTTGTGGGCGATGGGCCCGGGTCCGTATTATTTGATGTCTTCTTCGCCTGTTACTTCCTTTGTGGAAGTGACGCGGATTCGTGTCAAATTTGCTGAACTACTATATAAGAAATATTGACAATTCGTCAAGGACTAGAAATGAAGAGTTTGGGGAAAATATTTTGTGTATGGTTACTCGTCTCACGTTATATTGCAGGCTGACTTGAAAAAAAAGTAATTTTGCTTGAGAATGAAAAGTGAATATTAAATAAGAGGTGTGCGCAAAATGGTAGCGCAGGCATGGATTTGATATTCTGGGGATGAAATTTTGAGTGTAATGCGGATTGGGTGAAAAGAGCTTTTTTCAAGACATCCGGGAGAGTTTCCTCTCCTGTTTGTTCCTGGGCTGAGGGGGAAAGGGAGCGTGAACTGTGGATAATAAATTGATGATGACGACCGTGCGCGAATTGTACCGTGAATGTGGCATTGGGCAGGTGCATGCGGAGAGTGATTATTTTTGCCTGATCCGTAAACTGGTGTCCCTCAGAAACGAGCAGGGTGAAGTCTGGCAGCGGTTCATTGATCAGACGTACAATCTTATTCAGGATGAAATTGAGAACAACCCCGGACAGCCAATCCGGAGGGTGAAGTTTGGCACGTCTGGTTGGCGGGGAGTCCTGGGAAAGGATCTGTTTGTTCGTTCGGTCTCACAGGTGACGGCTGCAATTGTGAGTCTCTATGAAGAATTGGAGACTGACTCCGCCCTGGTCCCTTTTCTTGGTGTGGCAAGTCTTGCTGAGGCCCGCCAGCGCGGGTGTGTCCTTGGCTTTGACAATCGCTTCGGCGGCGTGACTCTTGCTGCGGCAGTGGCTGAGGTCCTGCGTCAGAATAATTTTGTGGTTCATTATGCGGGTGAGTCAGCAACCGGGGTTCTCAGCGCGGCCCTGCTGGAGTTGAATGGGGCTTTTTCCATTAATCTCACCCCGTCGCACAACCCGCTTGAGTATGGCGGATTCAAGTACAATGCTGCCGATGCTGGTCCGGCTGCCTCAGAATTAACTGATCAAATTACAATGCGGGCCTGTGAGATCATTGCCACAGAGACTTCAGTTTTGGATCCGCAGATCTGCCTGTCAGATCCTGCTGAGCGCAATGACCTGCAACCCTTTGATTCCTTTTCTTGTTGGAGGAATTTGGTGCGCAGCAATGTCGCAGGCCATGGTTTGGCTCTGAATGAGATTCTTGAAAAATTTACAGAGCGAGCAGATCTGTGTGTGGCCGTGGATTCGGTCCATGGTTCAAGCCGACTGCATCTGCCTGAGCTGCTGGCAACTGGAGGAGAACGTTTCATTCACCTGCGCTCCGAACCTGACGTGACTTTTGGCGGAGTGGCCCCGGAACCTTCTTCGGTAAATATGCAGGGGGTAATGGCAGCCCTTGCAGGCCGAGCCGAGCCGTTGAAACTGGGCGCAATTATTGATCCGGATGGTGATCGTATTCGTTTTTGTGACGGAAACGTTGAGATCTCAATGAATCAGTTTGGGGCCATGGCCTACCATTTTCTCCATGAGATCAAAGGGAAAAATGGCATGGTCGCCAAGACCGTGGCCACGTCCAATATGGCCAATGGTCTGGCCAGGGCCTTTGGGGAGGATGTCTACGAGCCCAGGGTTGGTTTCAAAGAGTTTAAGCCGGTGATTGGTCAAGCCCTGGTCTGTTTTGAAGAATCGGACGGGATTACTGTCATTGGCCATACCCCTGAAAAAGATGCTTATATTGGGTTGTTGCTGGCCGTGGATATGGTTCAGACTCTGGGGATTAATCTGGGTGAGTATCTGCGTCAGATAGAAGAGGAATTTGGGGCCTGTTACCCTGACCGCGATGGAGTTGAAGTCAGTCTTCGGGGCGGGGAGCTGTTGGCCTGTCTGGCAAGCCTTCAAAAGCACGCTGCAGGTACTGATTTGAGGGTGGGCGAAAAGATTCAGCGTATTGTCGAGGTCATTGATATTGACGGTCGTAAAATGATCCTTGATGACGGTTCCTGGCTGATGATCCGACCGTCCGGGACTGAACCCAAAGTGCGTTTTTATGTCGAAGGTCGTACTGCTGAGCAGAGTCGTGCACTGGTCGCTTCTGCGCGGGAGTTGCTGGCTGAGATCGGACTCCTCTGAAAAGAGCTGTACGTTCAATGAAATCTTGCTTTTTGGCCGGCAGGTATTAGAGTATCGATCACTTTTTCAGGATTGATAAACTTCTTATAATCACTAAGATGACTGAGTAAGGATTTTGATATACGGGGAACGGCGCATTTTTGCAGGTAATGATTTATGTATGGTCTTTCAACCGTATATGATATCAAATAATCAAAAATGCGTTGCGATAAAGTAGATCAGGAATTTTGTGACGCCATCGGTTTTGCCTGGAGGCTTTAACTATGTGGGAATATACCAATAAAGTGCAGCAGCATTTTTTGCATCCGAAAAATGTTGGTGAGATTGAAAATGCCGATGGTACCGGTGAGGTTGGTTCGCTGGCATGCGGTGATGCATTGAAACTGACCATCAAGGTCGATGGCAACGAGGTGATCACAGATGCCAAGTTCAAGACTTTCGGTTGCGCCAGTGCCATTGCCTCATCCTCGGTTTTGACTGAGATGATTGTTGGCATGACTCTGGATGAAGCGGCCAAAGTTACCAACGAGGATATTGCGGAGCGTCTTGGCGGTCTGCCTAAAGAGAAGATGCATTGTTCTGTCATGGGGCGAGAGGCATTGGAAGCGGCCATTGCCGATTGTCGTGGCGTGATCCTGCCCATGGCTGAAGGTGAAGTGGTCTGTGAGTGCTTCGGGGTGACTGACCTGGAGGTCATTCGTGCCATTAACGAGTCGAGTTTGCGTTCTGTGGAAGAAATCACCAATTTTACCAAGGCTGGTGGTGGTTGTGGAAAATGCGAAGATCGGCTGCGTGAAATTCTGATTGCAACCGTGCAGGTAGTTCCCGTCGATCAGCTCCAACAGGAAAAACCTAAACGTATGACCACCTTGCAGAAGATCAAAAAAATCGAAGAAGCACTGGAGCGTGAGATCCGGCCAGGCCTGCGTAAGGATGGTGGTGATATTGAGCTGGTGGACGTGGATGGTGATTTCGTGCTGGTTTCTTTACGCGGTGCCTGCACCAGCTGCACGAAGTCCCAGACTACTCTCAAAGAATATGTGGAACGTAAACTGCGTGAACTGGTTCTTGATACGCTGATTGTGGAGGAGGCTAAATGATGGATTGCCGCCCAGAGCAAGTTGTCTATATGGATAATAATGCCACTACTCGAGTTGCACCCGAGGTGGTCGAGGCGATGACGCCTTTTCTTTCTGATTTTTATGGAAATCCCTCTTCCATGCATCGTTTCGGTGGTCAGGTGGGTGCGGCAGTGCGAAAGGCTCGTGAGCAGGTGGCTGGTCTTTTGGGTGCCGAGCCTGAGGAGATTACCTTTACCAGTTGCGGCACAGAGAGTGATTCCACAGCGATCCTCTCTGCTTTGCAGTCTTTTCCGGATAAGCGGCACGTCGTCACGACTCGGGTTGAACATCCGGCGATCAAAAACCTGTGCGAGGGGCTGGATTCGCTTACTGGTCATAAACACAGGGTTACCCGTTTGCCGGTGGCTGATGATGGCACTCTCGATCTTGAGAAATATCGAGAGGCTTTGAGTGACGATACGGCTATCGTCAGTGTTATGTGGGCCAATAACGAAACAGGAGTTATCTTCCCCATTGCCGAAATGGCGCGGATTGCCCATGAACACGGTATTCTTTTTCACACTGATGCGGTGCAGGCCGTGGGTAAGATACCTATTGATTTAAATAAGCTGGATGTGGATTTCCTGTCACTTTCCGGGCATAAACTGCATGCTGCCAAGGGTGTGGGGGCTCTCTATGTTCGGCGCGGTACTCCTTTTGTCCCTTTTCTTACGGGTGGTCATCAGGAGCGCGGTCGGCGCGGCGGAACAGAAAATGTGGCCTCCATCGTTGGTCTTGGCGTGGCTTGTGAGCTGGCAGGCGCCAATATGGAAGAGGAAAACAATACGGTGCGTAAGCTTCGTGATCGTTTGGAAGAGGGTCTGTTAAAGGCCGTGCCCAAATCCATGCTGAACGGACATAAGACTGATCGTCTGCCCAATACGACCAATATCAGTTTTGAGTATGTGGAGGGCGAGGCTATTTTGCTTCACATGGATCGTTATAATATTTGCGCCTCTTCCGGTTCCGCCTGCACCTCAGGTTCCCTCGAGCCCTCGCATGTTCTGCGGGCCATGGGGGTGCCTTTTACAGCGGCCCATGGATCGATCCGTTACTCTCTCAGTACCTACAATACAGAAGAAGAGGTGGATTTTGTGCTTGAAAAGATGCCGCCCATTATTGCCGAATTACGGGCAATGTCCCCGTTCTGGAAAGAAGATTGATACAACTTCACTGAGGAAACTGTTTGATTGTTGGTGGTAGAGGGCGGCGCTTGATGAGCAATTTTACGGAAGAGGAGAAAGAATGCAGATTGTAGAACCATCTTTTGAGATACAGGATGATTTGGATCAGGCCTCTTTGGTGATCCGTCTCGAGGCTTGCGGGCGTATTTGTTATAAGAGCGAAGAGAAAATCAGTCGTGATTCGGCTCTCCCTTTTGTTACAAAAATCGCTGAATATGGTCATAACTCGGTGCTTGAGATGGCGGCGGTCACCCTGCGGGTGACTGGTTGTTCGGAGGAGCAAATTGCCGAGCTGCTGGCCTGTGAGCCTCGTTATATCTTCATTGATCGAGTGGCCGATGCTCTTTTGGTCACCGGTTCCATTCGCTCATTTCGTGAACTGTCGCAGAGGGTTGGGCATACGGCACTGGTTCGTGCCATGGTTGATTTTCAGGCGGGCTCTCATCCATATCTCTTTGAAGGTGTCTGGTCGGGTCCATCGCCAGAACTTACAGCAGGAATAGCAGTGAAAAAACTGCCCCTGGCCGAGGTCGAACTGCTGGAACCTGAGCTGTTGGCCAGGCATCGTTTCCTTGGTGTTAAGTTTATTATAAACCGGGCGGTCACCCATGAACTTGTCCGCCACAGACCCTGTTCCTTTCTCCAGGAGAGTCAGCGCTATTGCCGTTATAGTCAGGACAAGTTCGGCAATCAGGTGACTTTTGTGAAGCCGATGTTCTACGCCGAGGATTCACCTGAGTATGGATTATGGCGTGAAGCAATGGAGCGCACCGAGCAACTTTATCTGCAACTTCTTGAGACTTCCACCCCGCAAGCGGCCCGGACTGTACTTCCTAATTCTTGTAAGACTGAAATTATAGTGTATTGCAATCTGGCTGAGTGGAGTCATATCTTTCGTCTGCGCTGCTCACCTGCTGCAGAACCTTCCATGCGTGAAATCATGATTCCTCTGGCAGCCAAGGTGAAAGAGCGCTATCCCCAACTTGATTGATTGGATCTTTTTTTTATTGCTCTTTGCTGACCCCGGGTCCTTTTTGAGGTTCTCGGGGTTTTTTGTTTCCGTTGCCTGTCACTAATTCTTCTCATATTGACACAGGATTAAAATTTAGTTATATCTCATATCAATTATGGTGAATTAAAAGATGTTCTTAAGGGGTACGCTTGATGTCTTCTGGCGTAACTCTTCAAGATAACGTGTAAAGTATAGAAGTGCTCGGGCCGTTGTCGATTTCAATCAGAGACGGCAACCGGCATATTATTAACCAACCCCTGCTTGATGAGGAGATAATTATGGCTTTGGATCCCACAAAATATGCGGACTGGGAGATTGCCGCAGAAGCTGAATCACGGATGAAAACTGTCTACGAACTGGGCGAGCAGCTCGGTCTGGATCGGGAAGAGGTTTTGCCCTACGGCCATTATGTGGGGAAGCTTGATTTCAATCGAATCATGAAGCGTCTCGGCGACAAACCGGACGGTAAGTACGTTGATGTTACCGCTATTTCCCCAACTCCACTGGGCGAGGGGAAGTCTACCTGTGCCATGGGTCTGGTTCAGGGTCTGGGTAAGCGAAACAAGAGTGTTGTCGGTGCTATTCGCCAGCCTTCCGGTGGCCCGACCATGAATATCAAAGGCTCTGCTGCCGGTGGCGGTTTGGCTCAGTGTATCCCCCTGACCGAATTTTCCCTCGGTCTGACCGGTGATATCAACGCCATCATGAACGCCCATAACCTGGGTATGGTTGCATTGACTTCACGTATGCAGCATGAGGCGAACTACACGGACGCGCAGTTGTCTCAGCGCAATCTTAAACGTCTCGATATCCACCCCAAAAAGGTTGAGTTCAACTGGATCATGGATTTTTGCGCCCAGGCGCTGCGGAATATTACCATTGGTATTGGTGGTAAGATGGACGGCTTTACCATGCAGTCTTCATTTGCCATTGCCGTATCCTCCGAGATCATGGCCATCCTTTCCATTGCTAATGATCTGGCTGATATGCGTCGTCGTATCGGTAAGATTGTTGTTGCCTATGATAAGCAGGAAAGGCCCATCACCACTGCTGACCTCGAAGTTGACGGCGCCATGACTGCCTGGATGGTTCAGGCCCTTAATCCGAACCTGATGCAGACCCTCGAAGGTCAGCCGGTTCTGGTTCATGCCGGTCCCTTTGCCAATATCGCCATTGGTCAATCCTCAGTTATTGCTGATCGTGTTGGTCTTAAAATAGCCGACTACAATGTGACCGAGTCTGGTTTTGGCGCTGATATCGGCTTTGAGAAATTCTGGAACCTCAAGTGTCGCTTCTCTGGCAACAAACCCAACTGCGCTGTTGTCGTCGCTACAATCCGCGCCCTTAAATGTCATGGCGGTGCACCTATTCCTGTTCCAGGCAAGCCAATGCCGGAGGAATACGGGAAGGAGAACGTTGGCTGGGTCGAGGAAGGCTGTAAAAATCTTATCCATCATATTGAGACGGTCAAGAAGGCAGGTATTAATCCGGTTGTTTGTATCAACGCCTTTTACACCGATACCGATAACGAGATTAAGGCCGTACGCAACATCTGTGAGGCCGCTGGTGCCCGCGTTGCTCTTTCTCGTCATTGGGAGCACGGTGGTGATGGTGCCCTTGAGTTTGCCGATGCAGTCGTTGATGCCTGTGAAGAGCCCAACGACTTCAAGTTCCTCTATGACCTGAGTGATCCGCTTGATAAGCGTATTGACCTGATTGCCAAAGAGGTCTACGGAGCTGACGGTGTCTCTTATACTCCAGAGGCCCAGGCCAAACTGAAACGTCTGGCGGCTGATCCGGATATGAGTGAGATGGGAACCTGTATGGTTAAAACTCACCTCTCTCTGTCTCATAATCCTGCTCTCAAGGGAACCCCGAAAGGCTGGACTTTGCCTATCCGCGACATTCTCACCTATAAGGGTGCAGGCTTTGTTGTACCCGTGGCAGGTGCCATTAGCCTTATGCCTGGTACCGCTTCAGATCCAGCGTATCGCCGTGTTGACGTCGATGTTGAGACCGGTAAGGTCAAGGGTGTATTCTAGGACTTGCCGCACATATCCATGGTCCTGTTGATTGTTTGATGGTGGGGCCATTCTTTTTTAAAAACGGGTTAAAGGAGATTTTCTTCTTTAACCCGTTTTTTTTTTGGTAGAAAACGTGTATTGTTTTATTTAAATATTCATTTTTGTACGATTAAATAGCAATTGAACTGTTCGAGAGATGGTACATTTTGTGTGAGATGAAATGGTAATACAATCACAAAAAAATCTTGCTGATAAAAGCACCCTTAAAAATACTGTGAAAGATCGTTCCGGTGCAGGTCGTGTGAAAATTGGCGAAATGTTGAGTAGGGCTGGTTATATAACTCCGTACCAGCTCGAAATTGCTAAGAAACAGCAGAAGGCCTCAGGGGGGCGTCTCAGTACAATCTTGCGTCAGCTCGAATTTGTTGATGCAGATACAGTTTTCAGTTTCTTGAGTCGTCAGCATAATTTCAAATCAGTGGACTTGACTCAGCAGCGTCCACCGAAAGACGTAATCGAGCGTATCGACTACCAACTGGCCAAGGAATATATGGCCTTCCCCTTGCGGGTGTCAGGTGACACCTTGCAGATTACCATGGCCGAGCCCACTGATACCGATGCTGTTGAGCGGTTGCAGGCGTTGGTTGGTATGGAGTTGTCAGTCTGTGTCTCTACCGAAGAAGATATTGTCAAGGCTTTTCAGAAGCATTACGGGATTGATGAAGCCGAGGCGGGAAATTTCTTCAGTAAGTTTGTAGAGGAAGAGTCTGATGACGTTTCTGTTACTCAAATCGAGGATTTTGGAAGTATTCTGGCTGAAGCAGCAGATGGTTTTGAGATTGAAAATGAAGAGGATGATGCTGATTTTAATCAGTTTTCGGCCTCAGATGCACCCATTATCAAACTGGTCAATGGTATTCTGGTCAAAGCGGTACAGGATGATATTTCCGATGTTCATATCGAACCTTATGAAAAAAACATGCAGGTTCGATATCGTAAGGATGGATCGCTGTTCAAATCCATGAACTTACCACTGACCATTCGCAATGCAATGGTGGCACGGGTCAAGATTCTTGCTGATATGGATATTACAGAGCGTCGTATCCCACAGGATGGTCGGATCAAGATGCGTATGGGGCGGAATCGTTCAGTGGATTTTCGAGTTTCGTCCCTGCCGACTCTCTTTGGTGAGTCTGTGGTTCTGCGAATTCTTGATAAGGGGTCACTCAACATCGATATGCGTGGGCTTGGATTTGCTCCTAAGCCTCTTGAGATATTCCAGCGCTGCATCAAACGGCCCCAAGGGCTGGTTCTGGTTACAGGCCCGACGGGTTCTGGTAAAACAGTCACTCTTTATTCAGCCTTGAATAGCCTTAATAGTGAGGATGTGAAGATTCTCACGGTCGAGAACCCTGTTGAGTTTAACTTTAAGGGTATTAATCAGGTTAACGTCAATGCCGAAGTGGGTATGACTTTTTCTGCAGCCCTGCGAGCCTTTTTGCGTCAGGATCCTGATATTATCATGCTCGGTGAGATTCGTGATAATGAGACTGCAGAAATTGCAATCCGTGCGGCAATGACCGGTCATCTTGTTTTTTCAACCTTGCACACCAACGACTCGGCGGCCACGGTCGCTCGTCTTGTGGATATCGGCATTCCCTCTTTCCTGCTGGCCTCATCATTGACTATGGTCCTGTCGCAACGCTTGGGACGGAAACTTTGTGATAACTGCAAGGCGCCGGAAAAATATGCCCCCGGTGAATTGTTACCCATGGGGTTTCGTGAAGACGAGTTGGATACTTTGGTCACCTATGGGCCTGTTGGCTGTACCAAATGTAATCGGGTGGGTTATAAGGGGCGAGTCGGTTTCTTCGAATTGATGGAGGTGACCGATGAAGTGGCCAGGGCCATAAGTGCCAGGGTTTCTGAGAACAATTTGCGCAAGATTGCCATTCAGGAAGGTATGTCGACGCTCCGTGAGGCAGCCCTGCAGAAAGTGCGTGAAGGGATCACGAGTGTTGAGGAAGTTCTGCGTCGTACTGTTCTGCACGAGGATAGTCTGCCCGCATATATGGTGAGCCCGGACGTAGAAAGCTATGAGGATGGAGATGTTATCATCCGTGAAGGCAACTCTGATGTGGATTTTTTCAAATTGAAACGTGGGGCTGTGACCATAGTCAAAGGCGGAAAAAAAATCGCCGAATTGAGTGATCCCGGTGATTACTTTGGTGAAATGGCACCGTTAACCAGCGAGAAACGCTCTGCTTCTGTTATTTCTCGTGGCCGCACTACTGTTAAACGATTTCCCGGTGATAAAATAGATGAAATTATTGAAAAATATCCCGAGATATCAGCCCCCCTCTTCAAGGCTATGGCAAGCCGACTCCAGCGTACCAACCAGATTCTTCTCAAACTTGCGACCGACGGTCGAAAATAACTCTTCCTCTTTAGAGTGAAATTTAGCCAGTTACGCTGGATGAACCAGATTGATTTGGTGTCACTGAGCTTTCATCCACTGTGTACCGGGGAGGATCTCCGTGAAATGCCTGACTGTGTTGCTGGAATTTCTTGGCCACGTGATTAATCCTTCACCAACGGATTGTCTGGGGGGAACACTTTAGGCGCTTCCTGATTAACGGGTGACCCGTTCAGTACTAGGTCGTAGAAACTAAGATATTTGTTTGCCATGATTTTTGCATTGTATAAGTCAACAGCAGCTTGGTGACATAACTGAGGTTCAAAATGGCTAGCGTTTTCAAGTGCCTCAGAAAGTTCTGAACGCTTATTTGATAAAAAGCCAATGTCTTTGGTGATTAATTCTGGCAAAGAGCCATAAAGCGTACCAAATACCGGACTACCAAAATATAGACTCTCGATAAGTGCTAAACCAAAAGGTTCATGCCATTTGACTGGAAACAATAAGCCTTTTGAGTTTCGCATCCATTTGTATTTATCTTCCCCACCGACCATTCCCTTAAAGGAGATACGTGGGCTCAGCGTGAAACGAAAACCCATCTTGAAATTAAGTCTGTATCCACCTAATACAACAAGTTTTTCTTGTTTTGTGTTCGTGATTGTTTTAATTGCACCAGCCACATTTTTAATACGCCATGCCGCTTTTGCTAGAAAATGGAAATGCTTCCGCGGCGTCTTAAAGTCTACCTTTCCGTAATCGTCCCAGTCGATACCATTGTGAACAAAGGCCATGCTGTTATGCCTAGTTGCATGATTTTTAGAAACGAAGATGGTGTTTAGGTCAAAATGCGTATTTTCTTTCAAGTTACCGTGTTGAGTGATGACATATGGTTTCTTGATATTAACGTCAGGTTCAATGCCGTTAAAATGAACAACGTCAACATCACTGGGTATCTGTGATGATATCAATATTGTTTCATTAAAAGGGATCACTTTAGCGAAGGGGCATTGTGATTTAGCATTTACTAAATAACTGACACAGTGTCCCTGTTTGACCAATTCTTTGCCTAAATACCAAATGACACGTTCAGTCCCTCCATATTTATGGGCCGGAATGATAGAGTTGTGAACGATGAGGATGTGCATAAATATTTTATTCTCAAGTTGTTGCGAATAGTGTAAGGGTTAATTTTGCCCAGAAAGTTCGAAAAATTTTTCCATAACCAATAACGACACCAAACGTTCTTGTTTTGCGTTTTTAAACTGCTCAACATAGGTGTTAGCATTGTGTACTATTTCTAAGGCTTCATCAGTGTGCTCGCTATAGTAAGCAATCTTTTCTGCGAGGTCAGAGTAATCTTCTTTCAATTCTATGTAGTGCTTACCTGCCACCAATGTACCTTCCATAAACCAAGTTTCAAATTTTGGTTTGCACATTAATGCAATGGAATGAGAAGACATTACCCATTTTAGACTTGTAGCTACGTCGTTACCCTCGACACAAAAAACAAACTTATATTTAAGTTGCTCTGTTATAGACATGGGGGCTTTAACCCAATCCAGATTTTTACCATTATTATTGGTTTTGCCGATGTTGCAATATTGCAGATCTTTTGTTGCTTTGAAAAAAACTTCTCGGTGTGGCTGTTTACCTTCAAATAACTTTCCGCGCCACACAACCATATTTTTTTTATCTTTATGTGCATTCTCATCTTTGATGAAATTAAAATGCCGTACAGTGTCGAGTTTCATCAATACTGAATTTTTATTATCTCCATTGATAGGGCGAGATTTGACTATTGTAGGGGTATTTTCAACATGTGTAACGTCACCAAATAAATATCTTATTTTCTTGTTCAAGGGGAAGTAGTTTAAAATATTCTTTAAATCGTAAAAATAAGCACTTTTCCCATTAAGTTTATAGTTGCTTAACGTAACGGCATCTTTAGCTAAGTTGAATGGTTCTTGTTGTTTGAGGTAATAGTCTACGCGATTATTTAAATAATCAATATTTTCAACAGGAATGCTGCTAAGCAATTTGTTCTTAGCTGAAATACGCAAAACCCTTGGCGTCAATGATTGCCAAAAACATCGTAGATAAAACCCCAGTTTGCTACTCTTTCTAAAATTGATATGTTTCATCATGTGGTCTTTTTTTATTGCGTTGTTCAGCACCTATCTGTGATTGGTTGACGGCGTTTTGTTTAACTATCGCTTATTGGAAAACATCGAAAAATTGTTTACTTCTATTTGCTTCGACGCATTCGTTACAACTGTTCTTCCTCCTGCAGGCCAAAACTGGGCCATTCGTGATGGCTGAATATCTTTTTCAGGTGGGCTTACCACCGAAAGTGATTCATTGCTCGACGCATCTTCATCTTGCGCCAGAAGTTAAGTGGTTTGTGCTGCAGGGTGGCTGAGGTGTTCTCCTGGATGAAGTGATCAACAGCCTCCAGGATCCTGATGCTGGACTGTCCGTCTCTGTATGGGTGCAAGGCATCGATATATTTTTTTGTGGCCCGCAGCAAGCCATCCGGTCGTGAGAGTGCTTGTGCGATGGCAGGTGCAATCTTTTGCGGCTGGTCTGTGTCGATGACATGTGGCCCAGGCATCTTGGTTCTGAAGGTCACCAGCGGTTTGTCTAACAGCATGAATTCCAAGGCAATGGACGAAGTGTCGCAGAGCATGACGTCAGCACTTTTGAGTAGGGGTAAAACCGTGAAGTTAGATTCAATAAAAGTGCAGTCTGGTCCTGCAAGTCCCCGGTATTTAACGACGAGTTCGGTCGGTGTTTTTGGATGCAGGGTGATGAGCCAGTGGTATTGTCCGTTTTGTGTCAGGTGACGAATGGTGTCAAACAGTACCGGGGCTGAAGTTAGTGACGGACTGAAGGTGGAGGCGTATAGCACCACCGGTTTATTTGTCCTGAGGCGAGTTTTGAACTCTGGGTGCTGATCGGCTTGGCATACCTGCTGGTCAAACAGTGGGTCAAGTTTGGGCCAGCCTGTTTCGTTTACTGTGAAGGTCCGGTGCTGGGCGGCCAGTTCCTGGAACTGATGGGTGACTTCCGGTGCGTGGGTACAGTAAAGGTCAAATAGTCCCCTGATCCTGAAATGTCCCCTCTTGCCGGTTTGGTCGTTGGCCAGGCCATGAAAAACCTCAACCTTGATTCCCGGAAAAAAATCCGGTACCCAGTTACCTGGGGCAAATACTGCTGCCGGATTGTATTTTTTGACATCCGTAACCGTCTGTAGCTGAATTTCATCGGCACGCAGCTGCAATTCATCCGTCCCTTGCACAAACCACGCTGCCTCATCCCCCCGTGTACGGATAGCCTCCTGCAATGGTCTTAGTATTGAGTATGAGTAGAGCTGTTGGATAAAAAATAAATAGCGCATGATAAAGGTAAGGCAATGGTTGAACTTCGCGCTCGGATTGGGTGTCCAGGGCTGAGGCAAAACAGCTTCGTCCAGAACCCGTATGGGGGCGTTTTTGAGCAAGGCTCGGGCAATGGACAGTCGTTGTCTCTCGCCACCTGATAAACGTACTCCAGATGCGCCTATTTGAGTTGAATAATACCATTAACTCTTATAATCGTCATTCATCTAATAATGGGGATGTTGTGGACGTGTGGTTGGCGTGACAGGTGCTGTGCGCTGCGTTGGTATGGAAGCTAAAAAAACGGCCAGGTAGAATGTGAAGAAGTTGATTGTCCGAGAGCGTTCAAAGAGAGAGTCGGTCAGGTTGAAGATGATAAAGGCAACAATTAATAATAATCCACTAAGTGCTGCGCGTTGTGCTGTAGGGTCTGATGATAGCTTAAGAGTTTTTTTGAAAAACACAATTGAGGATACTAAAAAAAAGAGGAGAGCGACCAGGGTTGTTGTCCCCCCATTGGCCATTACTGACAGAAATTGATTGTGTGCGCATTTAAACTGTGCGGCTATGGGATGGCGTTTACCGTCGTTGACTTGGGCCTGAGTATATTCTTTGAAGTGTCCCCAGCCTGTTCCTGTAATGGGGTGCTCTGTGTAGATTGTCCAGGCTGCCTGCCATATTTCAAAGCGAGGGACACTGGCGGATGGTTTGGCATTGAGGTCGGATTTATCTCTTGTCAGATACGTTCTGATATCGCTTGTCGTCTTTTTAAGACGATTCTCAATCTTTGTTGGTGGGGCGTTATAGATGAGAATTGTTGTGATCGTAATAATGGAAAGAACTAAGGCGAGAGTCTTCTTGGAAAATTGAAAAGGCCTGTATCGAAAGAAGATAAAAAGAAGAAAAGGTATTGCTAGCCAGCTGCCTCTGGTCAGCGAGAGGAGGCTGGAGAGTAAGCCGAAACAAAAAGCACCAACGGGAATGAGTGTAAGCCATTTGTTTTTTTCTTTAAACCAGCTGATCCCAACCAGTGACATGTATCCCATGAGCAAACTTAACTTACCAACAATAGTTGCTGCGGTCATGTTACCAGCTCGAGGTATTTCTTTCCAGAAAATCAGGTAGCAAATGAATATCCCGGTAATTATTGATCCTGCAGCAAGCCCTGTCCATAGGGCAAGAAAATTAATGCCAATATGGCGCAGTCCGATAGTGATAGGGATTAATAAGAGGAGATGTGATAATACTTCGAGTCCTTTTATGGCTTCCTTATTAAGTCCCCCGAAATAAGTGGCGACTAGGGCGCTCAGAAAAAAGAGTCCTACAGACACGTAAATAAGTTTTTCTTGCTGAGTGATTGGTGTTCGGTGCTGCCATTGCGTGATGGTGTACCAAAGTCCAAGTAAAGTGGTTACTGTAAAAAGTGGCCCATTGAGTTGTTTTATTACAAGAGTTGAAACTGGATAAAGAAACAAAATTATGGCCATAATTGATCGAACTATTATGGATTTGTTCATGCGATTGACCTGTCTTGACTGTTGTAGGATCATTGGCTAGACCGTTCAATATTTGAACTTTGATCCCAGGAAAAAAACTCGGTATCCAGTTTCCTGGGACAAAGACGGCCGCTGGCTGGTACTGCTTAACCTCAGCAATCGTCTGCAGTAACAATTCATCTTCGTGCAGCAGGTTCCCATCAGTCCCCTAAGCAAACCACGCCACCTCGTCGCCCCTCGCCCGGATCACCTCTTGCAAGGGATGCAATATAGAATATGAATAGAGCTGCAGGATAAAAAATAAATAGCGCATAAAAAAGGGCTTAGGGAATGTCGGGATATGAAATGGTCGTGAGATTCTTTGCCGGTCCTTTAATGTTGCATGGTGTAGAGGTGGTGGTAGAGGCCCTGCTGGGCGAGGAGGGTGACATGACTCCCCTGTTCGACGATCCGACCGTCTTGGATAACGATGATTCGATCGGCATTTTTGATAGTTGAGAGACGATGGGCGATGACAAAGGTGGTCCTGTTCTTCATCAGGTTATCAAGGGCCTTCTGGACCTCTCGTTCAGACTCAGTATCCAGAGCCGAGGTGGCCTCATCCAGAACCAGGATCGGGGCATTTTTCAGCAGAGCTCTGGCGATGGACAGTCGTTGTCTCTCGCCCCCAGAGAGACGCACCCCAGCTTCGCCGATCTGGGTGGAAAAGCCTTGAGGCAGGGCCTCGATAAAGTCCAGGGAGTGGGCAGCGCGTGCCGCATCCCGTACCTCCTGATCGGTCCGTTCTGGGTCGCCGTAGCTGATATTATTGCGGATCGTGTCGTTGAATAAAATAGTCTGCTGGGTGACCACCGCGATTTGCCTTCGTAGCGATTCCATACTGACATTGCGAATATCATGACCATCAATAAGAAGTTGCCCTGTATTGATCTCAAAAAACCTGGGGAGCAGATTGGCGAAGGTTGACTTGCCTGATCCGCTGGGGCCGACAATGGCCAGGACTTCACCGGCATGCAGAGTCAGGTCAATTCCACGTAGAACTGGCTTGCCTGTATCATAGCTGAATCCCACCTGTCGCAATTCAATAGTGTGCAGGAAGGGGGGAAGTTCTATGCAATCGGGTGCGTCCGTGATTTCCGGATTTACGGCCAGCAGATTGAAGACCCGTTCGGCTGCGGCGAGGCCCTGTTGGACTGAAGAGTTGATCCGGCTAACTGTTTTAATCGGGTTGTAGATCATCACCAAGGCAGTCAGGAATGAGAAAAAGGTGCCTGGTGTGGCCGTTCCGGCAATAACTTCACGGCCACCGAACCAGATAATCAGAGCCATGCCGACTCCGCCGATCACTTCCATAAGTGGGTGCTGGATGGCGCGATAGCGGGCGTTCTTGATAAAGACGTGAAACAGACGCTGGACTTGTTCGGCAAAGCGTTTGCCCTCGTAGTTCTCCATGGCAAAAGCTTTGGTCACAATCGCCCCAGTGATGGATTCATGGGTGATGTTTGAAACATGGGCTGTTTCGATCTGACCTTTGGCGCTCAAGCGACGAAAGGCGCGCCCAAAAATAACAATTGGTACGGCAGCTATGGGGAGAAAAATGACGGACATTAGAGCCAACTTCCAGTTCATGAAAAAGAGCACACCTAACAAGAAGATAACTTGAAAGAAATCACGGATCAAACCGACGACCACTGTGGACAGGGCTCCTTGAAGCAGTTGGATATCAGAGATGATACGTGAAATAATTTCACCGGTGGGAGTCTTGTGAAAAAAACTCAGAGATTGTTTGTGAATATGATCAAAAAGCCGTGTGCGCAGGTCGCGGATGACTGTTTGTCCCACAAACTCGAGCAGATAATGATTCAAGGCGAAAAAGAATCCCTTGACCAGGAAGAGAAGTACCAGCGTCGGAGGGAGTGCCATGAGAAAAAACGTGTTTTTTTCCACAAATATCTTGTCCAGCAACGGCTTGACCATGTAAGCCTGGGCCCCGCTCAGAGCTGCGACCGCTAATCCTGCCAGTACGGATATCAGAAGTTTGACCCGGTAAGGCCAAATGAGGGAGTAAATTTTCTGTAAAAGTTGCTTGTTGGTCATGGAGGCTTTTGTGAGGAAAGATTGTCTCCTTTGCAATTGCTGGAGATATAACCCATTATATTACCATTAACTGTATTAATCGTCATCCGTCTTAACAGAGGTGGGGTGCAATATTTTTAATCAGGTGAAAAACAGCTGGAGACGAAAAAAGCCGAGAGCAATGATCACAATTGGTTATTGATGGCTGGATAATGGCAGTTCTTGTTCATGGGTAATCTGAAAAACAAGATATTTTGACCCAGAATAAGGTGAGACAGAGGGGACTGAAATTAGAGGTACTGTCTCTTCACATGTATGTGATTCTTGCTCCCAGAATCAACGTAATCATCGAATGAAAGAATTAATTGTCAAGGTGGTTGTTCATCAGAAGGCAATATAGGGGATCAAGCTGCCGTCGTGAGGAAGGAAAAAAATTGTGAAAATGTCAATCGCAGATATAGAATGAAAAGAAAGGAGGGCGCTGGTTGCTTGAGTGGCATAAGTGATATTTGTGGGGTTGTGCTGGCTGGAAAGGAGAATATGGATGGTACGGTCTGATATGTCGGGAATTGAGAGCACTGTTGAACTGATACAAGGTCTGATGAAATGCGGTGGTCGTCTGGCCCTGTGCGGTCTGCTCTGCGGGGTCATTGTGAGCACGGGTGCTTGTAGTGGAGGTGGCGGCGTTGATGCGTCAACGGATGCTGATCCCATTTCATCAACTTATACCATCAGCGGTCATGTTTCGGTTTCACCTGTGTACGCCATGGATAGTGATGTCAATGATCCGAATGCGCCATATGCGTCCAATGATACCTTGCTGACAGCGCAGTTACTGCCGAACCCGGTTGTTGTGGGTGGATATGTTAATGAACATCGCAGCGGTGCGCCTGGTCGTTCACGGATTATCGGAGACCCTGCTGATTTTTATTCAGTGAGTCTGACCGAGAATCAGATACTGAGTCTGTCTGTTGCAGAGAGTCAAACTGCGGATCTAGATCTTTATCTGTATACAAGTGAAGGAACAATGGTGGACGGTTCCTTGGGTACCGGTGCGATCGAGACGATTGTTGTACCTGCGGACGGAAGTTATTGTGTTGAGGTGAGGGTTTATTCTTCGTCGTCAAATTATACTCTGGCAGTTGGGCAGCAAAGTTCCTTTGTGAGTGTGGACCACCAGAGGCTGATTTTGAGTGCTGAATTTGCCCCCGGTCAGGTGGTGAGCAGGTTCAGGCAGGAGAAAACTGAAACAGAGGTTTCAGCGTCTTCAATGATTATGGCTCATTTGGGTATGACTCCGGTGGCCGGTGCCTCGCATCGTGGAATGCTTCTGAGGTTTGAGCCGGACTTTGTCCTGTTATCGGCTCAGCACCAGGATGCCGGGATCCTTTTGTTACCGGAATGTGCAACCTGGGCTGACGAAGGACAGCGACTTCGTTATGTAACGCTGTTGAGAATCAAGGAATTGCGGTTGCAGGAAGGTGTTGAACTGGCTGAACCCAATTATTTGCTGAAAAGCTCTGTTGTGCCCAATGACTCTTACTACCATTATCAATGGAATTACCCTCTGGTTCATTTGGATCAGGCCTGGGAGGTGACGACCGGGAACAGCCAGGTGGTGGCGGTGGTTGATACCGGTGTGATTCTCACCCATCCTGATTTACAGGGACAGCTGGTCCCTGGTTATGATTTCATCAGTGACCCTTCCATGGCGTTGGACGGGGACGGGATTGATTCAAACCCTGATGATCCCGGTGATCAGAGTACCGGTGGCAGCAGTTTTCACGGGACGCATGTGGCGGGGATCGTGGCTGCCTCCACTAACAACGGCCAGGGTGTGGCTGGGAGTGGCTACAGGACACAGGTTATGCCGTTGCGTGTGCTGGGCCAGGGCGGGGTCGGAACCAGTTACGATGTGATGCAGGCTGTTCGTTATGCGGCCGGGTTGAGCAATGATTCCGGAAGGGTGCCGACCATGCCGGTGACGGTGATTAATCTCAGTCTTGGTGGTGGTTCTTATTCGCAGGAAATGCAGAACCTGATCAGTGACGTTCGGGCTGCTGGGGTTATTGTAGTGGCTGCCGCTGGTAATGAGGGCCTTTCAACAGTTAATTATCCCGCTGCTTATGCTGGAGTGGTTGGTGTCAGCGCCGTGGATGGGCGGGGTGAATTGACACCCTATTCCAATCATGGCAGCGAGATTGATCTTGCAGCACCTGGTGGTGATATAACCTCGGACGTTAACGGTGATGGTTATGGTGATGGAATATTGAGTACCGGTGCCGATGATTCATCGGGGACGATTCAGCCCACCTATGTGTTTATGCAGGGTACGTCCATGGCAGTACCTCATGTGTCGGGTGTCGCTGCACTGATGAAATCTGTCTGGCCGGAACTCAGTCCTGCAGGGTTTGATCTTTTGCTGCAGGGAGGGTGGTTGGCGACTGATCTTGGTGACCCTGGGCACGACTCTTTGTATGGTTATGGTTTGATTGACGCACGGCAGGCCGTTCTTACCGCTCAAAATCAGGCTGGTGGCAGTGTGATTCTGCCTGCGGTCATGACGGTGTCACCTGTGGCTCTGAATTTCGGAGAAACAGTGGGGACCGTTGTTTTGCAGGTGGGAAATGGCGGCACCGAAAGTTTGGTGATGAATGGGTTCAGTGAAGATGCCCCCTGGCTGACTGTCACGGAACAGAACGTGAATGACGACAGCAGGCTCGGCACCTATCTGGTAAGTGTTAATCGAAGCGGTCTTGATATCGCGACCTATTCGGCGACCATTACCTTTTTTTCGTCGTCTAATTCCGTTGAAGTCCCAGTTATTATGAGTGTCAGGGACGACATTCATACCGGTGATGCCGGTCATCATTATGTTCTCCTGCTGGACGCGGAAACTCTGGATATCCTGGATCAGGTCGAGGCGGATGCGATGGCTGGAGAATATCAATACAGTTTCACCGAGGTGCCTGCGGGTCAGTATAAGATATTTGCCGGAACTGATTCGGACAACGATTTCTTTCTGGGAGATGCGGGTGAGGCGTCAGGTGCCTATCCCACGTTGACGGCTTTATCGACGGTTGCCGTGGAGGACAATGTTACAAATCTTCATTTCAATACCGGTTTCAAGACCGAGATATCCTCTTTTTCTCTGTCTGTCCAGGATTTTCCCGGTCTGTTTTTCCGCAGCCCCGTCCTGCGTGAATTGTCGAGGTGATATGATGCGGATTATTTCTCTTTGTTTTTTGATGTGTTTTGGGGTGGCAGGGTGCGCCAATAGTGGTGGATTAGAGAAAGCCCCGCGGGAAATCGAGATCGTACAACTCTACGCATCATCAATTTGTTCGGGACAGGCGCAGTCGTCCGGCGTTATTTTGATTGAGGAGCCACAGGCCTATGCGCTCCTTGAGCAGAGTTTGGCCGGTCGATTTCTTAACGATGCAGGTCGTCGCCTGCCCGTGGTTGATTTTAACCAGGATATCGTTTTGGTCTTGACCATGGGGCAGCAGATCAGTAGTGGCTATACTCTGGAGTTAAGTCATGAGCCGATTCATTTCCGGGGGGATACTTTGCTGTTGTCTGTCCTCTGGCGTGAGCCTGCTTCTGAGATGATGACAGCTCAGATTTTGACTAGTCCCTGTCTGGTTCTTCAATTGGGCCGAGGACTTTATCGTAAGATCAAGGTAATCGATCAGGACGGTCATGTGCGGGGGCTTGTGGGGGAGCTCTGACTTGTTTTGCGCCGAAAAGAAAAATATTTTCAAAACTTGCGGTTAACGTATTCTTGTGCTTAACTATTACCCAGTAGTATCCAAGTCACTTGTTTTTCTTTTGAAAAAATGTCTTTTCGTCCAAGATTCGAGCGCCTTGATCTTGAACGAAAGTTTCATTTTTCCAAAGTCCCCTTTTATGGTTATCGAGTTGGTAATGGATGGGCCGACAGTTTCTTTTGTTGGCTCCTCGCTATGTTCAAGTGGGTAACCTGAAATCAAGTTTTCCGCCGAAGAGGTAGATCATCGCCGTAAGATTTCGTATTGTACGATAGCCTCTGGCCTTTGCCTTGGCAGCCTGTATCAAGCTATTACTGCCCTCGAGGATGCCATTGCTAATGCAAAACTCCTGTGGTTGAGGGTTGTGCGCGTTGATTGTCAGCCGGTTTGGCTTTCTCTTGCAGTCTGCCCAGATATGCCCATGAGGCTGTCCTTGTCAATGGGATATGCAGCTGTCAGGCCAGCAATGTCTCGATGATCTGTTTTGGGGCGTTGCTGACCTCCGGATCAATGGTGATGAGTGCGGTATTGTTGCGCTCAGCTTTGCGGATTGCCTGGGAGTTGGGGAAAAAGGCGATGGGCGCTTCGCCCAGGCCCTGGCTGAGGAAGGCGCGGTCGTCGTCTTCTTCGATGAGATTGCCCACAAAGCTGATCCTGGGGATATGGACATCCTCGGCCAGCTTTTTGACCTTGAGCGCTGTGCGGATGGATGAGCGTGAGGGAATGACCACGATGAGCAGGTGATCAATGCCGGCTATGGTCCCCCGGCCCAGGTGTTCGACCCCGGCCTCCATGTCCAGCAGGACCACTTGATCCGGAGTGAGCAGGAGTTTGGTCAGCATGCGCCTGAGCACGTTGCTCTCCGGGCAGGCGCAGCCTTTGTCACCGGTCTGGATTGCCCCCAGGACCATGAGCCGCAGACCATCGTGCTCAATCATGAAATCCTTGAGCAGATCATTGACCTGGGGATTTATATTATAAAAAGGTGAACCTTCTGTTTTACCCGCCCGTTCAGCCAGCATACTGGTCATTTCTGCGATGGGCCGGATCTTCTCGATGTCCTTCACCCCAAGGGTCTGGGCCATGTGCGGACTGGGGTCGGCGTCAATGATCAGGACTTCATGTCCCGCTTCCTTGAATTCCTTACCCAGCAGGGCCATGATCGTGGTCTTGCCCACGCCACCTTTGCCGCTGATTGCGATCTTCATCTGTGTCAATCCTCTTTTTCTTGCAAGCTGTCTGAGAATGGTTACAATACAGTACTATTATGTAGCCCATTTTATTGCGGGCGTAAACTTAAGAATCCTTGAGAGGAGCACCAAGATGTACGGAAACACAAATCAGATGACTGTGGCGCACGCCCGCCAGGCGGCGTCAACCATCTTTCTGGCCAAGGTCTTCAACTGGATGGGCATAGGGCTTGCCATAACCGGTGTGATCGCCTATCTGACGGCGGCCTCCGGGCTGGCTCTGCAGCTGGCGGCCAGCCCCCTGTTCATGATCCTGATCATCGGCGAGCTGGGCCTGGTCTTTTTTCTCTCAGCCCGGGTTGACAAAATCCAGGCCACCACCGCACAGGGGCTGTTCGTGGGCTACGCGGTTCTGAACGGGCTCACCCTGTCCATGATCTTTCTCGCCTACACCAGGACCTCCATTGCCGGTACTTTCTTTATTACCGCCGGGATGTTCGGGGCCATGTCCGTCTATGGTCTGGTGACCAAACGTGATCTTTCCGGCATGGGCTCCTTCCTGTTCATGGGTCTGATCGGGATCATCATCGCCTCCATTGTGAATATCTTCCTGCAGAGTTCCGCAGTGTACTGGGTCACGTCCATGATCGGCGTTCTGGTCTTTGTGGGTCTGACGGCCTACGATGTTCAGCGCATTAAAACCATGGGCGAGCAGGGCATTATGGCCCAGGGCGACCAGATGATCCGCAAGGGCGCGATCATGGGCGCCTTGACCCTGTATCTGGATTTCATCAATCTGTTTCTCATGCTGCTGCGGTTTTTTGGCGGCAGTCGGGACTGATGAGCTCGTAGGGTACTTTGAAAAATTAGGATTTTCGTTCAAGATCAAGGCGCGCTCAAAATTTTACCGCAGGCATATAGTCGATATTCCGAGGATAAAATTTTGAGCGCAACGCAGATCTTGGGTGAAAAGACAATTTTTCAAGGTAGCCCGTAATCATTGTCGGGATGATTCCGTGGCTTGTTGAAGCGGTGAGTCTTCCCGGGCGAGTATCCGCCTGTCTTGCGTGTGGAGAGAATACAAACGCGTGATGAGGCCGATCTGAGTGTTCGCGGAGTATCAATAAGGGGAAGGCATGTCGGTTGCCGGAAAACGGATTGTAGTGGGTGTGAGTGGCAGTATTGCCGCTTTCAAGGTGGCGGGCTGGGTCAGCGCCCTGGTCAAGGAGGAGGCGCAGGTCTCAGTGATGATGACCGAGTCGGCCTGTCAGTTTGTGACTCCTCTGACCATGGCCGCCCTGTCCGGTGAGCCGGCACAGAGCGATATGTTTGCGGAGGGTGCCGGTGAACGGATTTCCCATATCCGGCTGGCGCAGGAGGCGGATCTTTTTCTGATCGCTCCGGCCACGGCCCAGACCATTGCCCGTCTCGCCTACGGGCTGGCTGACGATCTGCTCTCGGCTGCAGTATTGGCCAGCCGGGCCCGGGTTCTGGTCTGTCCGGCCATGAATTCCCAGATGTTCACCCATCCGGCTACCCAGGACAATATTGCTAAACTTCGGGAGTATGGTTATCAGGTGATTGCCCCGGAAAGCGGCCGCATGGCCTGCGGTGATGAGGGCCCGGGCCGTCTGCCCGAGTGGGATGTGGTGCGCGAGGCGCTGCTGGGCAGTCTGGTCGAGCAGGATCTGGCGGGACAGCAGGTGCTCATCACTGCCGGACCCACCCGGGAGCCCCTTGATCCTGTGCGGTTTTTGAGTAACCCCTCTTCGGGAAAAATGGGCTATCAATTGGCGCGTACCGCTCGCCGGCGGGGAGCCGAGGTGGTTCTGGTCTCCGGGCCGGTCAGCCTGGATCCGCCTCCCGGGGTCCGCGTTGTCCAGGTGCAGACGGCCCAGGAGATGTACGCGGCGGTCATGGCCGAGGCCCCGGCGGCCACAGTGATAGTCAAGGCGGCCGCGGTCAGTGATTTTCGCCCGGAACAGGTCTTTGCCGGGAAGGTCAAGAAGGAGGCCGCCGAGTCGGTTCTTCGCCTGGAACGGACCCCGGATATACTTGAAAAACTTGGCCGTATGAAGGCCGAACATGGCTGGTTTCTCGTTGGCTTTGCTGCCGAGAGCGGGAACATCAAAGAAGAAGGGCGCAGGAAATTGAGCCGTAAAAACCTTGATCTGATCGCGGTCAATAATATCTTAAGCCCCAATGCCGGTTTCGAATCCGAAACAAACCAGCTTCTCCTGCTCGATGCCAACGGCGAAACCGAACTCCCCCTGGTCTCCAAGGAACAAGCCGCAAACCTCCTCTGGGATCACATATCGCGTAGTGCATAGAAAGTGGACATTGTTGCAATAGCGCATTAGCAAGAGAGTGTCATGGCAACAATGTCCCCGGATTCTGGATTCTATCCCCGTCTTTCCCTTTCACCCTCTCCCTTTTCACCCTTCAAAAACCATGACCAATCGTGAACGTTCGATCCTGACAGTGTCCTGTTACGGTCATTTCATGAGCCATTTCAATATGCTCGTCTTTCCTGCAATCCTCTTGCCGCTGGCGGGCCGCCTGCAGATGCCCATGATTGAGATTCTGGCCCTGTCCTTCTGGATGTACCTGCTTTTTGGAATAACGGCACTGCCATGGGGAATTCTGGCCGATCGTATCGGGCCCCGGCCCTTGCTGGCCCTGTTTCATCTGGGGGCTGGAATATCCGCCCTGTGGGCTGCCATGAACATGGATAATGCCATGATCCTGAGTTTGGCGCTGGCCGGTATCGGGCTTTTCTCAGGCATTTATCATCCGGCGGGACTGGGCTGGATTGCCAAGGAGGTCGAGAAGACCAGTCGGGCCATGGCCTATAATGGGATGTTCGGTAATCTCGGTCTGGCCATGGCTCCGCTTCTGGCCGGTATCGTCAACTATTTTTGGGGGGCGGTGGCTGTTTATGGGGTCGTGGGGATACTCAATCTGGTGGGATTGATGTTTCTTTACCTGGCCAGAGGCAGCAATGGTGCGGTGCGCATGCGAAAGATTGAGACCGGCGAACGGGCAAGTACCCTGCGTCCGTTTCTGGTTCTGCTGATCTGCATGATGTTGGGTGGTGTGGTATATCGGGGGATCACCGTGAGTTTGCCTGCCTATTTCGAGCTCAGGAACGGTGCGCTGTATGACGGGCTGACCGGGTTACTGGGCAGTCTTGGATCGGCCAATGTGGTGGCCACCGGCCTGATCTCCATCATCTATCTGGTGGGCATGGGAGGCCAGTTTCTGGGAGGGCGCATGGGCGAGCGCTTTGATCTTCGTCGTGGTTATTTCATTTTTCACTTGATCACCATCCCCCTGGCCCTGCTCATGGCCGTAACCATGGACTGGTGGCTGGTTGGATTTGCCCTGGTGCACTCCTTTTTTCTGCTGGGCATGCAACCCATCGAGAACACCCTGGTGGCTCGCCTCAGCCCACCCAATCTGCACAGCTCGGCATACGGCCTCAAATTCGTCCTGACCTTTGGCATCGGCGCCTTGAGCGTCAAGATGGTGGGCTGGGTGGAAGGACTCTGGAACCTGAATTCAGTCTATGTTGCCCTGGCCCTTGTTTCCCTGCTTCTGGTGGCAACCATCGCCGTCCTTGCCCGCATGACTCCGCCCATGAAGTCGTAGTGTGGATCTGGGGATTCAATCCGGGGGAGTTATTGCAACAACGTCCCCTCTCTTTTTTTACCCTTTTCCTCCCATCATCTTGGCCCATGAATCACGCAGAGTTACGGTGCGGTTGAAGACCGGGGCGCCGGGGCGGGAATCCACCGGGTCGGCGCAGAAGTAGCCGTTACGCTCAAACTGGAATGAGTCGCCCGGTTTGGCCGTGGCCAGTGAGGGCTCGACCTTGCAGTTTTCGAGCAGGGTCAGTGAGTCGGGGTTGAGAAACTCCTTGAAATCTCTTTCCTTATCTGTGTCCGGGTGCTCGGTGAGAAAGAGCCGGTCGTAGAGCCGTACCTGACAGGTCTGGGCCTGGGCCGCCGAAACCCAGTGAATGGTTCCCTTGACCTTGCGGCCGTCCGGAGATGATCCGCCCCTGGTCTCTGGATCATAGGTGCAGTGGATCTCCTGGATCTCACCGGTCATCTCATCCTTGACCATGGATGCAAACTTGATGTAGTAGCCGTAACGCAGCCGTACCTCACGTCCGGGCCCGAGACGGAAAAACTTCTTGGGCGGATCTTCCATGAAGTCATCCTGTTCAATATACAGCTCGCGCGAGAAGGGCAGGGCGCGGCTGCCCAGTTCGGGCTTCTGCGGATGGTTCTGGGCGGTCAACTCTTCCACCTGGTCTTCGGGGTAGTTGTCGATGATCACCTTGAGCGGCTTGAGTACGCCCAGAACCCGGGGGGCGCTCTCATTCAGGTCATCGCGGATGGCGTTCTCGAGCACGGTCATGTCGATCCAGCTCTCCTTCCTGCCGAGGCCGATCTCAGCGCAGAAGTTGCGAATCGAGGCCGGGGTGTAGCCACGCCGCCGGAGGCCGGAGACGGTCAGCATGCGCGGATCGTCCCAGTCCGAGACGTGGCCTTCCTGCACCAGCTGCAGGAGTTTGCGCTTGCTCATCACGGTGTAGGTGAGGTTCAGACGGGCAAACTCGATCTGTTGCGGGTGGCAGGGGGTGGCCAGGGTATCCAGAACCCAGTCATACAGAGGCCGATGGTTCTCAAACTCCAGTGTGCAGAGGCTGTGAGTGATGCCCTCGATGGCATCTGACAGACAGTGGGTGTAGTCGTACATGGGGTAGATGCACCATTTGTCACCCGTTCGGTGGTGGTGCGTTTTCATGATCCGATAGATGACCGGATCGCGCATGTTCAGATTAGGTGATGCCATGTCGATTTTGGCCCGGAGCACATGGGTTCCCTCCTCAAATTCGCCATCCTTCATGCGCCGGAACAGGTCGAGATTTTCTGCGATGCCCCGCTCACGCGAGGGACTGTCCTGGCCAGGTTCTGTGAGGGTTCCACGATAGCTGCGGATTTCCTCGGCGCTGAGCTCACAGACATAGGCCTTGCCCAGCTGGATCAACTGCACGGCGAAGTCGTAGAGCTGATCAAAATAGTCCGAGGCGAAAAAGAGATTCTTGCCCCAGTCAAAGCCCAGCCAGCGGACATCATTCTGGATGGCTGCCACGTAGGACTCTTCTTCCTTGCTCGGATTGGTATCGTCGAAGCGCAGATGGCAGGGGCTGTTGTTTTCTTCTGCGATGCCGAAGTTGAGGCAGATGGACTTGGCATGGCCGATGTGCAGAAAACCGTTGGGCTCGGGCGGAAAACGTGTTACCGGCCGAGAGTGTTTGCCGCTATGCAGGTCTTCGTCGATGATCTGGCGAATGAAATCGATGGGTTTGTTCTGCGCTTCCGCCGGTGCTGACTGTTCTGGCTGGGTCATGGGATGTTGTTGGTTTAGTTTTCTTCTGGAAACAGATTGGCCACAGCGCGCAGGCGGCTGACCACCTTGTTGCGGCCGATGGTCATCAGGATATCAAACATGGAGGGTCCGGCCAGCTGGCCTGTGACCACAGTGCGCATTGCGTTGATGATAATCCCAGGTTTGATGTCCAGTTCTTCGGCCAGCTCGCGCGCCGCCTGCTCCGCGCTCTCGAGGGTAAACTCGGGCAGGGCCATATAGCGTTCGGCCAGCGTGGGCAGCCATTCCTTGAGATCCGGGTGCTTGAGGACGTTTTTCTTCAGCGGTTTCTCTTCCACCGTGAACTCATCGCTGAAATAGGCCCGGCCCAGGCTGGCGAAGTCATTCAGGGTGTGAAAACGATCACGGATCATGTCGATGGTGTGTAAAAACCACTCCCTCCGCCCGTCCAGGTAGGCATCGTTCCACAGTCCTTCGCGCTCCAAAACCTCCTGCACCAGGGGGGCCAGTTCATCCAGATCCATGGCCCGCAGATATTGCTCGTTGATGGAGATGGCCTTGGGATCGGTGAAGAACTTGGGATCATCCTTGCGGTAATTGAAGATGGAGTTGGACCGATTGATGCGCTCAAGGGTGAAGGCCTCGATCAATTCCTCGCGGGAGAAGATCTCCCGATCATCGCCGGGCGACCAGCCCAGCAGGACCAGAAAGTTGCAGAAGGCCCAGGGGATAAAACCGTGCTCTCGATAAAAATGGACGGCCACAATTTCGCCATGACTGCGCTTGGAGATCTTGGCCTTTTTCAGATCCAGGGTCAGGGGCATGTGCGCAAAGACCGGCAGCGGCGCCCCCAGTGCTTCATAAAGCAGGACCTGACGGGCCGTGTTGGTCATGTGATCCTGGCCGCGCACGATGTGAGTGATCCGGTCGCGGATATCGTCCACCACGTTGCACAGCAGATACAGAGGTTTGCCGTTGGAACGGACAATGACAAAATCTTCGGTCTCGGAGTAACGCCGCTCAATGCGCCCCAGGACCTTGTCCTCGTAGGCCAGGATACCATCCGAATCCGGCACCTTGAAGCGAACCACATACGAAAGCCCCGCGCTCTCTTTTTCCGCAACCTGTTCCGGGGTCAGGTGGCGGCAGGTCCGGTCGTAGCCCACCTGATCCTGTTTGGCAGCCATGGCCGCCTCGCGTTTGGCCTTTAACTCTTCCTGAGTGCAGAAACATTTATACGCATTGCCCTCGTTCAGCAGACGTTGGGCCGCGGCTATGTGTTCATGGCTGAAGTCGGTCTGGAAGTAGGGCCCTTCGTCCCAGTCGATCCCCAGCCATTCAAGGCCGTCAAGGATGCCCTGGATTGACCCTTGGGTGGAACGCTCGGTGTCGGTGTCTTCAATCCTCAGGATTAGCTTGCCGCCGGTCTTGCGGGCGTAGAGCCAGTTATACAGGGCGGTGCGGGCCCCGCCGATATGCAGATAGCCCGTGGGGCTGGGTGGAAAACGCAGTCGTGTCTCGGTCATGGAAGTTCCTGTCTGACGGTTCAAGTTTGTGGAGAGTGTAACGAATGCATATATACTCATTTTGGTATATTCTGCCAATATGACTTTTGATTTGCCGGTTTTTACACTGTCTTGACAATGGATTAAGAATAATATATGCGTACTATGTCTGTAGTTATGGTTTTAAACTGAAGCTTGGAGTTTCAGCCATGCTGCTGGCTGAAACTCCAAACTTCAGATTAATAGAAAATATGAAAAAAGTACTCATCACAGGTGGCGCCGGTTTTATCGGTTATTTCCTCAGTCAAAAATTGCTGGCCAATGGGCTCGAAGTTGTTGGTATTGACAATCTGAATGACTATTATGATCCTGCTCTGAAACAGGCAAGATTGGACCAGCTTC
>JACKQG010001711.1_pt1 | contig 29738 bp, 24 predicted proteins | sample 8237621 | NCBI WGS metagenome assembly JACKQG01 (sample SAMN15677084, study PRJNA649215) | marine metagenome | biome: marine; feature: Black Sea; material: saline water; isolation source: suspended particulate matter (SPM) from the Black Sea western gyre | collected 2013-06-09/2013-06-10 | depth... | reverse complement strand
CCGGCCGCCGTAGGTTTTTTCGAACTCCTCGCGAGTTTCCTTGTCGATGATGTTGTACGGCACTTTGACCCGGTCGGGCTTGTCGCCAAGCCAAGTCTCTTCCGGCTTCGTGTGACTCACGTTCCATAGGTAGAGGAAATCCTTGTTTCGAAATGTGCGAACCTTCCATTGCGACGGCAAGTTGAAGTTGGGGCGATTCTTGGCCAGCGGTTCCAGCCCGTCCGGGATCCCATCACGGTACGACTGCAGAATTTCCCAAGCGTGATTACCGGGCCTTTCCTTGATTCGAGGCCGATAGCTCGGATCGGTCGTCAGGACGATCACGTCGACTTGCCGCGGCGAGCGTTCCTTGGTCGTGGATGCCAGGCTCAGCCGAGCTGGTCCTTTCTGCAGTTCGACCTCGTGCCGGTCCCAGGCGAAGACCCAATCCCAGTACAGCTTCATTTCGTTGTCTTCTTCAACGATCGCCCTCTCGCCGTATCGCGCGGTCCAAGGTTGCCCGCCGGCCTGCTGGATCTGGATCTGAAACCGCTCGGTCTGCTCACGCCAATCGCCATAGCGGACCCAAACGAAGTACCGACCGGCGGTTGGAATCTCCAGCGTCTTCGTGGCCACCGCTTTATCGTCGTCGGCCCCGGTGGCGATCGACAGGAAGCCACTCTCGCCACCCATATTCCACTCGGCCGCCCATCCCGGCCCGGACAGGCCCCAATGACCGGCGGTCGTCTTCATCTTCGGACGACCCATGGGCCAACAGTAGCCCCGAACGCCGTCAAGATGTTCGGCCTCGATCCAGAGGCTTTCGTGAGCAGATGCCTGAGCGGCCCCGATCAGAGCAATCATCGCCGCCGCCATCGGGATCCATATTCTGTTCACGGATACGCCTCCCATGATTCATGGTAGGTCCCGTCTGCCGGACGGGACCTTGGTCGTGGCCCGGCTTCCCAGTTGTGGCAGTGGTTTGCGGGAGGAGATGCCTGAGCGGCCCGGATTAGAGCAAGCATCGCCGCCGCCAGCGGGAGCCATAGTCTGTGCACGGATGCGCCTCCCGGGATGCAGGGTGGGCCCCGTCGGCCGGAGGGGCCCTTGGTCGGGGCCCGGCTTCCCAGTGGTGGTCCGGTCTCCCGACCGGACCGCCGAGCCGACCGAAGGTCTCCCTCTCGCCACTGAGTCCCCCGCATTCCCGGCATGGAGACCTTCGGTCGATGCCGGTGGCAGGGTCGGGAGACCCTGCCACAACCGAATCCTGCCACAACTAAGATTCAGGTCCCGTCCGGCAGACGGGACCTACCAAGGCCTATGTGAACTTGTATTTGCCGGGCATGGCTACCGGCGGGATCGGGTACGGGCCGAATTTGTATTCTTCCGGACCCAGCCGCGTTGTGGATTTCATGGCGGCGTCCCATTCCACGGCTTGGCCGCTGTAGACGGCCTCGCGACCGATGATGCCGGTCATCGTGCTCTCGGCCACGGCCTGGGCCTCGTTGATTGGGTTGCCGGCACGAATGCTGGCTATCAGGTCCTCGTGCTCCTTCTTGTAGGCACTCGATTCTCTCTCGCGGAAACGCCAGCGTTCGCCCTCGTTCGGCTCGATGCGGTCCTTGCAGTTGCTGGTGCCGTCAGTACCAACAATGGCCTCTCCGACCATGCCTCGACAGCCGTTGATCTGTCGAGATTGACTGAACATGGATATGCCGCCCGGATACTCGAACTCGACAGCGAAATGATCGAAGATGTGCCCGTGCCGATCGCCGATGCGCACCTGGCGGCCGCCCAATCCCGAGACGGCCCGGACAGGATGCGTCCCCAACACCCAATTCATGATGTCCAGATTGTGCACGTGCTGCTCGACAATATGATCGCCGGACAGCCAAGTGAAATAGTTCCAGTTGCGTAGCTGCCACTCCACGTCACTCCAGCCTTCCTTGCGGTCGATCACCCAGATTTGGCCGCCGTTCCAGTAACACTTGGCGTATACGATCTCGCCAATGGCACCGTCCTGGATGCGTTTGATTGTCTCCTGGTAGCTCTTCATGTGACGCCGCTGCGTGCCCGCGGCGATTCCCACGCCCTTCTGCTTGGCTATTTCACCGGCTTCCATCACCATACGCACGCCCGGCACGTCGACGGCTCCCGGTTTCTCCATGAATACGTGCTTGCCCGCCTCGACCGCCGCTTTGAGTTGCATAGGACGGAAGTGGGGCGGCGTGGCCAAGATGACGTAGTTGACCTCGGGCACGGCCACCAATTTCTTGTACGCGTCGAAACCCGTAAAACAAGTCTTCTTGGGTACGTCGATTCCCAGCCTGGCCAACTGCTGGTTGCAGCGATCGAGCCGATCCTCGAACAAGTCGGCCAGTGCGACCACTTTGATGTTCTTCTTCTCGATCTTGGCCCCTTCCGCCACATCCTCGGTATGGTAGCCGGATTGCGGATAGATCACCTTAGTCGCAGCGCCCACGGCGTCCAGCGTCGCGCCGGTCCCTCGGCCGCCGCAGCCGATCAAGCCAATCTTGACCTCGATATCCGTTGCGGCCTCGGCGGCGTGGACGAAAGGCAACTCGGCAGCCGCCGCGGCCCCCACGAGTCCCAACGACGTGTGTTTGAGGAATCGCCGACGGGAAGAGTCGATTTTCGTCTTGTTATTCGGTTCGTTCATCGTCATTCGTGCTCCAGTCAAAGTCGCGTTTAGTGTGTGTCAAAGTGAAGGGTCAAAATGGTCACGCGCCGCTCCAGGCCAGCAGACGCTCCGCAGATGTCTTGACATTATCCGCGCCGGCCACTTCCAAAGTCGTCGGTCCGTCGAAGCCGATCTCCATCAACGACTCGACGATCTGTTGAATGCCCACCACGCCTTCGCCCAGTGGGATCGTCGCCATGCCGCAACCGTACAATGTGCCTCGTTTGGGTTCCCATTCGGCGCCCATGTCTTTCCAATGGACGTGCTTGATCCGTTTGCCAAAGACCTTGACGAATTCGTGTGGATCTCCGCCGCCCAGCCACGAGTTGCCTGTATCCAAATTGACGCCAACCGTGTCCTCGTGGCCCAGTGCATCCAGGATTGCCGTCATGCCGTCGACCGTGTCCGTCAGCTTGCCGTGCGGCTCCAGCAACAGGTCGATCCCCAAGTCCTCGGCCCAGAGAACGGGCTCGTACAGTTTCTCGCTGATGGCGAACAATGCTTGGTCGCGAGACAGTTTGTGGCCGAAGTCGGTCTTAGGTTCCAGCTCGGTAGTGATCACTTGCTTGACGCCCAACAAGTGCGCCAGGCGAATCGCCTTGATGATCTCGGTCGTTCCGTAACGATCGGGCGACGGCGGATCCAGCAGATTTGCGTGAGCACACACGCTGGTCATGGTCAGTTTGTAGTCTTCAAGTAATCGGCGGATTTTGGCGGGATGGCCGTCGAGGCTTAGAGAAGCAACAAAGCCGGCTTCGGCCCCCAGCGCGGCTCCGTCGTGGTTGTCGGTCAGATCGACATAGTCGATGCCCAGCTCACGAATAAGCTCGAACTGGCGCCGAACGGACGTGAACGGTTCGACCAAAGCAAAACATCCGATGATCATGAAAACGGTTCCTTGTTTCTAGTGGGTACGCTCAGACGGAATCGGAGATACCTGCACGGGGGGCATTGACTCCGTGTTGCCTGCCAATGATTCTATCGTATCGTCAGGCCGCTCAAGCGGTAGTCCCATACTTTTCCTTGAGAGAATTTGGAGAGATTGCAGTGACCGAAATTGCCCGAGTGTTCACGATAATCGCACTTTTTTTCTGCACCATACTCGTATCCGTCGGAGCCTTGGCCGACGACTGGCCGCAGTGGCGAGGCCCGAATCGTGACGGCGTTTGGAACGAAACGGGGCTCATTGACGAGTTTCCCGGACCGCAGATCGAGCCGCGGTGGCGAGTGCCGATTTCGAGCGGATACAGTGGTCCGACGGTGGCCGCTGGTCGAGTGTATGTCACGGATCGAGTACGCGAGCCCAACGACTCGGAACGAGTGCTCTGTTTCGACTTCGAGACCGGCCGAAAGCTCTGGGCTCACGAGTATGAGTGCCCTTACGCGAAGGTGAGCTACCCGGCCGGGCCGCGGGCGGCGGTAACGATCGACGACGGCCGCGCTTTTGCGCTGGGAACGAAAGGGCATCTTCACTGCCTTGACGCCGCCAGCGGGCGCGTACTTTGGAAGAAGACACCCGATGTCGATTACAGTGTTCGCGTGCCCATCTGGGGCATCGCATCGGCACCGTTGGTGGAAGGCGAACTGCTGATCGTGCAGATCGGGGCTGTCGGAGGTGCCTGCATTGTGGCGCTGGATAAGACGAGCGGAAAGGAAGTATGGCGAGCGCTGGACGACAAGGTCTCGTACTCCGCCCCGATCGTGATCGAACAGGCGGGGCGCCGGGTGCTGGTGTGCTGGACCGGTGAGCATGTAGCCGGCCTGGATCCGGCCTCAGGTACCGTTTACTGGAAATACCCGTTCGAACCAAACAAGATGGTCATCAACGTTCCCACGCCGGTTGTCGACGGCGACCATCTTTTCGTCACCGCGTTCTACGACGGTGCGCTCATGCTCAGACTTCTGGAGCGCGAGCCCTGGGTCGAACGAATGTGGCGAAGGCAGGGGCGCAGCGAGCGTAACACCGACGCGTTGCACTGTATGATAAGTACTCCGTACATGGAAGGCCGATACGTCTACGGCGTTGACAGTTACGGCGAATTGCGCTGCCTGGATGTACTGACCGGCGACCGCATCTGGGAAGATCGCACTGCCACACCCGAAGCCCGTTGGTCGAATATCCACATGGTCCGTAACGGCGATCGGATGTGGATGTTCAACGAGCGTGGCGAGTTGATCATCGCAACGCTGTCGCCCCAAGGCTTTCATGAAATCAGCCGAGCGAAGTTGATCGAACCGACGACCGAACAGCTTCGGTCACGCGGCGGCGTCTGCTGGTCCCACCCGGCGTACGCCAACCGGCACGTCATTGCACGCAATGATCGCGAAATGGTCTGCGCCAGCTTGGCGGCGGAGTGACACATGATCATCTCGACGTGATTCAGCAATCCCGTTTAGCCCCGAAGCCGGAGGCGGCGGGTAGGTAGGTCCCGCTTGCCGAGCGGGACCTTCTTCTTGGCTGGATGGTCGTTTCGCGATTCCAGGTCCCTTTCGGCAAAAGGGACCTACCCTTCGTCGCAATGGCGATTCTTCTGGCAGCCCGCTCTGGCATCGGCTTGGATGTGGTGGGTAGAAGTCGGGCACTCTGTCGTCTAGAATCATGCTCTCGCATATAAGCACTTTATGGCCCCCTTTCCGCCCCTTGAGACTTGCATCTTGTATGGAGATTTCCGCAATGAAGTATTGTACGTTTGTGACCCTACTGTTGCTGGCCGCTTCTGCGGCTCACGCCGGTAATTGGCCGCAATGGCGTGGCCCCTTTTTCAACGGTTCCACGGACGAAAAGGACCTGCCAACTGAATGGAGCACGACGGACAATGTGGTTTGGAGTGCCGATTTGCCGGGTGTCGCCGCCTCGACGCCCATCGTCTGGGAGGATCGCGTGCTGCTGTCCGGCACCGACTCGGCCAAGAATACGCTTCAGGCCATGTGCTTCGACCGGACCAACGGGAAACTGCTCTGGCAGCACGACGTGGCCGATGGAATCTCCAGAGACTATCGCAGCAACTTCGCGTCGGGGTCGCCGGTGACCGACGGCAAGATCGCGGTTTTCTTCTACGGCAGTGGCGAGTTGGAGTGCTTCGACATGGATGGCGGGCATCGATGGGGGCGGGACATCGAAGAGGACTATGGCCCATTCGCGTTCCAGTGGACGTTCAGCAGCAGTCCCACGCTATTCGAAGGCAAACTGTACGTGCAAGTGTTGCAGCGGAACGTGCCGGTACGGGGCCGGGGCCTAGCGGACCAAGTGAACGAATCCTATGTCCTGGCCCTCGATCCGGAGACTGGCAAGACGCTTTGGCGCCATGTCCGCCCCGCCAAGGCCGTGGCCGAATCGCTCGAATCGTTCGCCACGCCCATTCCCTTCACGTTCGATGGGCAGAAACAACTGCTGGTCACCGGCGGCGACGCCTTGAGCGGCCACGACCTCGATACGGGCAAGGAGCTGTGGCGGTGGGGAACATGGAACCCCATGCGCATTCCGCACTGGCGTTTGGTTCCTTCTCCAGCGGCAGGCGACGGCGTCATTCTGGCTTGTGCACCGAAGCGCGACCCAATCTATGCCATCAAGGCCGGCGGCACCGGCGTGCTGGACGACAGCGCGATCGCCTGGGTCAGCCGGGACAACAAAGAGATCTCCTCCGATGTGCCAACGCCGGCTTTCTACGATGGCGACTTCTTCATCCTAAGCGACGTGCGACAATGTCTGTCTCGCGTGGAACCACGCACGGGCAAGGTCAAATGGACCATTCCCACGCCGGGGCGGGCCAAGTATGAAGCATCGCCGCTGGCAGCGGACGGGAGAATCTACATCGTCAATTTCGACGGAGACGTGACCATCGTGAATGCCGCAGACGGGGAGATCATCAACGAAATTTCGATGGATGACCCCCAAAACGGAGAGGTCGTTCGATCGTCGATCAGCGCCGCATACGGCCAGTTGTTTATCCGTACCACGCGTAATCTGTACTGCGTGGGGAAGAAATAGCCAGAACGTGATTGATGGCGTAGATCGACACCGTTTGCAGGTGGAAGTTTCAAAACCCGTTTGGGGTGGCCGGGGCTGGACAGAAGGGAAGCCCTGGTCCCGGGATTTCGCTGCGATCCAACCGCGGCCACCCTACACCAACGATTCTGAGACCACTTCTATTCTTAGAAGGAGAACAACGTGCTTCACAAAACACTCGCTGTCGTCACGCTTCTATTTATTGTCGTGACTGCGCCCGTCTATGCGGCTGACGAGGCTCCCCGCCGGCCGCGGCGGAAGGCCAAGCCTCGCGCCGACCGCGAAGCGCTCATGGCAAAACAACTGGCTGGCGCTGACGTGCACGTTTTCAAGACCATTGGCGACGTGAAGCTTCGTCTTTTCGCTTTCAAGCCGGAAGCGCACAAGGCAACTGACAAACGTCCGGCAATCGTTTTTTTCTTCGGCGGGGGCTGGACCAACGGATCGCCCACTCAGTTTGCTCAGCACTGCCAATATCTGGCATCACGAGGCATGGTAGCGATCACTGCCGAATACCGCATTAGATCGAAGCACGGAGCGACGGTTCCTCAGTGTGTGGCGGATGCGAAATCCGCCGTGCGATGGGTACGGGAGAATGCGGGTAAGCTCGGTGTGGATCCCGAGCGGATCGCTGCAGGCGGTGGCTCTGCCGGCGGACATCTGGGTGGGTGCGTCGGCGTCGTGCCCGGCCTGGACGAAGCGAGCGAAGACCAGTCGATCAGCTCTCGGCCCAATGCATTGGTGCTGTTCAATCCGGTCATGGCCGTGGCGCCTGCCGACGGGCTGAGCCAGCAGTACACGCAATCAATGGCGCGTCGGAATGAACAATTTGGCGGCGATCCCAAAGCAATTTCGCCGCTCCACCATATCCAGAAAGATCAACCGCCGATGATCATGTTCTTCGGCTCGGCAGACCGATTGCGGGAAAGCTCCGTTTTGTTCGACAAAGCCTACCGCGCCGCCGGCAATCGTTGCGAATTGAAAACTTGGGATGGCCCAGGCCACGGCTTCTTCAACTTCGGACGCGAGGGCAACAAGTACTTTATCGAGACATGCCGCGAGATGGACGCGTTTCTCGTATCGCTCGGATACCTCGAAGGCGACCCGACTATCGAGTCGTTTGTCAAAGAACTCGCCGCTCCCGTTCGCCGCTAACTCGATGTCGCCGCGGCCAAGCAGGTAGGTCAGGCCCCGCCTGACGCAAACCGTATTCCGTCAGGCATAGCCTGACCTACACTCTTTGATTGGCAAGAGAAATGCAGCCTTCAAATCGCAAGATTAGCCGACGCGACGTGCTCGTCGGCACCGCGCAGGCTACGCTGGCCACGGCCGGTGCGGCGATGCTCCAACCGCTGTTTGCCGGCCAGTCGCAGGCGAATGCCGATGAGCCAGTGATTTGGGATGCGCACACTCATTTGAACGGCACAAGCGGAACGCCCGAGGAGCGGGTCGCGAATCTGCTGTTCTTCGCGGATCGGGTGGGGATCCAACGATTGATCGTTTTCATGGGCTATCCGTTCCTGCAGGACCCATCGCCCGAACAGGTGCGCCAGCAGAACGACCAGGTGATGCGAGCGATCGATCACTCGGACGGCCGTGTGCTGGGTTTCGTCTATCTGAATCCCAAGCACACTGACGAGAGCCTGAAGGAGCTGGACCGCTGCGTGCGTGACGGACCGATGGTCGGGATCAAGCTCTGGGTGGCGATTCGATGTGCCGATCCCTGCCTTGACCCCATCATCGAACGGGCCGTCGAGTTGAAGATTCCCGTACTGCAGCACACGTGGCGGAAAGCCACGGGCAATCTGCCGGGCGAGTCGACGACGAGCGATCTTGCAGCCCTTGCCCGGCGGCATCCCAATGCATCCTTTCTTGCGGCCCATGTGGACGGCGATTGGGAACGAGGTATCCGAGAGATCCGCGCACTCGAAAACGTCGCGGTGGAAATCTGTGGCAGCGACCCCACGGCCGGCATGGTGGATATGGCCGTTCGCGAATTGGGTGCGAAACGCGTCATTTTCGGCAGCGATGCAGGCGGCCGCAGCTATGCATCACAGTTGGCCAAGGTGTACGGTGCCGAAGTCCCGGACGAGGTCAAACGCCTGATTCTCGCGGGGAACCTCCAGCGACTGCTACAGCCGATCCTGAGCGAAAAAGGGATGAATTCATGATTACGGACGTAAACGTCTACCTGGAACGATGGCCGTTCCGCCGATTGCCCTGTGACGAGCCAGCCAGACTGGTCGACAAACTCCGGGCCGGCGGCGTCACTCGGGCGTGGGTTGGCAGCTTCGACGGCCTGCTGCACAAAGACATCGGCGGCGTGAACGCGCGCCTCGCCCATGTGTGCAAGAGGGTCGATCCCCAGTTGCTGATCCCCTTCGGTTCGGTCAACCCCAAGCTGCCCGACTGGCCCGAAGATATCCGGCGCTGCCATGAAGACTATCACATGCCCGGCATACGGCTTCATCCCAACTACCACGGCTACACGCTTGACGACCCGGTGTTCGCCGAACTGCTCACGATGGCCGAAAAGAGAGGATTGATCGTTCAACTGGCCGTGCGAATGGAAGACGTGCGCACGCAGCACCCGCTGATGCAGGTGCCCGACGTCGAGGTGGGACCAGTTGTTCAGTTAGTGAAGGCTCGCCCGCGTCTGCGACTTGTGCTGCTGAACAGCTCGCGGACCGTGCGCGGCTCGACGCTGATCGACTTGGTTAGTGCGGGCCAGGTCTACTGCGAGATAGCGATGCTGGAGGGTATCGGCGGCGTCGCCAGTTTCTTGAATAGCGCGCCTTTGGACCGAGTTCTGTTCGGCTCGCACCTGCCGTTGTTCAATCTAGAATCCGCAACACTCAAGCTACGCGAATCCGTCCTCTCGGCAGCCCAACGGGACGCCATCACACACGAGAACGCCCGTCGGCTCTTCGGTGAGTGATTTGCACAACGATTGATCGGAGGCGCAAGTAGGGTACCTGTGAAGAGGATCAACCGATCCGTTTTCAGCGGACTGAAGACCGTGTTTGTTTCCCTGGAGGAGCTACCGGGTTGACAACGCCTTTGTCATGGATGGGCCAAGCTTCGCGGCCCACCCTTCGCCTATGCCACTTCATCCAACTGAAGATTCTGGTCTTCTTTGCCTCGTCGCGTGCAGCACGCCCATTTCCGAGTCGTCTCCAGCCGCGGAACATTGCGAGAGTAGCCTGAGGCTCGTAGAATCCCAAAGGACGCAGGTGGTTTGTGGCAAGCGCGGACTGAGTATTCGGCAGGGACGCGTGCGGATTCTCGCTGCCGAGGAGCCGAACGGGCGACCTCGACCGTGAAGGGACCATCGGCGACTTCTGGGTGTGAAATCGGTCAGTGGAACAGAGATCCGTGAAGGGAGACCGTGATGTATCTTCTTTTTCTTGTGGCACCCACTCTTCTCACGGCACCGACTTCGTTTCCGATCGTTGAATCGGGACAGCCACGTGCCGTAATTGCGCCCGTCGCCGCCGACGCGCCGGCCGAGACCAAACGCGCTGTGGCCGAGCTGCAGCGGGTTGTCGAGAAAATGACGGGAGCCAAAATGCGAGTCAGCACCGAGACGGGCTCGCCGACCATCCACGTCGGCCGCGATGAATTCGTCGAACGTGCCAATCTCGACCTTGACGAACTGGACGAAGACGGCTTTGTCATGGCCACCGTGGGCGAGCATGATCTGGTGCTCGCCGGCCGCAATCCGCACGGGACCGAGTTTGCCGTCTATCGTTTCCTTCAGAAGTACGGCGGCGTGCGCTGGTATCTGCCGACGGAATTGGGCGAGGTCGTACCGTCGCGGGCCAGCTTCGGCGTTGGCAAGCTCGCGGATCGCGAAGAGCCGTCGTTCCACTCGCGTCTGTGGAGTTCGGCCGCCAGATTCGACGGCGGCAACTGGGAACGGCACAACCTCTGCCGCGGCCGCTATGGCTTTCACCACAACCTGCTCCACGTCTTCGTTCCGTCGAAGGTGTACGACAAGCACCCGGAGTGGTTCCCGGAGATCAAGGGCGAACGCAGACGCCCGCGCGACGATAACGACCACGGCTGGCAGCCTTGTCTGGCAAACCCCGAGGCCGCCCGCTATGCCGCCCAAGTCGCGCGAGAGTATTTCGAGAAGAATCCCAACGCCAGCAGCTTCTCGCTCGGCATGAACGACACGGCCGCCGCCGGATTCTGCGAGTGTGCCGCGTGCAAGGCGCTCGATCCGACCGACCCGACGGAATCGAAAACCCCGCGCGGTATGCCGAACTACTCGAATCGGTTCTACACGTTCATGAACCGCGTCGCGGTGGAACTGGCGAAGACGCATCCCGACAAGTACCTTGGCTGCTTGGCCTACCACGTCACCGAACCGCCGCCGTCGTGCGACGTCAGCCCGCGCGTCATCCCCTATCTCACGGCGGGCCGGGCCAACTGGACCGATCCCGCCATTCGGGAAGGCGACCAGCGTCTGATCCGTGGCTGGTGCGAAAAGGTGCCGGTTGTCGGCATTTACGATTACTATTACGGCGCGGGGTTCATCTCGCCGCGCATCTTCACGGGCCTGACCGAGGAGAGCTTGAAGTTCGCGCACCAGACCGGAGTGCGCGCGTTCTATGCGGAAATCTATTCCACCTGGTCGCTGGACGGGCCGAAGGCATGGGTCGCCTCGCAGATGCTTTGGGACGTGAACCAGAGCGCCGACGAGCTTGTGGACGATTTCTGCTGCGGCCTGTTCGGCAAGGCGGCACCCGTGATGCGAGAGTACTTCCGAATCCTCGAACAAACTTGGATGTCGCGCCCGTCTGGTTCGACGGTTATGTGGGCCGGCTTCTTTGACCCAAGCCAACTCGAACTCTGGCCTCCGCCGGTCTGCGCCCGTGCACGAGCCTTGCTGGAACAGGCCGAGAAAGCTGCTGCGGACGACAGCGATGATGTGCAAAAGCGCGTGAACTTGTACAGCGAGGGCTTCCGGCAGACAGAACTCTGGTCAATGGTCTACCACGGTGAGAAGAACCTGCGTTCGGTGGCCGACGTGCAGAGCTTTCTCGACGCGCAGGCCGAACTGGATCGGTTCAACCACGAGGTTGTCAAGCCGAACCCGCTTCACGCCGCGCCCATCCCGTTCGAACAGCGCGCTCGCAACCTGCCCGGTGGCTCGGTCCTCAGCGCACTCGTGCGGCTCGCCGACCAACCCGGTGCGGAAGCCGCGCTGCGCCGGATGGCTGCCGAGAGCACTCATCCCGACGCCGCCATGGTCGCCCGCGGAGCGCTCGCCATGCGCGAGCACCCTGAAAAGGCGGTCCAAGTGCTGGCTAATCCCGGCTTCGAACCCGCCGCCGGCCAACCAGAGGCCAGCGTCGAGGGGGAGGCCGAGGGCAAGCCGGCTGGCTGGGGCGCGTGGTTCCGCCCCGGAACGCCGGGCGAGTTGCATTGGACCAAGCAGGCCGCGCACAGCGGCCAACGCGGCGTCGAATTGCGCGGTGCCGAAGCAAGCTGCATCCTCCAATCGGTAACCGTCAACCCCGGCGAAATGTATCTCGCGTCGGTTTACGTGCGCAGTAAGACGAGTGGGCAGACCGACAGTGGACTGCTTGTCCAGTGGCAGGACGCCGCAGGCAAGTGGTTTTCTGCTCCGAAACGCGGCGACCGTCTGCCGGGCGGTGCCAGCGAGGATTGGGTGCGCCTGCAAACACTCGCAAAGGTGCCCGCCGGCGCCGGCCGCCTCGTCTTCTGCGTCACTGCCTACGGCCAGAAGCCCGGGGAATCGTTTGAGATCGACGACGCCGACCTGCGTCGTCTGCCGCAGTAGTACGCGTCACGTTGCTCGGGAAACACTGAAAGGAATGACAATGAAAGGCCCACGCGTCGTGCTCTACCCGCGTGGCCGGGACGAACCGGTGCCCGCCTTTGAGAGCAACAAAGATGGAACAGCGACGGCAGTCGCCATCGGCAACCTGTTGACTTGACATGTCCGTGCCGGCAATCGATGATTACTGCCGTGCCGCTTAAGTTGACCGTCCGGCGTTGACCGAACCTTGAACGGCTAATGACGTTCTTCAGGAGGGCTGTGATACGATGCGATCCAAATGGTTTGTGAGTCTCCCCCTGGCTGCTGGCGTGCTCTGCGCAGCAACCTGCGTGTTGTCTGCCGAAAAGGCGGCCGTGTTCGAGTCGAGTTTGCAGCCCGGGGATAGGCTACCGGCGAGCTTCAAGTGCCACAGTGTAACCGGTCCCCATGTCACCGGTCCCAATGAGGGCAAACCGCTCTGCTATGTCTGACTGAGCGGACAACGGCCGGTAGCGATGCTCTTCGTTCGCGATGTTACCGGTGCCTTGGGCATGTTGCTCAAGCAGCTTGATGAGGCGGTTGCAGCGAACAAGGCTGTGGATCTGCGCAGTTTTGCGGTTGTCCTTACCGACGATCGTGAGGCTACCGAAGCCAAGCTGAAGGAACTGGCCCAGAAGTACGCGATTTCCGACAACGTTCCGTTGGTTATTCCCGAAGATCTGGCTCCACTGAAGCGTTACAAGATCCATCAAGACGCCGAGGTCACGGTGCTGCTTTACAGGAGGTGCATCGTGCTGGACAATTTCGCCTTCAAGGCTGGAGAACTCAAGGAGCAGGACGTGAAGGCGATTATGGCCGCACTACCCAAGATCATCCCGTCCCAAGAGGATCTGGAGAGGGAGGCCAAGGAGAAGGCGGAAGCCGAACTCAAGAGGAAGCTGGAGGCCGAGAAGCAGAAAGCTGCCAAGAAGGAAAACGAGTAACGTCGCGGTCGTCTGTCTTTGCTCCGGGCAAGTATTGCGATTCCGAAGGTTAGTGAGAGGGGACCCTGCGATGCGTAGAATCGGTCTGGCTTTTTTGGTGCTCGTCGTGAGCAATCCAGCCATCACTTTGAAAGCGGACACCATCACTTGGAAAGGGAGCGGAAAGGGAGGCGCGGTCGCTGCTGGCGGAGGACCGGCCGTGGCGGCAGGTCTCCAACTGCTCGAGCAAAACGGTAATGCGGCCGACGCCGCGACTGCGACGCTCCTTGCTTTGACCGTCACGGACTACGGTTCTTGCGCGATCGGCGGGGAAGTCCCCGTATTGATCTACCATGCCGAGAAAAAGGAAGTGAAGGTGCTTTGCGGATTGGGCCGTGCCCCATTGGACCCGAAAGCGATCGAGTGGTACTACGCTAACGGGATTCCTTCGAAGGGCAGCATGAAGGCCGCGCCCACGCCAGGGACATTGGGCCTTTGCGTGACCTTGCTCAGGCTCTACGGGACAAAGTCATTCGAAGCAGCGGTCACGCCGACGCTGAAACTGCTGGAAACAGGAAAGCTGGACGACCGGGCCAAGTTCGTTCCTAGACGCCAGTGGAATTCCGAATTCGCCGCGAATCTGGCCGCCACCTTGCGCAAATGCGTGGAAGCCGAGCAAAACACAACCGGAAGCCGGGAGCAGAAGTTGATTGCTGCCCGCGACCGCTTCTACAAGGGAGACATCGCCGATGAACTTGAGGCTTGGTACATCGAGACAGGCTCCTTCTTGCGCAAACGCGATCTCGCTGCCCACGAGACGCTCTTGGAAGATCCTGTGTCAGTCAACTACAAAGGCTATACGGTTTACAAATGTGGGCCATGGACCCAAGGCCCCTACCTCTGCCAGACTTTGCGTCTTCTGGAAGATCGTCGCCTGAAGGAGATGGGACGTTTGTCGGCCGATCACATTCACGTGGTCACCGAGGCGTTGAAGTTGGGCTTCGCGGATCGTGACGAATACTATGGTGATCCCCGCTTTGTGGACGTTCCCCTCACGTCGCTACTGTCCGATCGTTACACGGCGATTCGCCGTTCGTTGATTGACATGACGACTGCCTCCCTGGCAAGACGCCCGGGCGATCCGCACGGCATGCGACCACTCAAGAGCGAAAATGACAAAGGTGGCCCCCCGTCCGGTATACCGGTTCAGGACACGACAACCTGCGTGGTGGCAGACCGCTGGGGCAACGTCGTGGCAGCGACGCCAAGCTGTAATCTGGTTGGGAACCGTCCCGGACCGTCAGGCGTGACGCAAGGCAACCGCCTCCGCAGTTTGAACACTACACCGGGCCACCCAAACCGAATTCAACCGGGCAAGCGTCCACGCATCACGTTGACGCCGACCCTGGTCACAAAGGACGGGAAACCAGTCGTGGCAATCAGTGTGGCCGGAGGGGATCTGCAGGACCAGACGACGTTGAACGTGCTGCTCAATCACATCGAGTTCGGCATGCTGCCCGAACAAGCGGTAACAGCTCCGCGGTTCAGCACGGGCCACCAACAGAACTCCTTCGATCCGAATCCCAATCGAGACAAGGCGTTCGTCGCTCCGGGAAGCCTGACGCTCAACAATGGTATTGCATCCGAGGTCGTCGAAGAGCTGAAGAAACGGGGGCACAGACTGACATCACGCGATGGCAAGGAAACGACGTCACGTGCCATTGGTCACCCCATCATGATCTGGTTAGATCAGGAAACCGGGACGATTTACGCCGCCGGCGATCCTAACGCTGGCCGCCATGCCGCCGCGCTGGATTAGCGTCCAGATTGACGAGCGGAATACGATGGCGCAAGAATCGGTGGACTACCGCCGGCAGTTCCGGCGACGGATTTCTCGGCACGCACTGTCTGGGCAAGTCCCAGGAAATAGTTTACCACAGCAGGGCCTGCTACAGCCTGAACGCGTGAGGGGGACAGTCCCATTTTCGCTCTGCAAGGCCGCCGCGAAAATCGGGACAGTCCCCGACCACTTGTACATCTTTTCTTTGGACGTGCCCTGGCGGTTGAATCCGCTCCTGCCGCCGCATATTTCCCGCGGGTCTCCCCGCCTTACTGGCTCACCTGCGTCAGGGGGCCGATGTACTTCCTGGCGACCACGAGGTGGTCCCACCAGACCTTGCTCACACCCGTCTCGGGCCGGGACATGTAGCGGTAGAGCCAGATGGCATTGATGTTCAGCTCAGCCGTATTTCTCCAGGCAAAGCCGGGGAAGGGCTTGCCGCCCTCGAGAGAAACACCCTTACCTTGTTGGTAGTCCCAGGTAACGCCCTGCCGGGTCACGTAGGGTTTGAACTTGTCGTAGGTCCAGGTGCCCACCGACGGGAAGCCTTTACCCAGGTAGCTGGTGATCTTGCCCTCCTGGTTCCGGCTAAGTCTCCCATCGAGCCAGTAGGCCTGCTCGCCATTGCTGTCGCCGATATCGTTCATCTTGACCATGAGTTCGAGGCAGATCCACTTGTTCTTAACCACGGTGCGAGGCGGAACGTCGATCTCGAAAGTGTTTCCCCAGGTCTGCCCCCGAGGCGGGCTCCCTCCCATCTCCTGCCAGTAGCTGTAGAAGTGCCAGGTGCCAAAGCTGCTCGGCTCGACCTGCGTGCTCCATCGTGCATCGGCCTTCGGCCGCTCCCCTGCACCGCCCTGAGCCCAGGGCGTGGGCGGGTGGAAGCCAACCAGCCCGCTCCCGTAGTGATGAATGGGGGCGTGCTCGTCGTTGAACTTCATGTAGAAGCGGAAGAAGAGTTTATCGTAGCCATAGTCCCCGTTCTTGTTCTTCAGCCGACGGTAGAGATTGCCTCCGTCCATATATCCCTCGGTGCCTCCCGCCACCCGGGCGAGAAGGAGCGACTGCTTGCCGCCGCTCCCCGGCACTACTTCGTCTGAGTTGGACATGATAGGCTTGCCGGCGGCAGCTTCCCAATGGCTGCAGATCTCGTCCACCGTGCCTTCGAATGACTCCACAAAGATGACGTCCGGGTCCTTCTCGATGCCCACGTCGCCGGGATACTTGGCGGCGATGCCCGCATCCCCCTCGGGGATTTCGGGAGTCGGCAGTGGTTGAACCGTTACGCCTGACGCCTGACGCACAGCCACAGACTGGTTGGCGCTCGTAGCTTGCTGACCAATCACCACGCTCACCGCCACCGACCCCAGTACTATTGCCATAACCAACGGGAATTGACGACGCGTTGTAGACCTCATAGTTGACTCCTTGTTGTCATAGGCTCCGAATTCCGCCGCGCTGCGGTTGGTTCCGTACCGTGGCGTAAGCTTCTAGCTTGCGAATTTCCTGTAAAAGGCAAGCTGGAAGCTCGCCCCACGGGTAGATTCTCATCTGCCGCTCGCCTTAGATGACATGTACGGCGGCATTTCAGCTTTACATTCTGAAAAATCATGTTGAAGTTCCTCGCGGAGATCCTACCCTCGATACTTCTTCCACGATTCGATCAGCGCGAGCACATTTTTCCATGTCTCATCGGACGGATCGCGGATGTTATCGACGGGTGAAAGGATGAAGCCATCAGGGCCCAGTGCGGCAATCGCCTCACGGACGGCCTCGTCGATGCCTGCTTTCGTACCCATCTCGACCGTGATAAAGGCATTGATACCGCCCCATGTGCACATCTTGCCACGCAGTTGTTCACCCGTACGCTTCAGGTCTGTGCCCTTGCCTTGGATGGGATCGGGGCCAATAAGGACGTCAACGCCCAGCTCGATGAGCATCTCGTGTAACGCCATGGATCCACTGGTGAGGATGTAGCCGTACTTCGCGCCGGCTTCGTGCGCCATACGGACTTCCTCACGAATGACCGGGAAGAAGAACTGTCGGTAGAGACCCGGCGACCAGAAGTCAGTCCCCTCGTACCACGCGCGCCGGACGAACAGATCAACGCCGTAGTCTAAGAACGCCTGCATCCGTGGTCGGTTCCAGGCATCGATGATGCTCAGCAATTCCTCCAGGAAGGCGGGATGGTCGATTGCCATCATCACGGCGTTTTGAAGTCCGCAGAACCACGCCAGCGCATCGCCACCCACGCCCCAGCCGCCGGCGAGTAGGAGATCGTGCTTCCTAGCCAGTTCCTTACCTTTACCCCATGCTTTGCGACAGGTGTTCAGATCATCTTCTGTCGGTGGCACAAGAAGATGACGCAGGGGCACGAGGTCCTGTCTTGTTTCAACGAGGTATTTCAGACATCGCGGTGCAACGTAATCGTCCATAAGCGGAACGCGAAAGTCGCCTTTGGCGGCATCGCCGTAGGGCCAATCCTCTGTCTGGCCAACCACAATGGACAGTGTCCCGGAGGGAGTGACGTACTGCTTATGCAACGAGGGATAACGATCGCCTTCTTGAGTCTCTGCCCACTGGCGAGTCTTCACGCCTTCGCCCAGTCGTACAGGAAAACCCGGTGCGTCAGAGTGGCCGATCTCGTCCACGTGAGGAGCAAAGAAGGTCAGGTCGACAACCGTGTCGAGGCCAAGTTCGATTTGCGCTTCGATGGCAGCGGTGGGATCCCCGCCCCTTCGCGGCTGGTTGAGGCGTCGATTCAACGCGCTGAAGATCATGAACGCCATGGGAATCTGATCCGGTTTCTCACAATTCAACGCCGCAAGCATTCGCTCGCGAGAAGACATTTCGTTAGCCATTGCCGTCCTTCTCCACGCGTTCAGCTTCTAGTTACTGCGTGTCAAAACTGGTCGATCTTCGGTATGCCTCACGTCGCACGGGTTATGGGATGCTATTCACGGGCTGTCAGGCATTGTGAAAGAGTGCAAGTACTCTTCGATGTTGGTGTAACCGTCTCCGTCCTGGTCGGCCTTGCCGTCTGCGGCATTCTTCGGGTCGAGCCCCGTCGCGAGTTCCCATTCATCCGGCATTCCATCATGATCGCTGTCTGCTGGGGGCTGCCCGCTAGTTGCTGGTGTGTATCCGCCAACTTCTTCGGGCGAGTTGAGCATCCGGCCGGTTTTCTTCCGGATGTCTCGGATGACGCGCTCGTCAACTTCATCCCGCTCTGGGACCGTTGCCCCGGCTCGGGAAAGCACCCTTGCCATGTCGTGGATTCGCGTTACCGCAGGGGCTTGGATCTGTTGCTCTGATCTGCATTCTTTTGGCAGGGGCTTGCCGTCCCAACCAACGCTTACCAGCGTGAATTCGTCGACCTCAAATCCACGGCGGTGCGGCCCGCGATTGTCCTTGGCATGGATCTTGAGCCATTGGCCCTGGTCGGCCAGATTCTGGTCCACCACGAGCTCATACATCCCCGGCGGGCTCGAAGGTCCGGCAAGGAACACGTTGCCGACGAAGTTGATCCGAGTCTGGATGCCCTCGGTCGCCGTGACTTGCCCGCACGTCCTGCCCCAGTTGTAGATGACGTTGCCCACAAAATCGACGGTCCCTGATTCTGAGATCAGAGGGTTCCGAAAGTCGTTGTGCGCAAGCACGGTGTGATGAACCGTGACTCGATCGCTCCGGTCACCGATCAACAGTCCCGCGCCATGCCGTCCTTTCGGATGTCGACTCTTGTCCAACGCCTCGCTGATCAGGCACGAAGATATCGTGATGTCTGACGCCCCGAACCAAGTGCTCACGGTCTCATCCTCACCCCAGCTTGCTGAGATGTGATCAAGCACCACGTTGTACGCCCCGTCGACCTCGCCGTGTGGCCCAAGCACCGCGACAGCGTCATTGTTTTCGGGCTCGCCCCTTCCTTCGTTTCCTGGTCGCACTCGGATGTGTTGGATCAGTACGTCATGGCTCGTAATAACGATCCCTTCATTCCTGATGGTGATTCCCCCGCCCGGCGCTGTCTGACCCGCAACGGTCACGAAGGGACTCGAAACAAAAAGTGACTCCTTGAGATTGACGGTTCCGCCGACCCGAAAAACGATGATGCGAGGGGACGGATCAACAAACGCTTCCCGCAACGTGCCGGGTCCGGAATCGGCCAGCGAAGTGACTTCGATCACCTTCCCACCGCGGCCGGCCCGTGTCCGGGTTCCAAAACCCGCCGCTCCCGGGAAGACGGGGATCTTCTCGTCCGGCGGCCGCATCCGCCGTAATGTCGCCAGATCGGGCCGCTCGTCGATCTCCGGAGGTTGATCGATATCCTTGGCTTGCTTCTCGTTCGTGAGGATAAGCTCAACTTTTCCATACAAGTGTACCTTCAGCAATTCGCCCTTCTCGGACACCCAGTACGTCTTGTCAGCCGTTTCCGGATCCGACATCTTGAAGCGGCGCGTCTTGATCCTGCGCCCGCCATGCCAGAGTGTTTCGTGTCCATCGAACCGCATGACTGCATGAAGGAGTTTGGGCTTCTGGAACGTCGAAAGGACCGAAACCGGATAACTTCTGCTCTCTGGCAGCAGGGTCACAAGCCGCATGACCGCCAGGTCGGTGGTCAGGTTTGGCGGAGCCTCTTGCTCGCCCTCCCCCTCGCCTTCCTCCTTCTCGAACGTGTTTCGCGTAACGACCATTTTGTCGCCACTGACATGCGCACGGATCTCGAAGGACTCCTCCTTGTTCTTCCTCTCCGCGATCCACGAAAACTGCTCGATCGTCAGGAAATCGTCGATCTTGGCCGTGACGGACAGTACGTTTCTCATGTGCATCGACTGGGTGTCCCCCACGTAAAACTCATCCGTGAGGAGAAACCTTCCGTCTATTTCCTGGAGCTTCAAATGGAGCCACCCGTGATTGTGTCCCTCGGCGCGAATCGCGTACCAGCGATCGCCCCATTTTGTAGACAGGTCTGCGGCCGCCATTCGGACTTCGAGTCGCTCGACGATGACCGTCGCCCTTCTGCGAAATCTCTCGTCGCCGGACCCGGCGATTGCCTTGCGAAGTGGCACGATCACCTGACCGCCGCGCGCAAGCAGAGCGTCGCGGGCCTTTTCCGCCTCGGCGGGATCGGCCGAGGCCAGCTTTTCGATCAGTGGTCCCACCTCCTGAAGAGCGCTGCTTCTTCCTGACGTAGCCAGCACCATGGCAGCCACGGCAATAACCACGAGTATGCTTTGACAGGAAGAAGGGAACACCCAACGTAGGCCGCCATCCATTGTTGTCTCCGCCCGCTCAACTTGGTGTGTAGAAGTTGTCCGCATAAACCTGCATTTGGCGTCTGCAGCCGTTCAAGGTCAAGCACGGACCGATGGCTGAGCAAGACAATCCTCACTTGCGCATGCGGCGATGTCAACCATGACGACTCAATCCCGAGAGCCTGAAATGCCGCACCGCTTCAAGACAACGATGCTCCTGGGTCCAGCATTGCGGACGAACGATGGGCCGCGAATCCCTCCCACAAAAACGCCAAACACCGGCACGGGTATAGGAGCCCAGTCTTGAATCATCAGTTCCTCCACGTAGAATCAGTTCTGTCGGCGGAAATCAGTTTTCCAATCCTTGGTGCGTCGGGGCTCCTGACGGTCGCCCCGCCGGAGCGTGCGAGTGTGGAGTGGTTCCGCTTTTTGCGAGGATGGTGTCATGCAAGATTTCCGGACCCTACGTGGCTGTTTGCCCCTTGTTGCGGCGTTTGCTGTTGTGGCTTTCGACTCGATCGCGGTGACGGCGGCCGATCCGACCCTGGTCAAGACGACGCACACCTACAAAACCGTCGGCGATTGCGAGATCCAGGCCGACGTCTATCGGCCGGGAGGCGACGCCGTGCAGCCCGTAGTCGTGTGGATCCACGGCGGGGCGCTGATCGTAGGCAGCCGGCAAGGGGTGTCCAGGAACTTGAAGGCACTTTGCCAGGCAGAAGGGTTTATCCTGGTCTCGATCGACTACCGTTTGGCACCCGAGGTCAAGGTGCCGGCGATCATCGAAGACCTGCAAGACGCCATCCGATGGGTCCGCGAGAAGGGCCCAGAGCTTTTTCATTGCGACCCGAACAAACTGGTCGTTGCCGGCGGCTCGGCGGGCGGACACCTGACCATGTCGGCCGGGGTCTGGGTCAAGCCGCCGCCCACGGCACTGGTGGCCTACTGGGGCTACGGCGATATCGACAAGCCCTGGCTGACGGAGCCTTCGCCGCACCACGGCCACCCGAATTCGTTGATGCCCATGGAGGAAATGAAAAAAGCGGTCGGCCCCAAGGTGATCAGCGGAACCGGCGCAGGCAATCAGGCCGCGCGGGGGAGTTACTACCGTTACCTTCGCCAGAATGGACTTTGGACCAAGGAGGTCAGTGGCTTTGACCCGGCCACCCAGCAGCGCGAGCTCGATCGCTATTGTCCGGTGCGGAACATCACTTCCGAGTATCCTCCCATTCTCATGGTCCACGGCACTAAGGACACGGACGTGCCGTATTCCAAATCGGCCGATATGGCCAAAGAGCTCGCCCGGCACAACGTCTCCCATGAGCTGGTCACGGTACCCGATGGCGGACACGGCCTCGGCGGCGCCGACCCGAAACTCCGTGCCGATGCGCACGCCCGGGCGTTGGAGTTCATCAAGCAGCACCTGAAGTAATCCACGAAAGCCGCTTGCGACTCAACAGCCCGCTGAGAAGATGGATCTGAACCATTGATCGGCAATGCAATGCGGGGTGGGGGATTAAGATACCTATCGCTATCAGTCAGGATGGTGCACCCTGGCCAGCCGGTCGGCTACAATGCGGGCGCGCCGGAAGAACGAGGCGTCGGGACGTCTCCTGGCGAACATCGCCTGCGAGTCGGCGAACTTCGCCTTCAGCCGGCCGGTTTCGGCATGTCCGTCCGCGACCGTTGAGGCGACCTATTCTCCCGGCAGTGTTCTGCGAACTTGCGGATCTCTTCAGCAAGCTCATCACGGTGCTTGCCAAGGAAACTTGGCGCATAGACTTCGCAGTACGTCGATCCGTTTTGATAGAGCTTCTCGTACAGTTTCGACCACTGGAAGTCGGACGGCTGGATCGCTTGTTGACCTCGGCAGATCGGTTTCTTCCAGACGTTGTCAAATGCTGCTTCCGTTTCCACCGAGGGCGCTCCCCAATCCCCGCGGGGCCCCCATCCGTTGGCCTGACAATAGAATTTCTGGTTATGGGGACCGAGCCTTGTGACGACGTAATCGGCGAACCGAGACGCGGCCTCCGTCAATGGTCCGTATCCGGAGAACGGCAACTCGACCGCCAAATCATCGCCCGCGTACTTGAGGCCGATATCGAGCAAACGGACGTGCGCCCGCAGCCAGTTATCAAACGAGTATCCCTCAAGCGCGCGGATCTCCTTCCCGTGATTCAATTCAGCCCAATGCTGACCGTACCAGGCAAGATGCAGCAGGCGCACGTCGTTCTCACGGCACCATGAGGCGAGACGTTCTACGAACTGCTCGTATTCGTTTTCGAAGATCGTATTGGGAGTCCCATCGGAAAGAAACGGTGCCGGCACCTTCTCCGCAGCATCGCGGCCAGCACGGCGCTGGGCAGTTGCCAAATAGAACCGCGCCCCTTTGTCGAACACGCGTTTCGGCGTGTGCCGCCCCGCCATGAAGCGAACGCTGTAGTCCACGCCGTGCCGTCGAGCGATCTCGCGACCGGCCGCCAGCAGCGAGAAGTCTTGGTCAATCGCCTTCCAAGGAACGCGCAGACTGAAACCTCGGATATGGGGAGTCTTGAGAGCCGGCGAGATGGTCGTGGGGACAAGCCGGTCCAGTTCGTCTCGACCCGACACCTGCTGAAGAACCCAGGTGCCGTCAATCTGTTGGGCCGTGGATATCGTTGCCGCGGCGTCGCCGCCGGCTACCACTCGGGCCGACAGAACTAGAAGCACTCCCACCCAAGCGATTCTCAAGAGCCTCATCTCGTTCTCCTCCTTCGACGGACGCACGGGTTCCGGCTTGAGTTGTGGGGATTGTAGATGATGTCGCCGTCAAGTTGAGCACCCCGTCGAATTGGCGATACGGAAGTGTCCCCCGTCCGACGTGACGTTGGCGTGTCGGACGTCAGCGCGCAAGGACTCGCTGCACTCGGAGGCAGGACCCCTTCGTATGGTGGTAGGCAAACACTGACAAGACGCCCCGTCCCAGCCAGTGTAGTAAATGCCCGGAGTCGAACCCGCGCGGATATGACAAACGGCAAGACATTCGTTGACTCGAAGCTGAATCCCAACATTTCGAACGGTGAGAATTCGAGGAGGCCAAACAAATTGTCTTGCAGCCATTCCAATGCCGCGTTGCCGCCGCCGATCGCAACCAAGGCGAGATAGCATTGGGACTGGGGCATCATTCGCGACTTGGCTCGTCGCCAGTTTGGATCACGGCCAACACTTGCCCGGGCGTTACCGAATCACCCGCGGCGACTCGTTTTTCGGCGAGTCTACCTGTTGCCGGTGCCGCGAGATCAACGACGACTTCGCCAGCTAGAAGCTCTATCAAGCGATCACCTTCCACCACCTGGGATCCCAGCGGTGCGAGCCAGCAACTGACGGTGGGCATCTGCCTTGGCACGTCAAAATCAGGCATTTCAAGGGGGATTAGACCACCTTCTCTTTCTGGCTTGTCCGGGCGTTCATTCATGGAAACGTGGGACTCGGATAGAAATGTTGCTGTCTTTGTTTCGAATTACGTATGATTACCGCAAACCTGTGTTTTCTACGATAACACTGACTACTCCAGCCTGCGAGTGTCACTATGCAAGACTACCAACAAATGAAACCGCCACCCAAGCCCGGCGACAGCGACGAGCGAATGTGGGCCATGTTCTGTCACTTGAGCACGTTCTCTGGCTACCTCGTGCCGTTTGGCAACATCCTCGGCCCGCTGGTCGTGTGGCTCGTGAAGAAGGATGAATACGCCCTGGTCGACGATCAAGGCAAAGAAGCGTTGAATTTTCAGATCAGCATTACGATCTGGACTATCATCGCGGCTATCCTCTGCATTGTACTGGTTGGGATCCCGCTGCTGATCGCGCTCGTTGTCTTCGATATCGTCGTGACGATCATGGCCGCCATTCAAGCGAACCAAGGCAACTACTACCGGTATCCGATGACGATTCGGTTTATCCAGTAGAGCGAGCCTTTCTGTCTTGCTGCTTATCCCATTGGCCAATATCACGCCGCTGCGAATTGGCCCGCCCGCCCCCAGCGGCTTTGCCCTCCCGTTCGGCCTGCTACGCCGCTACAATGTTCGGTTTTGGCCGAGCGATCGGCGAACCTAAGGCCAGACGCGGCCCTCCTTGTCAAACAGCCGATTGCCGCACCGGTCGAAATGGAGCAGTCATGACCCAGCGAAGGATCCTCGTAACCTCAGCCTTGCCCTACGCCAATGGCCCGATTCACATTGGCCATCTGGTGGAGTACATACAAACGGACATCTGGGTCCGGTTTCAGAAGCTGCGCGGCCACCGCTGCGTTTACGTCTGTGCCGACGATACCCACGGCACGGCGATCATGATTCGCGCTCGTCAGGAGGGTCGCAGCGAGGAGGAGTTGATCGCCGAGATGCAAAAGGCGCACGAACAGGACTTCGCCGAGTTCGACATCCGGTTTGACAATTACGGTAGCACGAACAGCGAACAGACGCGCAAGATATGCCTTGAAATCTGGGCCGCCGTTCAACGTGCGGGGCTTGTCGCCGAGCGAGACGTGGAACAGTTGTACGACCCCCAAGCCGAGACGTTTCTTGCCGACCGTTTCGTCCGAGGCAAGTGCCCGGCTTGCCGCGCGGAGGACCAATACGGCGATCATTGCGGCCAGTGTCTGACCAACTACACACCGACGGATTTGATCGATCCGAAAAGCACGCTATCGGGCGCCACGCCCGAATTACAGAGCGCGCCGCACAAGTTCATTGAACTGGAAAAGCTACATGATTTTCTGGACCAGTGGGTTCACTCAGGCGATCGCCTGCAGACGGAGGTGGCGAATTATCTGAAGGGGCATTTCCTCGGCGAAAAGGACAATCCGGAAAATCCACCGAAGCAGCTCAGGAACTGGGACGTCACCCGTCCGCCAAAGTACTTTGGCTTCGAAATTCCGGATTTCCCCGGCAATTACTGGTACGTCTGGTTCGACGCGCCGATCGGTTACATCGGCTCGACACTCCAGTGGTGCGAGCAAACCGGCGAGGACTTTGACAGTTGGTGGCGGGACGGCGGCAGCGACACGGAAATCCATCACTTCATCGGCAAGGACATCACGTACTTTCATACGCTGTTCTGGCCCGGAATGTTAAGCGTTTCCGATTTCCAGTTGCCCGAAAAAGTACACATCCACGGCTTTCTGACAATCGGTGGCGAGAAGATGTCCAAGAGCAAGGGTACGTTCGTCAAGGCGGCGACGTATCTGAAGTATCTCGACCCGTCATACCTGCGATACTACTACGCATCGAAACTGGGTGCGCGGCTGGACGATCTGGATTTGAATTTGGAGGAATTCGCCACCAAAGTAAACGCCGATCTTGTCGGCAAAGTGGTAAACCTCGCCAGCCGTTCGGCCAAGTTCGTCCAGAACGTTGGGCTTTCCGAAACGTACCCGGACGATGGCGGTCTTTTCGCACACGCGGCCAGCGCGGGTGACGAAATCGCCGAAGCGTACGAGAATTGCGACTACAACAAGGCCATGCGTCTGATTCTGGAACTGGCAGACCGTGCCAATCCCTACGTCGAATCCGCCGAACCGTGGAACTTGCGAAAGGATCCGGACAAAGCTCAGCAACTTCAGAACGTTTGCACGATCGCGCTGAACCTGTTCCGGCAGCTTGCCATTTATCTTGCGCCGGTCCTACCGCGACTGGCGGAGCAAACCGGCGAGTTGCTGCTGAAACCCATTGAACATTGGGACGAATCGAAAACGCCGATCGTCGGAACGCCGGTGGCCAAGTTCAAGCATATGTTGAAACGAGTGGAAAAGAAGGACGTTGATAACATGATCGAAGAAAGCAAAGAGCCGGAAGTGATCGAAGCGTCCGGCGCGGCGGCGTCCCAAGACAGCGATCAGCCGCTGAAGGACGAACCGTTGACGGAGACTTGCACCATCGACGATTTTGCCAAAGTCGACCTTCGCGTGGCCCGAGTGGTGGCGGCCGAAGACGTGGCGGAGGCTCGGAAACTGCTCAAGCTAACGGTCAGTCTCGGCGGCGACGAGCGTCGCACTCTGTTCGCCGGAATCAAGGCCGCCTACAAGCCGGAAGACTTGGTTGGCCGGTTGGTGGTCGTGGTCGCCAATTTGGCGCCGCGCAAGATGAAGTTCGGCACGAGCGAGGGAATGGTGTGCGCATCCGGCCCCGGCGGCGAAGACGTATTTCTGCTGGGTGTCGACGAAGGCGCGCAGCCAGGGCAACGTATACACTGAAAACGATGAAGGACACATTCCTAAGCCGACTTGCCGACCGGCTCATCCTCTGCCCTACCACGCACCGAATTCCGGCCGACGGCAAATCGCGCCGCACAATCGCCCTGGGCGACGAACAAATCGAAATCTGGACTCACCGCGTTCGAGCCGACCACACGGACGACGTGGATTTGTTTGTGCTGAAGCTGATCGGTGCCGGGGGCCGGGCGGAGCGTGCGACGGACCAGCCCGTGAACTTCTGGCCGGATGTCCGGGCGGAAATCTGGGCGGCCAATCCGCCTGGCTACGGGGGCAGTGGTGGCCGGGCCAGTCTTCAGAAAACGCCGGCCGTGGCAACCGCTGTATTTGATGAACTGGAAAAGCACGCGGCTGGACGACCAATCCTGGTACTCGGGAGCAGCTTGGGCGGGGCGAGCGCCATGTACTTGGCGGCCCATCGCCGTATCGACGGACTGATCGTCAGAAACGCGCCGCCGCTTCGCCAAGTAATCCTTGGACGATTTGGATGGTGGAACCTGAACATCGGCGCTAGACTGATCGCCTGGCAGGTGCCGAAGGAGTTATGCTGTATTCGCAACGCTCAGCGAGCTTTTGCCCCTGCCGTCTTTATCATGTCCGAGAAGGACCGTATCGTCCCGTCGCAGTTTCAACGGCTTGCTATCGAAGCGTACGCGGGCCAGAAGAAGCTGCTGGTCCTGCCCAACGCGGATCACGTAACACCGATGACCGAAGACGAGGCCGGGCAATACAAGTCGTTGCTCGATTGGCTTTGGACGACAGTAATGGCCGCACAGACGCGATGCGAGTCCGGTTAGGAATCGGCACACAGATATGTGGGGCACGATTCCATCGTGCCAGGCACGTTGGAAACGTGCCCCACAGCAAAATCGCGACGGGTATTGATTAGCCGACGTTTGGCTACGGCGCGTTACCCTTGGCGGGTGCGCAATTGTGTGGAAGACACGTCAACGCGAAAGCGTTTCTCCGGGACTTCAGTACAAAGGCGAGTGAGTGCCGACGGCAAGTCCAGGTCCGATAGCGAGGAGAAACGCCCGTCCACGCGCCGACCGAAGACGAGAAACCGGCAATCGTGTTTGGTTATCTCATCAATCGCCTCGTTCCGAGCGGCTTCACTGCCGTCGTAGTAACGAGCGTCGGCGATTCGCACGATTGTGTCAGCACCCGTTAGAAAGAAAGCGTTCGGAAACAGGCGTGATTTCTCGAGGAACGTCGGGGCACGGGTGATCCACACCGAGTCCGCCACCGCAAACTGCTCGACCCGCCGGGCGACTTCGTCGGGATCCAAGGGCTGCTTATCGACATTCGTCATGGATATCTCGAAGTCGACGGGCACCGCAAGGATTTCGGCGCCAAGCTGTGCGATCTGCCGATGTCCTTTGTGCAATGGGTTAAACGCGCCTGGGAGAACGGCTTTTGGACGCGGCCGGTTGGCGTCGTCGGGGTGGTACCGGTACCAAACGCCGACAGTGCGGACGGCCAGTTCGTTGGCGGTAGTGGGCAAGAATGACATCCAAGCGTCCTTAACCGCGTTCGGCTTCTTGAGCCGATCGCCAGGGATCTGCCTGAAGCGTCTCTAGCAGGCATTCGAGGACCCGCGCGGCCGCTTCGCGTTGTCGCGACAACCTGTCCTCGCCTGCCAAACGGTATTCAGCCACCCGCGCCGTCACGACATCTTCGCGGTCGGGCGACCACACAGCGATGGCCACATAAACCAAACCATCTTGCTCCGGCGGTGCATTTGGCCCCAGGTGGCCAGTCACGGCTGCCGCGACATCCGCTTCGGGTGTTTTCGCCAGAACGCCGCTGGCCATCAATTTCGTGACAACTTCGCTGACCGCCGTGTGTTGCTCAAGAATTGCGGGCGGGATGTCCAACCAGCCAACCTTAGTGGCTTCTCGATACGTGACAGCCGAGCCGCACAGATAGCTCGAGATTCCGGGGATCCGCGCCAACAAGGCGGATACCAAGCCGGCCGTGCAGCTTTCAGCAAAGACGACGCGACGTTTGCCAGCGATCAGCAGCTCGGCAATGCGCGCACACCGCGTCTGGATATCAGATTCTGCGACGTTCATTCGAACGTGATCGAACCGCTCTTGCAGACTACTCTGTGGAAGCCGAATCAGCAGTCGGCATTTCTTGAGGCGTCTCCGAATCCCCGCCATTATGCAGCAGTCGCTCGCCAACCTGCGTCTGCTGCATCATGCCCATCATCTCGTCGAATCGTTCTTGATGGATTCGATAGTAGATGTGCTTGCCTTCGTGCCGCGTGTCGACCAGGCCGGCCATGCGAAGCAGGCCCAAGTGATGACTGACCGCCGGTTGACTCTGGCCCAATCGCTCCCACAGGTCCCTGACGCACAATTCTTTCCGAGCGCCAAGCATGTCAAGAATGCGTAGACGTGTCTCGTCGGCCAGCAGTTTGAACAACTGGGCAAGATCTTTGACGACTCCGCCGGTCGGGCGTCTGGATACTTCGTCCCGTTTCTCGGGTGTCACCGAACTGGAAAGTCGGCTGATCATCGCTGTTCACTCTCCTGTCATTAGATGAAACGAAACGTCCTGCTTTCTCGAATCACTCTGCGGGCTGCTGTTGCGTCTCCGGCTCGACTGGTGCCTCCGAAGTGCCGGGAAAGCGGCAAAGCGGCTTGTTCGGTCCTGGTACGGCCAGCAAATCCCCAATGCTAGTGCTGTTGAACCGGTCCTCCAGCATTTGCGCTACGTCCTCCAGTCGCTGATGCAGAGTACACAGGTCATGGCCGTGCGTCGGAACCCCCAACGGACATTCATGAAACCGCCGGATTGGGTCCACTGCCTTTACAATCTCCAGCATCGACAGCTCGAACGGATCCCGAGTTAGTGTAAACCCGCCGTTCAATCCACGCTGCGAATGGACAAGCCGGACGCGACTCAGCGACTGCATGACTTTCGCGAGATAACCCGCAGGAATCTGCGTGGCCA
>JACKQG010001709.1_pt1 | contig 29771 bp, 19 predicted proteins | sample 8237621 | NCBI WGS metagenome assembly JACKQG01 (sample SAMN15677084, study PRJNA649215) | marine metagenome | biome: marine; feature: Black Sea; material: saline water; isolation source: suspended particulate matter (SPM) from the Black Sea western gyre | collected 2013-06-09/2013-06-10 | depth... | reverse complement strand
GAGTCGGCGATGAGCGGGCCGTGCCCGAGTATCATCGCCATCACCGTGGAGTGACGTCTCGCTGGAATTAGCGCGAAGCGTCGAACTGAGACACGGATGGGCACGGATTGATGGATCCTCGATCCAAGTGAATCCGTGAAAACGGTGTCTTCAAAAGCATCCCTGCTCTCGGCGAAGTGGCACTTGATTTCTTGGCTGGGATGGCCCAGATTTTCCGGGCTCACTCAGGAGGACGCCCGCAGATGAATTGGCATCCAACAATCATTCTTGTCGCATTGCTGCTCACCTCGCTTGGCCAAGTCGCCGTGCACGGCGGGGAGCCGTCGGCAGAGCCTGATGCGGGCCGGTTTGATTTCTGGTCGCTCACGCCGGTCATCGAACGCACGCCGCCTCCGCTTGGCCAGGCGGCTCGCGGCTGGGCGCGGAATCCGATCGACCACTTTATCGCGGCCAAGCTCCGCGAAAAAAAACTGACGCACTCCGCCGAGGCCGACCGCCGGACGCTGATCCGCCGGGTCTGCCTCGACCTGCTTGGCCTGCCGCCGATGCCGGGCGAGATCCGGGCTTTCGTGGCGGACCCCGACCCGCTGGCGTACGAAAAACTCGTCGACCGACTCCTCGCCTCGCCGCGCTATGGCGAGCGGTGGGCGCGCCACTGGCTCGACGTCGTCCATTACGGCGACACGCACGGCTACGACAAGGACAAGCCCCGCCCCAACGCCTGGCCGTACCGCGACTACGTTGTCCGTGCCTTCAACAGCGACAAGCCGTACGGACGGTTCGTGCGCGAACAGGTCGCCGGCGACGCGCTTTACCCGGACACCCGCGACGGCATCGAGGCGACCGGCTTCATCGCGGCCGGGCCGTGGGATTTCATCGGCCACGCCGAGGTGCCGGAGAGCAAGCTCGACGGCCGGATCGCTCGCAACATCGACCGGGACGACATGGTGAAAAACACGATGAACACCTTCATCAGCACCACGGTGCAATGCGCCCGCTGCCACGACCACAAGTTCGACGCGGTCAACATGACCGACTACTACCGGATGCAGGCCGTCTTTGCCGCGCTCGACCGCGCCGACCGCGAATATCACCCCGAGCCGGCGACCGCCAAAAAACAGGCGTCGCTCAAAACGGAAATTGCCAGGCAGCAATCCGTGCTGAAAAAGATCGAGTCGGAGGTTCAAGCCAAGGGCGGCGAAGAACTCGCCACGCTAAACAAGGAACTCAGCGACCTCCGCAAAAAGGCAGCGGCCAAGCCGCGGCCGGAGTATGGCTATCACAGCCAGATCGTCGCCAAGCAGGACACAACCAAGTGGGTGCAGGTCGATCTCGGCGAACCGCGCGCGATCACCCGCGTCACGCTGATCGGTGCCAGCGACAGCTACAACAATATCGGCGACGGCTTCGGCTTCCCCGTTCGCTACAAGCTCGAGGCTTCAAACGACCCCGGGTTTTCCCGGGAGACCACCTCGATCGCCGACCGCACCGGCCTCGATCAAGCAAACCCCGGCATCACTCCGCAGCGATTCACAGTGGCCGGGGGCAGGCACCGGTACATCCGGTTGACCGCCACGAAATTGGCCAAGCGCAGCAACGATTTCATCCTGGCCATGGGCGAACTGCAGGCGCGCGATGCCGCCGGGGAAAACCTGGCCAAGGGCAGCACCGTCACCGCGCTGGATTCCATCGAGGCCCCGGTTCGCTGGCGGCGAACCAACCTGGTTGACGACCTGTTCAACGGGCAGGCCGCCGACCCGCAATTGGCCAAGCGCCTGGCCGACACCGAGGCGGCACACGCTGAATTGATCAACTCCATCATCGACGCCGGGATCGCCAAAAAACGGGCCAAGGCGCAGGCGGCCTTGGCCGAGGCCGAGGCGGCGATGAAGAGGCTGCCCAAGCCGCAGCGTGTCTACGCCGGCAAGGTTCACAGCGGCGGCGGGGCCTTCCGGGGAACCGGCCACGACGGCGGCAAACCGCGCACCATTCGCGTGCTGCACCGGGGCGACATGAGCCAACCGCGCGATGAAGTCGGGCCGGGCACGCTCCGCTTGGCCAAGCGCGACGGCGGCACGTTCAATCTCCCCGGCGGCCACACGGAGAGCGACCGCCGCATAGCCCTCGCCCGCTGGCTCACACGGAAGAATCATCCGCTGACATGGCGCTCGATCGTGAACCGTGTTTGGCAATACCACTTCGGCACCGGCATCGTGTCCACGCCGAACGACTTTGGCCGGATGGGCGCCCGGCCATCCCACCCAGAACTGCTCGACTGGCTGGCGGCGGAGGTTCGCGACGGCGGCCAATCGATCAAGCAACTGCACCGTCTCATCCTCACCAGCGCCACCTACCGGCAGGCGTCCGCGTCAAACGCGGCGAACCAAACGATCGACAGTCAAAACCGTTTCCTCTGGCGGATGAACCGCCGCCAACTCGAGGCCGAGGCGTTGCGCGACTCCGTCCTCCAGATTGCCGGCAAAATGAACACCCAAATGTACGGCCCCGGTTTTCGCGACTTCGTCCTCGAGCACCCGGAGCATTCGCCGCATTACGAGTATCACAAGCACGACCCGGAGGACGCGACGATCCATCGCCGCTCCGTGTACCGTTTTTTGGTCCGCTCCCAGCAGCAGCCGTTCATGACCACGCTCAACTGCGCCGACCCGTCGCAGCAGGTGGCCCGGCGCGACGACGCCATCACCGCCCTGCAGTCGCTCGCCCTGCTCAACAACAAGTTGATGATCGCGATGGCGGGGCATTTCGCGGCTGACCTTGAGCGGACATACGCCGACCGGGCGGCCGCCGTGAGCGAGGCGTTTTTCCGCACCACCGGCCGGCCGCCCAGCCCGGAGGAGGCCGCCGACCTTGTTGCCCACTCGGACAAACACGGCCTGCCCAGCACCTGTCGCCTGTTGTTCAACTTGAACGAGTTTTCCTTTGTTGATTGATGAACTCCCCCGCGCAGTCCCGAGGCAACCCGGCGCTTGGCCAAGCGCTGGGCCGCCGGGAGTTTCTCTGGCGCTCCGGCGGCGGCCTGGGCGGGATCGCGCTGGCCGGGATGCTCGGGCGCGACAGGCTGCTCGGCGCCACGCGCCCGGTTGGCCTCCACCACGCGCCCCGGGCCAAGCGGGTGGTGCAACTGTTCATGGGCGGCGCGGCGAGTCATCTGGACCTGTTCGACCACAAGCCCCTGTTGGCCCAGCGGCACGGCGAAAAATGGGATCCGGGCGAAACGGTGGAATTGTTCCAGAGTTCCCCCGGCAATACGTTCCAGTCGCCGTGGGAATGGGCGCGGCACGGCCAGTGCGGCCAGCCGCTGACCTCAATCGTCTCGGAGCTTGGCCAATGCGTCGATGACATGGCGTTCATCCACAATGTCGTCGGCAAAACCGGCGTGCACAGCCAGGCGACTTACCTGCAGGCAACCGGCTTCCAGCGGCCCGGTTTCCCCGGCATCGGCGCGTGGGTGAGCTACGGGTTGGGCAGCCTGAACGACAACCTGCCGACCTTTGTCGTGCTGCCGGACCATCGCGGCTACGCCTCCAACGGCCCGAAAAACTGGAGCGCGGCGTTCCTCCCGACGGTGAATCAGGGGACGACGCTGTTTCCCGGCCGCGCCAACCCGATTGCCGACCTTCATCCGCCGAAAAGCTCGTTCGTGACTCAAGACAGCGACGCCGACACGCAGTCGCTCTTGGCCAAGTTCAACCGCGCACACGCCGAGGCGCGCGAGGCCGACTCGCGGCTCGATGCCCGGATCAAGTCGTACGAACTCGCGGCGCGCATGCAGCTCAGCGCCCCCGAGGCGCTCGACACCGCCAGCGAGCCGGCGCACATCAAGCGGCTCTACGGCCTCGACCACAACGCCCAGTCATGGCCCAAGGAGATCAACGAGCTTGAGGAGATCGATTATTTCTCCCGCAAATGCCTCGTCGCCCGGCGGTTGCTCGAGCGCGGCGTGCGGTTCGTCCAGGTTTGGTCCGGCAACGACAACGGGTTTCCGCGCCGCAACTGGGATTCCCACGAGGACATCCGGCGCGACCACGGCCCGCTCGCGCGGGGTATGGCCCGCGGATCGGCGGCATTGATCCTCGACTTGAAGCAACGCGGCATGCTCGACGACACGCTCATCCTCTGGACGACCGAGTTCGGCCGGATGCCGTGTGCCCAAGGCAGCAAGGGACGGGATCACAACCCGTTCGTGTTCACCAACTGGCTGGCCGGCGGCGGCGTCCGGGGCGGCGTGACGCACGGCGAGAGCGACGAGTGGGGCTTCCGGCCGGCCGACCGGAACAACCCGACCAGTTGCCACGACATCCACGCCACCCTTCTGCACCAGTTGGGCATCGACCACGAGCAGTTGACCGTGCGCCACGACGGCATTGACAGGCGGCTGACCGACGTACACGGTAGAGTCCTCCGCGAGGTTTTGGCCTGATCGACTTATGAAAACCAAACACGCCCAGCCCGGATTCACCCTCATTGAGCTGCTGGTGGTCATCGCGATCATTGCGATTCTCGCCGCGCTGCTGCTGCCCGCCTTGGCCAAGGCCAAACAGTCCGCCATCAAGACCCACTGCGCCAGCAACATGAAGCAATGGGGGATTGGTGTGATGATGTATGGGGGCGACAATGATGATTACTTTCCGGATAACACCATAAAAGGAAATCAACCGGGCTGGGCTGGGCAACATACAAGTTGGGTGAGCGAAACCACAGCCAGATTTTGGGAGAAATACATCATGCCACAGAAATTTGATTCAACAAAAAGAAAGAAGGATCGTGGTCATGTGATTTTTTGTCCTTCAGATGAATGGCACCGCGAAGCGGATTTGTGGCGAAACAACGCCAATCAATATCCCATACTAACGGGTTACTTCTGGCTGCCTCATCGTGATCTCGGTTCATGGGGATATAATGTCAACGGCCTGGAAGCCAAGGCAAACAAGGGCACTGCAGGCTGGCATTCCCGCAAGAAAATAAACCAGCCTGTTTTCCCCGGAACCCCTTCACAAATCCCAACCTTGATTGACCGGATACAAGGCTTCGGATCGTATGGCGGGGGCAAGTTAAGAATGAGCAGCTGGGTCACACAGTCCGGGGGGAAAAACATCCCAACGGCGAACCACCCAACCGGCCCCAAAGGCGAACCCCCCGGGGGAAACTTCCTTATGACTGACGGCCACGTTGAGTGGTTCAAGTTGAGCCAAGTCGAGGTCGGCTCCAACGGTGGCAGTTGGCAGTGCATTTACAAGATGCCCATTGAATGAGCACCAGCGATAAATGGGTCCTAACGATCACGACGATTTTCGCGCTTGGCCAAGCGGATGGCAACGCGGAACTGATGTTGGCCAAGGACTGCCAGGTTCACTTCGCCACAGTCGCCGAAGCCAGGGCGCGCTTGGCCAAGCGGGATGATTACATCCAAGGCCTCAGCTCGTTCGAGCGGGCAGCCAAGATCAAGCAGGCCGGGCCGGTTTCGACCGATCAATTCATCGAGTTCATCCAGAGCCAGGCGCTTGAGTGGACCGACTCCGACAAGGCCAAGCTGCGCGAAGTGATCGCTGCGGCCAAGCCGAAGCTGGCCAGGTACGCCCGGCATCTCCCCAAGCGCATCGACCTCATCAAGACCACCGGCAACGACGAGGGTGCTGCCCCGTACACCCGAGGCACCAGCATCATTCTGCCTCGACGGAGGACCGGCCAATCCGCCAAGGGACTCGAGCGGCTCTTTTATCATGAGCTGTTTCACATCATCTCCCGTGGCAACTCCACGTTGCGCGACGCGCTTTACGGAATCATCGGCTACCAAAAGTGCGGCGAGGTCTCGCTGCCCGGCGACATGATGCCACGCCGCATCAGCAATCCCGACGCGCCGGTGGTGGAGCATTGCATCCGTGTTTCAAAAGAGGGCGAACCGCTCTGGGTCGCGCCGGTGCTGTTCTCGCGCACCCCGACGTACAACCCCGAAACCGGCGGCACCTTCTTTCGCTACCTCGAGTTCCGCCTGATGGCGATCGACCGAAAAAGCGCCAAGCCGATCCTAAAAGACAGCAAGCCGATCCTGCTCAAGCCGGACGCCGTGGAAGGTTTTTACGAGCAGATCGGGCGCAACACCGGCTACATCATCCACCCCGAGGAAACGCTCGCAAATAATTTTGTCCATCTGATGACGGGAAAACAGGGCCTCAAAAACCCGGAGATCCCGAAGCAGATTGAGCAACTCCTGCTGGCGGAATAACCGCCCACCACCGAGACTCAGTTTTTTGCAACAAGCGGATATCGATCGGGGGATTCCAGGCTGGCCAATTCCAGGTCCACGTCCAATTCGGGCCAGTGCAAATGATGGCCGTGGAGCAACTCGACATTGAAGACCTGTTCCACGGGAGCCGCCTGGAACCAAGGGTATTGGTCATGCGGTAGAAAATAGTCGCGGCCTCCGGCGGTCAGCAGCAATCCTTCAGGCGAAATTTTGGCGACCTCAGCGGTTGAAATGCTCCCGCCAAGCGTCGCGGATTTGTTGTTCGTGTTCACGGATCTGATGTTCCAGTTCTCTTAACTCTGTTCCTCTCAAGCCGCTATTAAGCGCTAATTCAATTTCGGGTTCAACCCAGAACTTCGCCTCGCCGTCCGGTGAATAAACGTGAATGTGCATTCGAGGTTCTTCTCGCGAGAAGAAAAAGAATCGATAATTGCGGTATCGAAAAATGGTGGGGCTCATTCGGCAGTCAACGATTTTGCTCCGCTAATCTGAACGTCTGTTTAAGCGTGCGAACGAACTGTTGTTTCGCGTCAATTCGCGGTTAAAACGGAACACATTGGCCATGTCACCGCGCGGGGTTGTACCAGTAGCCGCAGTTGTCCCGGTTTTTTAAGGCTTCACCGAACGTCGCGACGGCCGCCAGCCCGTGCCCGAGGTTTTGCCACGAAAACAGCGCACGAACCTTGCGCCCGGAACTGATCACCGGCTCGTTCAGGATAACCATCCGCTTGGCCAAGCGGTGGCCGAGCCGATTGAGCCGGATGCAGTACTCCACCTCCTCGGCGGCAAACAATTCGCTGCCGAAGCCGCCCAGTTCATGAAAGGCGGATGCGCGGCAAAACAAGAATGAGCCGGCGGCCCAGCGCATGACGCGGCCGGCCGTGTTCCAGAGGATCACCGTTTGACGCGCCAGCCACGGGCCGCTGTCGAACGTCACCGGACAGCCGCCGCCAAGGCATTCGTCGCGCGCCATCGCCCGCATCATCTCGCGGAAGAGCATCGGCGACACCCGCGTGTCGGCGTCGACGAACACCAGCCAGTCGCCCCTGGCCGCCCGGGCGGCGGCGTTGCGCGAGGCGGCGATCTGGTTGAACGGCTCGAACACCACCCGCGCGCCGTTGGCCCTGGCCACCGCCGCCGTGTCGTCGGTCGAGTTGTTGTCGCAGACAATCACCTCGCTCGCCCATCCCGCTTGGCCAAGCGCGGCACGCGCCTCGTGGGCCGCCCCGAGGGTCTTGGGCAGGTAGTTGGCCTCGTTGAAGGCCGGGATGACGATGGAGACCCGCACTTGGCCAAGCGTAACGCCACGTTCCCGGCGGTTCAATTTCTTCGGTTTTTGGCTGGCCTTTCCGCGCAAAATGCCTACGGTTCGCGCCGATGTCTTTCCTACCGATTTTTTCAGGGAGAACTCTGGCCAAGCCACTGGCGGCGGCCGGGTTCTTGGTCGCAACCGTCACCGGCACCTTGGCCGACAAGCCGAATTGGATCTGGGGTTCCGGCGAGGCGAGGGAAAACGAGACGGTGTTTTTCCGGAAAATCGTACGACTCAACAAGCCAACCCAGTCGGCCAAGCTGACTCTCTCCTGCGACAACGGCTTCGAGGCATTCGTCAACGGCAAAAAGGTGCTGGCCGGGGGGGACTGGAACACCGCCCGTACGGCGGATGTGAAGAAGCATTTAAACGTCGGCCGTAATGTCATCGCCGTGCGCGGCTGGAACGACGGCAGCGTCGCCGGCCTGGTGGGACAGCTCGACATCGCCTCGAGCACCTCGCGCCACAAGATCATCAACACCGACTCGTCATGGCGCGTAAGCCGCTCGAAGGCGGACGGCTGGGAGTCGCTTGGCTTCGATGCAAGCACATGGTCGGCCCCGCGCGTCACCGGGACGCTCGGGGACAGCCCATGGGGCAACGTGTTCGCCAAGGCGAGCAAAGGCAGCGGCGGCACTCCGGGCGTCCCCACCCCGGAGCAACTCACCTTGGCCAACGGGTTCAAGGCGGAGCTGTTGCACATCGTGCCGAAAGGGGAACAAGGCTCGTGGGTGGCGATGACGGAGGATCACAAGGGTCGCCTGATCGCCTCTGACCAGTACGGGCATCTGTACCGGATCACGCCTCCGAAGATCGGCGCTGATGCGTCGAAGGTTTACATCGAGAAAATCGACGTACCGCTAGGCCACGCGCAGGGATTGCTGTGGGCATTCAACAGCCTGTACGTCGTGGTAAACGGCGGCGGCATCGCCGGTCACGGCAGCGGGCTTTACCGGGTGATCGACACCAACGGCGACGACCAGCTCGACAAGGTCGAGACGCTGCAAAAGATCAACGGCGGCGGCGAGCACGGCCCGCACGATGTCATCCTGACGCCAGACGGGAAGAATCTTCTGGTTATTGCCGGCAACCACACGCGCGTGCCGGAACTTGTTACCAAGCGCAACCCCTCCGCGTTCGAGGAGGATCTGCTGTTGCCGCGCCAGCCGGATGCCCGGGGGCATGCCCGCAACATCCGGGCACCGGGAGGCTGGGTCTGCCAGGTCACCCCGGACGGCAAACAGTGGGATCTCATTTCCAGCGGCTACCGCAACCCCTACGGCCTCGCGCTCAACAGCCACGGCGAACTCTTCACCTACGACGCCGACATGGAGTGGGACTACGGCACGCCGTGGTACCGCCCCACCCGCGTCAATCACGTCGTCAGCGGCAGCGAATTCGGCTGGCGCACCGGCACCGGCAAATGGCCGTCACACTACCCGGACAGCCTGCCACCGGCGATCGACATCGGCCCGGGCTGCCCCACCGGCACAAAGTTCGGCACCGGAGCCAAGTTCCCGAAACGATACCAGGAAGCGCTTTACATTCTCGACTGGACCTTTGGCACCATCTACGCCATCCACCTGACACCCGACGGCGCCTCGTACACCGGCACGAGGGAAACCTTCGTCGCCGGAAAGCCGTTGCCAGTGACCGACCTCGTGTTCCACAGCGACGGAGCGATGTACTTTGCCATCGGCGGCCGCCGCTCGCAATCCGCCCTGTACCGGGTGACGTGGAACGGCGGAGTCACCGGCGAGCTTGCCCCAACGCAGGCCGAGCGGGAAGCGGCCGCGCTGCGAACGCTCCGCAAACGACTCGAGGCGTTCCATGGCCGCCGGGACGCCCAAGCTGTCCAGACCGCGTTTGGGCACCTTGGCCACAGCGATCGCTTCATCCGGTACGCGGCGCGGATCGCCGTTGAGAACCAGCCGGTCAGCGAGTGGGAGGCGAAACTGCTCAGCGCCACAAACCCCGACACGGTCATCACCGGTGCCGTTGCGTTGGCCCGAAGCGGCCAAGCCGCCTCGCGCGACGCGCTGCTGGACAAGCTTTTGTCGCTGCCCTTGGCCAAGCTCAGCGAACGCCAGCAACTGGAGCTTTGCCGGGCCTACGCGCTGGTGTTCATCCGCATGGGCGAACCGGGCGACAGCAGCTTGGCCAAGCGCTTGGTGGCATCGCTCGACCGCCTTTACCCGGCCAAGGGCGCCGACTTGAACCGCGAGCTTTCACAGTTGCTCGTCTTCCTCAAGGCACCGTCGGTCATCGGCAAAACACTCGCCATGATGGACACGAAGGTGGATTCGACGATGGTCGTTGACCGGGAGGCACTCGACCGCAACGACGGCTACGGAGGCACCATCAAGAAAGTCCTGGCCAACACGCCGGAAATCCAAAACCTCCATTACGCCATGACGCTGCGCAATCTGCGATACGGCTGGAGAGAGGATCAGCGCAAAAAATATTTTGAGTGGTACAAGGATGCCGCAACCAAGGCCGGGGGCGTCAGCTACGGCGGGTTCCTGAAGAATTTCCAGAAAGATGCCTTGGCCAACGCGCCGGCCAGTGAGCGGCCCGCGCTTGAAAAACTCGTCGGCGACGCCTCGCTCGCCTACAAGCCTGCCAAGCCGCCGGCACCGAAGGGGCCGGGACAGGTTTGGGAACTGAATAAAACCGCCGAGTTGATCGACGCCAACATGACCGGCCGCAACTTCGCCAACGGCAAGCGCAGTTACGCCGCCGCGCTCTGCGCCTCCTGCCACCGCTTCGACGGTCAGGGCGGCACCACCGGCCCGGATCTGACTTCCGTCTCCGCCCGGTTCAGCACCCGAGACCTCCTCGACTCCATCATAAACCCGAACAAGGTGGTCTCCGACCAGTACGAGTCGTCGCTGGTCACCAAGCGCAACGGCGATGTGGTGAACGGCCGCGTGTTGTTTGAGGAGGACGGAAGGCTGCACATCTCCGTCAACCCGCTCGACCCGGATCAAGTCACCGTGGTCAAGCGATCCGAGGTTCAAGGCGTGAAGCCCTCCCCCATCTCGCCCATGCCCCCGGCATTGGTCAACATCCTGAACAGGGAAGAACTGCTCGACCTGTTTGCCTACATCAAATCCGGCGGCAACCAGGCGAGCGCGGTGTTTTCCAAGTAGGCAGGGACGGAAAAGTTCGATCCGAAAGTCACCTCCGGCCGGTTTCCGAATCGCCGGCCAGGCGGCGGGCGATGAACTGGCGAACCTTGGGGATCCGACAGTTGGCCAAGAGCTGTATGGCCCCGGTTCGGTCGTTGCCGACGGCCGGGTTGATCCCGTACCAAATCATCAACGGCAAAACCGGGTCATCCGCATGGCGCTTGTGCGAGACCAGCGGCGCGGCCAAGGCCCAGCGCTTGGCCAAGGGGAGCAGGCGCAGCGTCGAGGCGAGGTGCAGTTGAACCAGGCCGGCGAGGTCTGATCCGGCCATCTCGACAAACCGGCCAAGCGCCGGCTCCGACACCCGGCCGTCATCCGTCAGCAGCTTGATCGCCCAGACGCGGACATGCTCGTTTTCATCGTGCGACTGTTCCAGCAGCCATGCCTCCTCCAGGCCGCCTGTGATGTGCAGTGCCCACATGGCGCGGAGGCGGTGCGGGATTGATTCGCTCCCGGCGTACAGTTCGAACAATTGTTCACGCGCTTGGCCAAGGTCACCCCCACCGACCGCGCGCTCTTGCAACAACCGGCGCGCCATGCGCGCGTGCCAAGCGTTGCGGTGGGTCTGCAGCTTGGCCAAGTCGAGACTGTCCCGCTTGGCCAAGTCCTCTTCGAACGGCTTGGTTCTGCCGTGGGTGATCTTGAAGATGCGGCCGCTGGTGCGGTGGATGCCGTCGTTCTCGTGGCACTCCCCGATGTCCGACCAGTCGAGCACAAACACCCCGCCATCCGGCCCGCAGGACAGGTCGATGCCCCGGAACCACAGGTCGCGGGTTCGCATCAGATCCCCGGCATGGCTGCCCACGTAGCCGGCCCCCTGTCGGCGCAACGTGTCCCGGTTGATTCGCCGCCCGTGCAGGTTCATCGTGAACACTTGGCCGCGATATTCCTCTGGCCAATTATCCGCGCCATAGATCATCATCCCGCAATGCGCGTGGCCGCCCCCGGCCGCATCGGTCGGCGAGGTCATGCCTTTCTTTTTCAGGTCAGCCCAATGCTCATTGCCCCGATCCCAGTGAAAGTGATCCGCCGTCTGCGGGATGAGCTCGTACAGGAATTTGTCAAAGTGGTTCCCGTACATGCGCTGGTAACGCGCGCCAGGCACGGCATGCCAAAGGTGCCCGATGACGGAGTTGATGAAAAAGAGCTGGCCGTGCTCGTCCCAGTCGTGCCCCCATGAATTGGTCGTGCCGTGGCAGATGACATCGAAGCGTCTGCTCACCGGATGAAAGCGAAAAATGCTGCAGTTGATGCGCACGCGCTTTTCCGGGGGCGTGCCGGGGGCGCCGATGTGCGACGTCGCCTGGATGCCGTGCCGCCCGTACAGCCAGCCGTCCGGTCCCCACTTCAACCCGTTGACGATGTTGTGACGCACCCTGTCGTTGTCGAAACCGTCGAGCACCACCTCCGGCTTACCGTCCGGCACGTCGTCTCCGTTCCGATCCGGGATGAACAGGATGTTGGGCGCACAGGCGGCCCAGACGCCACCAAACCCAACTGCGATCGACGAAAGCTGCGACGCCTGATCCCAAAAGACCTTTCGCCTGTCAAAGACGCCGTCGTTGTCGGTGTCCTCGAAAATCAGGATGCGATCCTTGAGGCGCAAGTCATAATTTACACGGCTCTCGGCGTAGGTGTAACACTCGGCCACCCACAACCGCCCGCGGCTGTCCCAAGCCATCGCAATCGGCTGCCGCACATCCGGCTCGGCGGCGCTGAGTTGCACGCTGAACCCATCCGGCAACGAGATGCCGTTGAGCGCATCAGCCGGCTTGGCCAACGGCGTGATGATCTCCTGCGTGTTAACCAGTTCCTGCCCGGCCCCGTGCATCGACGCCATGACCGACAAACAAAACCCAAGCAGCATAATACGGTTCATGGAAAGAGCGGTCGGGATGTGATGTCTCAATGCAGAGTCGCCTTACAGGGTGACCGTCAACTCGCCAGCGGCTGACCGGGGCTTGGGCTCAAGGCCGGAGAGCGTCTTGGCATCCGGCTTTTGCGGGCCGATCTTTACCGTGTGTTTGCCCTTGGTGTAAACGCGCGGGCGGAAACGGCCACCTTGGGTGCGGACGGTGTAGAGCGTCTCGCCACTCTCCTCCTCGACGACCTGCACCACGGGGTTTTTGCCGTCCGCAAAAACCAGTTTCGGCAGGTATCCGGCAACCTTGCGGCCGTCGTTGGCGTCCTGCGCCACGGTAACCGGCCAACCGGGGAATTGCGCCCCGTCGCCGTGGCGCACATCGCTGAAACGTGGCCAGCACTCAAACGTCACCGTGCGATTCTTTTTGTTGAACCGGGCGATGCCGTAGCCGTCCGCCCGTTTCTGTTCATCGTTCCGGTTCTCGGGATTGGCATAGGCAAGCATCGAAATCTTGTTGCCGAGGCCATCCTTGAAATCGCCGGTCCACGGCAGCGGACTGTTCGGCACCGGATTGGGGCCGGGCTGCTCGTCGAGCGGATGCCACCAGCGGCCGTAGATGGTGTTGACCACCGCCGGGCTCGTGAATCCGTAAGGGCCGTCGCCGTGATCGTCGATCCCGTGTTTCACGACCACCGCGAGATGCTGGTCGCCGCAGAGATGCACCGCCCACGCGCGGCGGATCAGGTCGACCGCCCTTTTGCGCGGCGTCTGCGGCCAGCCGTTGCAATCGAGATCGGCCAGCAGCCGGCTTTTCGGCCCGCCGTGCATATGCACCGCGCCGCAAAAGGCGGTCTGCGAAAGGACGCCTTTCATCTCGGTATTCGTCCAATCTTCCGCCCAATCTCCGAGGAACGTTTCCTGTCGCGGGCCAAGCAGTTGCAGGCCGGGCAGGTCGACTGTTTTCGGGTCATATTTTGGATCGTTGATATGGTCGGGACGCGGCCCCATCTGCGGAATCTTGCCGGCCGGGCCGCTCTTGAACTTGCGATCCTCCAGCACGGCGAAATCAACGCCGCCAATGGTGATTCGCGTGAAGTAAACGCGGATGCCTCGATCCACCGGCGCGGGATCCGGACAATCCGGCAGGTGCCACGACTGCTGGCGCTGAACCTGATTGACGTATTTAACCGGAAACTTGTAGCCCCCGTCGGCGCTGCCCGGAAGAGTCGAGTTTTTGCCGCTCTCCCCCCATACGTTGCCGTGGCCGACATCATGGTCATCCGGGATGCAGACCGCGGGTCGGTCGCGGATGATGTCCCGAAACTGCAGGCCAAACTCAATCCACCCGGCAGTGTGTTCGGTATGCCGGTAAGTCTGGTCGCCGCCGAAAAACAACAGGTCGGGATCCTGCCGCCGCAGGTTGGCGACAATCTCCGGACGCCCGCCGGTTGTGTTGCTGGAGTTGCACGACAGGTTGGCCACGACAATCTCGTTTTTGTCGGTGGGATCGCGCCGGATCAGCCCCTCGAACATCGCCTTCGCACCGTGCCGCACGCGGTACGGCAGATCGATCGAGTTATCCCAATCCTCAACCCGGAAGTGGGCGTACCAGCCGGGGTATCGCACCTCCGATTTTCTGGCTTCGATCCATTTGCCACCGCGCTTGAACTCCAACTTGGCCAAGCGCTCCTCGCCCGGCTTGAGCGGGTACAACTGGGCGGTCATCTTCAGCACTCCGTCCTGGTGCGTGTAGACCGCAAAGGCGACCACCTGATCTCGTGGCACGTCCATCGGCGGCGCGCTCGCCCTCCTGCGGCGCCCCTTGAGTTGGGTTCTTGCACCGATGCCCCTCGTCCACCATTCGCCGGTGGTGAGGGTCTCGAGGTTTTTAAATTCCGCGCCAAACGGCTGGGCCGATTCCCCAGCGGCGAAAAAATCCGGGGTAAGGGCCAACGACCCCACCCCGGCGGCGGTGACTTTGATCGCAGTTCGTCGGTTGACTTTCATGGCTAAAAAAATCTCAGGGCAGCTTGGCCAACTTCAGTTTTCGATAGTCGATGGCCATGTTGCGGTTGCCGTGCAACTGGATGCCGACCGGGCCTTCCTCGATGGCGGAGTCGGACTTGTAAGTCATCACCTTCTCGCCCTGCAACCAGACGGTGTACTCCTTGCCAACCGCCTGAATGCGCATCGTGTTCCAGCCCTTGGCCTTGAGGAGTTTTTTGATGTTCTTGGCCTCGACCGGATAGCCCTTGCCTGGGATGTACGGCGAGCAGGTCATGTCGCGCTTGAGCGAGCCGGAGATGCCAATCTGGATTTGATCCTGATTGCGCACGTGCACCCCGCTGTCCACGATTCCCTTGCCGAAACGGAAGTCGAACTCCATCACAAAGTTGCGATACTTCTCCCGGGTCCAAAGAATGGAGCCTTTCTTGTTGGGGCCGCTCTGGATTTTCAACACCCCGTCTACGGCCTTGTACCAGCCGGCGGCGTCATTGCCCGCAGGCACTTCCCAACCGGAAAGATCCCTGCCGTTAAAAATCGGCTTGAGTTTTGACTCAGCCGCAAGAACGGCGGCAGAGCCCAAGAGAACGACACAGCAAATCAGCTTGGAGTCCATGCCCGCGAGTGTGCCGATTTGACCCGTTGAAGCAAGCCAATCAGTTCTTTTTTCGCGGCTTGCCTGCCCTTTGGCGATCGAGGGCTATCATCTCGGTTGCCACGCCGTGGTCGCCTTGGGAGTGCATCCATGCCGCCAGTTTTTGGCGCAGGCGGACTTCCGTTTTTTGGGTGCCCGCTTGGCCTGCAATGTTGTTCAGTTCGAGCGGGTCAGCTGTCGTGTCGAACATCTCCACAGCAGGCCGGTGGTGATAGGCGTGCACCAAGCGCTTGGCCAAGGGATCACCCGTTTCGGCCTTGGCCACCATCGACTGGAAGAGCGGCGACTTGGTGCAGGCGTTGGTGAACTTGCTTTCGTGGTTCAGGTTCAGGATGAGTTTGTAACGCTCATCGCGAACAGAGCGAATGGCAAAGGCGTCGGTGCCGTTGTTGATGCCGCGCGTGGTCATGATTCCAAATACATACTCCTTGTGCCGCTTGGCCTCGCCCGAAAGCACCGGGAGAAAACTTTTGCCGTCCAGCCCCGCGACCGGTTCGCCTCCGGCAGCGTTGATAAAGGTCGGCGTCACGTCCACGTACTCCACCATCGCGTCGGTCACCGCACCGGCCTTCACCTGGCCCGGCCAGCGCACCACCATGGCAGACTGCAGGCCGTGGTCGTAGCAGGTCCACTTGGCGAACGGGAACGCGTTGCCCTGCTCGCTCACCACCATCACCAGCGTGTTGTCGCTCAGGCCGTGTTTCTTCAGCAACCCGACAATCGTCCCCACCTGCGAGTCGAAGTAGCTAATCTCCGCGAGGTAATTGCTGAAGTCCGAACGCACGCGCGGCGTGTCCACGATGTACGGCGGTAGCTTCACCTTCGCCGGAGGATAGGCCGAGGCGTCGCCCTTGTCCCACGGCGTGTGCGGCTCATTGGAACAGGCAAACAGGCAGAACGGTTTGCCGCCCTTGGCTGTCTCGGCGAACAGCCGGTCGATGTACTTCATGTCCGGGTTTTTCCCGCCGCCAAAATTCTCAAACGGGAACACTTCGCGAGGGTTGATGTGCGTCTTGCCGGTCTGCGTCACGCGGTAACCCAGCGGCCGGAGATGGTGCACGATGCTTTTGATGTGCGGGTACGCCCGCGTGTGATTTGGCCAAGCGCCGCTCTTCACCGGATACAGTCCGGTGTAAATATTGTGCCGCGTCGGCGAACACATCGGTGCCGCCTGGAAACACCGGGTGAACCGCATCCCCTGCCTGGCCAAGCGGTCGATGTTCGGCGTGCGGGCCTGGCCGCCGTAGCAGCCGATGTCGCGGTACGTGCAGTCATCCGCGATGATGAACACCAAGTTGGGCTTCGCGGCCTGAACGGCACCACCTAAAACCACATTAAAAAGAATTAGTCGAAAAATAACCATAATGATTAACTGCCCTTGAGGTGCTGGCGGATCCATGAAGGATTGCGTCGGCAATCCACCACCGCGCGAACGCGCACCACGTCTTCGTCCACAGTGTAAAAAACGGCAAATGGAAACCGCTTGGACAACGCCCGGTGAAGTTGCCGATGTGTTTGAGGATGGATGCCTCCAGATGTTCTCAAGCACTCGATATCCGAGTGGAGACTTGCCAGAAAGTCATCCCCCAAACTCACTTGCATGGCCTCATAAAAATGATACCCCTCGATCAAGTCGTCGCGGGCGCAATCGAGGATCTGCAATTTCATCGCGTGGCCTTGGCAATCTGCCGCTTGGCCACTTCCCAATCCAAAAACTTCGCCTCACCCGCCGTGATCATCTGCTCGCGTTTATCCAGCAAGTCCTTTTGCCACTGCGGCATCTCAAGGTCATCCCCGTGTCGTGCAATATCGTCCCAGAGCGTTTCCATGATCTGCATTTTTTCTTGCAGTGGCAGCCCGCGAATTTCTTCCGCCTTAATCACACGGAGAGCCTAAGTAACGGGAGCAGGGATGCAAACCGTTTTTTGGAAGGTTCTGCTCGGCGCGTGACCGTCTATTTCACTCCCCACGCTTTGCTGAGTTCGATGTAGGCTTGTTCCTTTTTCAGGTATCGCTGGCTGAAGCCCCATTCCTCGGCGGGTTGGGTGAGTTGGTTATTTAGGCGCAGGGGCGGTGCGTTGGGGACGCCGTCGATGACTCTTTGGGATTCTGCCTGGTTGTCGAGCGCCTGATGCACCCAGGCGTCGCGCAGCACGTCCGGCAGCGTGCCCATTAGCTCGTAAATCTGGCCGTATCGACTGGAGAGCCTTTGCCACACGGTATCCTCGACTGAGCCTTCGTAGCGGAACGACGCGATCAAGACGTTTCCCTTGGGTTGCCCGATGCGGCGGACGCGGCCAGTGCGTTGATCCAGCCGCGTGGGGGACCAGGGGGCATCCAAGTTGATCAAGGTGGAAAGATGGTACTGCAGGTTCAAGCCTTCCGACGCGGCGTCCGTCCCGAAGAAGATTTCGAAATCGCCGCTCATGGCTCGTTCTTTCAGGCGTTGCCTTGGGGCTTTGGCCCATTGGCCATTGAGCCAGATGCCCGCCTTGGCTTCGCCGGCGTAAACCGGCACTTCCTTGTCCGCCATGTTTGCTTCTTTCGACAGGAGCTCGGCGAAGTGGCTGGTGGTTTCGTAGTATTGCGAAAACACGATGCAGCCGCGTTTCGCCCACGCCCGGTCAAAGAGAAATTCCTTCAGCCGGACAAACTTGGCGTCCAAGTGAAAGTTCCCTTGAAGCTGCTCGATAATCTCGGCCAGTTTTTGAGTTTCCTCGTTCCCCGCCCTTTCCAGCAACTGCTGCAGCTCGCTCTCGCTTTCCTCTTCGTCATCGCTTTCCTCCTCCTCGGCCTCGTCACGTTCAAACTCCTTTCGCAGCAGGCGCTCGGAAGTTTTCAGGCCGGCGAAAAAGGAACTGCCCATGCGCCGCAGGAGCAGGGTCTCGAGAAATCCGGTTCCGGCTTTTCGGCGGCGCAGCAAATCGCAGTACTCGCCTGCCAAGGCGTAGGCCGCCGCGAGCGGAGCGGGCATGGGGATGATTTCATCGGTCGGGTCCACGTGAATTTTTGGCAGCAGACCGGCCAACTCAAGGTCGGCCCGGGTGCGCTGGACGATGCGCCGGACGTAAGGCGTGTGGTCGGGCAGTTGCCGCAGCTCAGCTTGAATCCTCAAGTCCTGCAGCAACCGGGGTTCCATCGCAGGGTCCACCAGCAGCCCGTTGATTTGCCGGAACTGCCGCACCCCGGCGATGACCCCGTTTTCCAAGGCGTGCGGGAACGGGTTGCCCAGCCAGACCATGGCGTCGCGCTCGTTGGCGGGCCGGTTGCGGTCGCAGGCGATGTCGATGCCTTCCTCCGGCAGTTGCCGCCAGTTGCTGCTGGCGGTGCCGAGAATCCAGTTCGTGCCGCCGTCCAGCGCTTCCAGCAAATCGAACGCCTCGATGGCGGCCAGTTGCACGGGCGTGGCGGTGCCGAGGATGAACGAGCGCGTTCGCGGGGAAATCTCGCGGGCGAAGCGCATCAAGTTGTTGGGGCGCGTCCGTTGGCCGGTTCGCTGCACGCGGGCGCGGTGGGCCTCGTCAATCACCACGCAGGCGTAGCCGCCGCGCAGCCCGGTCAGCGTGTCCCGCACGGCCTGTGAATGCACCACCAAGCCTTGGCTGAGAATGCCGATGCGGCGGGGGCAGTTTTCCAGCGGGGCGGGGACAATCTCGTTGGTGTTGGTCACCCATTGTTTCCGCGCGCTTTCCCAGCGGGCGGAGGGCAGGCCCAGCAAATCCATCAGCTCCGCCTGCCATTGTTCCACGAGCGTCTTGGGCACGATGATTAATACCGGCAGGCCGGAATACAGCCCCATCAACGCCGCCGCCAGCGCCATCTGCGGCGTCTTGCCCAGGCCCACTTGGTCGGCCAACAGGAAACGGGCTCCTTCGCCCTCGACGTGATGCCGGAAGGCGGTGTCCACGAATTGCTGCTGGTAATCCCACAGCCCCTGGGCCTTGCGGTAGAGGTCGTTGGTGGTCACCACCGCGTCGGCGTCCGGCTCGGCGCGCCAATCCTCCACCGCCACCGCCGTGCCGTTGGCCAGGCGCTCGATGTCCTTGATGACAAATTCCGAGAGCGGCGTGGCCGCGTCCCAAAGGTGGTCAAACTCCCCGCGCACCCATGCCACCGCCTCGGCGGAATCGTCCTCCCACATCAGCTCGTAATTATCTTTCCACGCGGCGCGCGTCTCGTTGTTGCTGCCGAGGAAAGCCAGCTTCGAGCCGTCGGCTTTCTCGATGATGCCCGCCTTGCCGTGCACCAGGCCGAACCGGTCATCCGGCGCCACGCGGATTTCCAGTTTCCCGCTGCGAATCAGCCGCAGCAGTTGCTTCAGCCGCTCGCAGTCGGCGTGCTCGATTTCATCCCAATACGCGCCCCACTCGCGGTTCATCGCGCGGCCGCCGGTGGCTTGGAATTCCTTGGCCGAGAGCTGCGAGTTGCAGATGATCTGCGCCTTGCCCTGCAGCTTCTCGATGGCGTCCCCCGCCACCTCCAGCACCGACACCGTGAAATACCCCGCGATGCGCCAGTAATTGCGCGCGCCGGCCAATTGCTCGTTCAGATATTCCTGATACGGCTCACCCTGACGGCTGGAGAAACGGCGAATCATGGCGTCATGGCGGCCTAAATCCTCCCAATCCCCAGCTCGATTTCCTCCAGCCAGCGGGTGGATTTCTCCCAGTGCTCGAGGTGTTTGAGACGGAGCAGGAACCGGCAAATCGTGCGCAGCGTGGCGGCGCTCTCGGGGGTCAGCGTGCCCAGCGCGTCGCGCAGGTGGCGGTGGGCGGCCTGGGCGTCCTCGTGTTTCTCCGCCTGCCACGTGGCGCCCAGCAGCGCGGCGGTGAGGGTGTCCTCGCCGAGGAGGCGCAGCGGCGCGGCGCGGCCCTGGATTTCCAGCGGGGTCATCAGGCGCGCCTCGTTGGCTTTCTTGCTGGCCAGCAGCGGCTTGTAATCGGTCACGCCGTACGCCTTGGAGGAGAGCTGGTAAAGTTCCTGCGAGGTGTCGCCCTTGGTTTCCTGGTGCAGGTTCATCAGGTAAAACCGCTCCCCGCTGCCCAGCTTTTCCCACGTGGGGCCGTCGAAGCCGCCGGGGTAGAGGCGTTGGTCGCGGTATTTCTCCGCCTCCTTCAGCATCTCGGCCTCGAAGGCGTTGCGTTCCAGCGGGTTCAGCCCGCGGATTTCCTCGAAGCCGGTCATCACCCGCATCACCGCCGTGGGCGCGGCCAGCAGCAGGTCGCCGTACTTGAAGTTCAGCTCGCCGCCCTGGTTGATGGAATCCATATCGCCCAGCAGGCGTTCCACCTCCTTCACCACCTCGCCGCGCACCTGAAACTTGGGCTTGGGGGCGCGGGCCTCGCGGGCCTTCAGCACCACCAAATACGTGGCCTTCACGTAGTTGCCCTCGCCCTTGGAGGCGTTGTCGGTCTCCGTGCGCACGGCCCACACGGCCAGCACCTGCAGGCCCGCGCGGCGGATCACGCGCGTGAGCGAGAGCCACACCTCGTTGGAGGAATGGGTGAACATCACCACCTGCATACCGCCCGGCAGCGTGTGCTGGCGCAGGTTGCCGTAAATCTCCACCAACGTGTCCTCGAAGGTTTCCGATTCACTCCCGCGCACCGCCAGCGCCCGCTTGGAGTCCGCATACCAGTCCGGGAACAGCTTCGGCAGCTTCTTCTCAATCCACGCCAGAAAAAATTCCGACAGCTCATCGTAGTTGATGGCATCGGCGTAGGGGGGGTCGGTTATCCAAAGTAGTGCGTCGCTACTATTTTCCATTGCATTTGATGGAATTACTAATCCTTGATTCACCGTTGCCGATGGAAGCTGTACGGGTTCCAAAGAACTCAAACCACGAACAGGATAATTATAAATAGTATTCAGTGCCTGATTACTAAAAGTGGTTGCCGCAGCTCTGTCCCCGCACCATCTAGCAAGGCTTGAATTAAAGTCTGTTATTTTGAGCAATGGGCAAATGGTTTGTTGAGTGATGTGCTTCAAAAGACTCCCATTGACCAACAACTGCCGGGCGTTGAACAACTGGTGCCAGTGGGTCCAGCCGCGCTCGCGGATGGGTTGCGTGGTGTTGTAGCCCGGCTCGATGCGGAGGGAGGGGATGTGGCCCTCGGCCTGCCATTCCTCGAAGCGCTTGGCCAAGCGGGCCTCCACCTTGGCCTCGGTCTCGAGGTCAAAGGCGGTGGGGGCGCGGTACACCGCCTTGCCCTTGGCTTCCCCCTTGGCATCCCGCCAGCGGATGCAGTAAAGCCGCTCCTGGTAAAAATCATCCGGGCGCGGTTTCCATTCACCGGCCTCCCACTGGCGCAGGTTGTTGCGGCCTTCCTTGATTTCCTTTCCGTTTTCATCGTGCCCCACCACCTCCTTGCGGTCGCCGCGCAACACGGAGAGCTTGACGGTGTCACCGGTGGCGGGGTTGGTGATGAAGCCCTTGGCGATGGTGCCCACGGCGGCGGCTTCCATCTCCGCCTCGCTGGCGCCCATTTTCACCTTGAACTCGAAACGCTTGTTTTCAAAATCGGGCACGAGCTTGGCCACGGTGTTGGTTTTTTTGCCAATCACCCACGAGGGCGCGAGCGGCACGCGCCAGCCATCGGGCAGCGGCACCTCCACGCAGTAGAGATAATATTCCGCGCGCCAGCCTTCCTCGCTGCGCTCGATGCCCCATTCCTCGATTTGTTTTTCCACCGCCGCGTAAACCTTTTCCTGCTCGGCCTTCACCTCGGCCACCTTGTCCGGGCCGCCGCCCACGATGTTCAGCGCGCCCCAGGTGAGCAGGCAGGCGATGGGGTTGAGGTCGGAGGCGTACACGTCGCACCCCATCCGCGCGGCCTCGAAGGGGATGGTGCCGCCGCCGCAAAAGCAATCGCCCACCTTGGCCCGCCCGCCGAAGCGCTTGATGGAAAGTTCCTCGAACAGGCCCGGCAGCGAATCGGCGGAGGTGCCAAGGTGCTGGTTGATTTCCGCCCACGCCTTGGCGTCCGGCCCGTCGATTTCCTCCGGGCGAAAGGCGTTGGCGATTTTCTCGGCGTGGGAGGCGTGGCGCAGTTCGCGCCAGTCCGCTTTCTTTTTCTGGCGGCGCTTGAGGCCGTCCTCGTCCATGGTGAGAATCTTGAGAAAAATGGCGCGGTCACGGCCGAGGTTTCCGCTGCCGGGCATCAGCAAGCCCAGCAGGATGGAACGCACGAGGATGAGCGGCTTGCGGCCCCACCATTTGCCGAGGCCGGTGAGGGTCTGGCTGCTGCCGGCCTTGCGTTCCTTGTAGCACTCGGCGGAGAGGGGGGCGATGGGGAACTGGGTGCAGATGAAAGGCTCGCTCATGGGCAGGGCAGCGGCTGGGGCTCAGGGGTTATCGTCAAGAAAGGTGCCCTGCTCGGGCCGGTGCGGGAAGAGGTGGCCCTGGTTTTCGTCCGGCGCGGGGCTTTTTTTTTTCGTGCCGGGACGGGGACGGGGGCATTGGCCAGCTCGAGTTCGCCGCACAGCCCGTAGCGCAGGGCGCGCCGCCAGCCTTTGCCGGTGTCGGCGCGGCTGCCGGCGCGGGAATTGGTGAGGCGAAACAGCGTCCAGCGTTCCTCAGGCGTCATGCCCAGCCACGAATCCAGCGCGCGGCGCAGGTACAGGATAACGGGGTCCTTCCCCTGTTCCCAAGGCTCCACCGCCCAGGCCAGGATGAGCAGCTCGCGCCCAAGCAGGAGGTCCACCGGCACGCGCTGGCCGCGCACGAACTTGGCGCGCGGGCAGCCTTTGAGCTCGGGGTTTTCCTTGATGCGCTGGTTGAAATGGGCGGCCACGGGCGTGTGCAGCTCGTTCCAAAAGCGCAGGGGGATGCGGGCCTTTTCGCGCGGGGTTTCCTTGTGGGAAACGTCCTCCACGAAGACGACGTCCTCGTTCATGCGCGTGGGGATTTCCAGAAAGAGATGGTGCCGCCGCAGCTCCGGGCAGTAGGCAAAGCCCTCGAATTGAAGTTTACCCGACATATTCCAAGTCCTTTTCCTGATAACGGACGCCTTGCGCCTTGACCCATTCCTCGAAGGCCTCGTGGGAGGGGAAGACCAACTGGAAGAGGTCGATGAGCCGTTCCTCGCCGTGTTCCTTGGCCTCGCCGAGGCTGCCGGCCAGCGCCTCCATCTGCGCCTTGACGGTGGCGGGGAGAAAGGCGATGCCCTGCAACTGCAGCTCCAGCGTGCCGCCCGCCTCGAGGGCAAAGCGAATGCTGGCCTTTTCCACCTCGGCCTTGGCGGTGGCGAGCTGGGTGATGGCGGCGTTGATTTGCGCGGGGCCTTTCACGCTGAGGCTGGTGCTGCGATACCGCACGCGGCCCTTGCGCTCGCGCTGTTTGGAGACCGCCACCGAAAGGGGCGCGGACAAAATGCCCTTGGCCTCGGCCACGGCCTGCACCACCGAGCAGTCATCGGCCGGGGTGATGGGCCCGACGTATTTGCTGGATTTGCCGGGCTCGGGCTTGGTGCCGTCGGTGGTGTACCAAATCCCCGCGCCATGCGACGCCTGAAACTCGATGGGGCTGGGATTGGGCCCGCGCTTGAGCTCGGGCGTGCCCGACCACGGAAAATCGTCGCCGGTGGCCCATTGGCCGGCGGTGTCATCTACACAGCGGAAGACCCCCTGCAACTCGTCGGTCTCGAAGGCGGCGAGGTCGTGGACGATCTGCGCCTTGGCGGGGTCGAAGGTGGTGCCGGGGCAGAATTTCACCGTGGCATCCTGCGGGGTGGGCCTGAGGGCCAAGCGCGCCACGCCATCGCCCTGGCGCAGGGGAATGACGCCGAGGGCGGTCTTGCGCTCGAAGGGGCCGCGCTCAATTTGGTCGGCCCCCACCTCGCGCCACCAGTCACTGGCCACGCAGGCAAACTTGAGCTGGTCCAGCCAGCCGGATTCGGTCATCGGCCACGAGGCGCGGATGGCGGCGTTTTCCTTGACGTCATTCCAGCGCATGACCTTGCCGTCGAACAGTTCCTCCTGGGCGTAATCGCGGTTGCCGGTGACGTTGCCCTCATCCCACGGCTGGAACTTGCCCGGCCCAATCTCGAGATTGGTGGTCACTTGGCGCGCGCCCCGGTAGCTGTCGTCCTTGTATTCCATGCGGAAAGAGGCGCGGTCGAAATTGTCGTTGTCCACGGGGAAAAACACGGTGTCGAAACAGTGAATCATCGCCTCGCGGAATTCGGTCATGGCGCGCTCCTTTTGCTCCTCCAACATGCGCCGCTCCGTGGAGCCGAGGTCTTTCCGGTCGAACGCCTCCTCAGTGGCGATGAGCTTGCGCATGTGGTCGGAAAGATTGGCGAAGCCGCCCTTGAGGCCGGTCAGGAATAGCAGCCGGTTCTTGTAGCGCTGGCCCTTCCAGTACGCGAGGGCATCGGCTGGCAACCCGCCGCGTTGCTGGGGGGAGAGGATGACGAGCGTGGTTCTCTCCTTGTCGAGCACGAGGTCGGCAATGCTGGGGAACGCCTCCACCTTTTGATAAACACTGCCCACCTCCGCCTTGAAAAGTTCCTGCAACTTGGCCGCGAGCCGTTTTTGGATGGAGGCCTCGCCAATCTCGGCCGCGCGGCGGCGCACCCAGACGAGGATGTTCTCGACCGGGCGAAAGAGCAGCTTGTTGTCCGGGTCGGTGCGGTGCAGGTAATCGCAGGTATCCTGCAGGCGCGCCCAGAGCTTGGGCAGCAGCGTGATGTCGCGGTCCGGCGCGGCGTACCACGTGCCCAACTCGGAGGGAGTGAGGCCCAGTTCCGCCGGCCGGTGGGACAGCGAGGCAAACAGGATAATCAAGGCGGCGTCATGGACCGCATCCGGGGTGATTTCGCCGTCGTCCTTGATTTGCTGCAACCGGGCCGTGCCGCCGGTTTGATAAAAATCCTTGGACAGGGCGTTCTCCAAGTCCTTGTTGATTTTCTTGATTTGGTCGCGAATCGACTTGTCGGCGAGGTTCAAGTGTTCCGGCCCAATCAACCGGGCTTCCGCCGCCTTGCTGGACTCGTAAAGATCCTTCACCACCTTGGAAAACAGCCGCAGCATGCCGCGGGTTTGCTGAAAGCCCTCGTTGTGTTGAAAACGCGCGGCCAAGTGCTTGATGGCGGGGCTGAAGGGATACGTGTCCCGGATGTCCTTGGCCAAGGTGGTGGGGTCGCCGGTGCAGTAATGATTATCCGCCGCCTTGCGAAGCGCTTCCCGGTACGATTCGCTGATTCGCTTCACCGCGTCCGCATCCGGATCTTCGGTAAACAGCCGTCGCCGCAAAATATGATAAAGGTCGTTCGTCTCCAGCTCGATGGGCTGCAACGTTTCAAGAATGCGCTCCGCCTCGCCGCCCAGCGTGGCCAGCACCTGGTTGGCAACCTGCTGAATGGTTTGGGAGCCGTCCGGGTAGGCATCCGCGTTGAGGTCGGTCATCACCACCGCTGTCTGGCGGCAGTCTCCGCCGTCGCCACAGGCCACCAAAAGGCTCGTCAGTGCCGAAGCCGAGACCTTGCACAGATTGCTGTCGCCGATGGCCGTGGCCAGGCAGTTGTCGAGATAGAACGGCAGCTCATCGATCAGGATCAGCACGCGCTCACCAGCCAACAGCTTGCGCCAGTCATCGGGATCGGGAGCCTTGGGCGGCGAATATAGGTGGCCAAACAGTTCAGCCTTCCCAAGCTGCTCCGCAACCGTCCCCCAAATCCCGTTCGAATGCGTCAGCCGCCCATCAATACAAACAATCTTGACGGGGCTTTCATCCCCAAGCCGAACGTCCGAAAAATGTTGTTTAACCAACCTCGGGTTCTTACCCAACAACCCAAGGCACAGCAACGCATGGGTCTTCCCCCCCCCCCATGGATTGTGCCAAATGGAACCCAACGGTCTTGGATATCCCATCGAGCCGGGCGAACACCGTTCCCACCACCGTCTGGAGATTGTTAGTCGGGTAATTGGCGTCCAGCCAAGCCGGTTCCAGCTCCCCCCGCATCAGCGCCCCCAGCGACTCAACGCTCTCAGACTTGTCATCAAATCCTGGGCGGGGAGTCAACAGCTTGGCTAAAGATAAATCACTCATGCAGATATAAACAAGGGCTGAACATCGACAGCGCCGAGACTGCGCCAAAACCAATCGATTTCAAAAGAAAAAAATTGGGCCGTACAAAACGAGAGAAAACAAATTGCAAAAATGGTTACTTTTTCGCCTTGTTGCGTTTGTTTCTGGGGCGGTTTTTTCGGCGCTCGAGGGCTTCTTTTTCCACTTTTTGGACGTAGGCCTCGCGGTGGGAGGCATCGTCGCGTTTTTGGAACACCGCGAGCATCGGGTCGTTGGTGCGCTTCATCCAGCCCTCAAGTGCCGATCGCAACCCTGACAGGGCGGCCCGGTGCTTGGGCTCGGCAATGAGGTTGTGGAGGCAGTCGGGATCGGCGGCCACGTCGTACAGTTCCTCGGGGACGCGGTGTTTGTACAAGGCCAAGCGCTTGGCCAAGCGTTCGTCGCGCTTGGCCAAGGCGGCGAGGCGGCGGTAGGTCACGGTGCCGGTCGTGGCGGTGGCAAACACACGCTCGCCGTTCGACCATGGGTTGAAGATGTACAGGTGGCGCTTGGTCTGCACCGCGCGCATCGGGTCGCGCGAGGCGCCGGAGTTTTCGTTGTACTCTTTAAAGACGTGTTCGCGCCCGGTTTGTGTCTTGCCACGGATCAGCGGGAGGAAGGAGCGGCCATCGAGCCGGGCCGGGGGCTTGCCGTCAACGATGTCCAGCAGGGTTGGCAGCAGGTCCACGGCGGAAATCATGTGATCGCGGTCGGTCGCCCCGGCGCGGGTCACTCCCGGCCAACGCACCATCCACGGCGTGTGCGTGCTGTGATGGTACAGTTGCGTCTTGGCAAACGGCAGCGGCATACCGTGGTCAGACAGGAACATCACCACCGTGTTATCGGCTTGGCCGCTGGCTTCAAGGGCTTGGAGGATTTCCCCCACGCAGTCGTCCGCCCGCCGCACGCTCGAGTAATAAAGAGCCAGTTCCTCGCGCACTTGAGGATCGTCGAAAAAGAACCCGGGAATTGGCACCTCGTCGGCGGTGAAGATGCGTGACGGCACGTGCGGATCCCTGCCGGCGCCCTTGACAACGCTCCAAAACGGCTTGTGCGGATCGGAGACATTCACCGAAAGGCAGAACGGTTTGCCGGCCGCCTTGGCCTTGGCGATCCCGTGCGTGGTGGAGATGCCGTAGGAGCGCGCATCCTTCAAATGCGCGCTCGATCCATCCGGCAGCGTGTCGAGGATGATGTCCCACGCATACGGTTGATACGGTGCGGAATGGGTGACCTTGCCGCGAATCCCGGTGAAGTAGCCGGCCTGTTTCATCAAGTCCACCATGTGCGGCCAGCCGGGATTTTTGACCTGATAAAACCCCTCGACCTTGTTGTTGTGGGAGATCAACCCGGAGAACAGGACGTTGCGCCCGGGCATACAGTTGCCGACGGTCATGTGCGCGTACGCAAAGCTCAGGCTCTGCTTGGCCAAGCGATCGATGTTCGGTGTGGTGCCGGGAAGCTTGCAGCCAAAGGCACCGACGGAGTCGGCGCTCATGTCATCGACCGTGATGAGCAAAACATTCACCGGGGCGGCCTGCAAAGACAGGGAGAAACACGATAAAATGAAGAGAATACGTTTCATGCGATGATTTGGTTGATCACTTATTCACGACATACGGAGAGCCAGACCGGTGGCGGAACAGTAGCGATTGGGACGTCACCGCGCCAGTCTGCATTTGGCTCGGTCGTTGTGAGGATGTTATTTTGCTTTCCCTCTTTTCCGGCCCCGGTGAAATGGAGAGTCCGTCGGGATCTTTCGCATCGGTGCCACCGTTGTCGGTAGCGCCTTGGCCAAGCGGGCCTTCACCTTGGCCAAGCGGGGGTCATCAGCAAGGTTGATGAATTCGTGCGGGTCGTTTTTGAGATCATACAGTTCCTCAAAGCCGTTGCCGTAACGAATGAAACGGTAGCGTGAATCGGCCACCGCCAGCGACGGGGTGTTCTCACCCCAAAACTGAAACGAAGTCAGAGCCAGTTGTTTTTTCGGAGTCGTTGGTTCTTTCAACTGTGGCACCAGCGATGTGCCGCCGCATTGTTTGGGGATCGGTAACCCGGTCAATTCACAGAGGGTCGGGTAAATATCGGTGAGCGTCGCAGGTTGGCGCGTCTGAATCCCGTCCTTACTCAAGCCCGGCGCATGAATAAAAAGCGGCACGCGTGTCGTTTGATCCCACAGGGCAAACTTCTCCCAGTTCTCCTTTTCACCAATGTGAAAACCGTGATCGCTCCAGAGCACAACAATCGTGTTGTCTTTCATCGGCGAAGCGTCGAGCGCATCAAGCAGACGGCCAAGCTGGTAATCCACATAGCTGATGCTGGCAAGGTAGCCGCGCATGAATTTCGCCCACTGCCTGTTGTCGGTCACCCATTTGTGCCAGCCCTGCCGGCCATGGCTGTGCGCGTCCTTGAGATCATCGGGGCGATGTTCGGGCAGGTTCACTTCATCAATCGGATACAGATCGAACCATCTCTGCGGCACTTCCCACGGGATGTGGGGTCGAAACAATCCAACCGCGAGAAAGAGCGGCTTGTCGCCGGGCTCCTTCAATTGCTCGATCGCCCAATCAGTGACGAGATGATCCCCATAACTCTCTTCGGGATCAGACAACGGTGCTGCACCAAAAAGCTGACTATTCGCGCGACCACCAAGCGGGCGGCCCTTCGACAGTCCTGCCTCCTCATCGGAGACCAGTTTGGGCCTTGGCCAATCGGCGGAGATGGGATCGAGCGGGTCACCGCGATAATCATCCCACGCATCGGGATCATTTTGTGAGTCGCCCGGCGTCCATTGCAGCGTGTGAAAAATCTTGCCGCCGCCGACCGCACGGTAGCCGTTATCGCGGAAGTGTTGTGACAACACCACCGCCTTTTCCAGCACCGGCGACTCATGCCTCCATCGCGGCCCGTGCGCCCCGAACATGTTCCGATAAATCCCCGATCGCACGGGATGCACTCCGGTCATCACCGCCACCCTCGATGGATGACAGGCAGGCGCCGCACAATGTGCATTGGCGAAGTTCACCGACCGCTTGGCCAAGCGATCAAAATTGGGCGTCAATACCCCTGGATGATTGTCCAACGGCGAGATGTAGTCATTCAAATCATCCACCGCAATAAACAACACATTCGGCTTGGCTGCGGCTTCGATCAAGAAACCAAAAATAGCAAAAAGATTAAGGACAAGAGTTTTATGCCGCACGGTGTTTCTTGAAGTTCTGGGCTTGCTCGAAGATTTCCTTGTAGACCTCGTCGCGATCCACAGGCGGATAGTCGTTCTTGGCGAGCAATATGACAAGATCCACCTTCAGCTCGGCCTGAATATCTTCGCGTTGGCTCCAGTCGGTGTATTCGGTATTGTCGTCGACCACTGTTTTCACCTCCTTGGCGAGCTTGATCAGCTTGTCCTCGG
>JACKQG010001708.1_pt1 | contig 29778 bp, 27 predicted proteins | sample 8237621 | NCBI WGS metagenome assembly JACKQG01 (sample SAMN15677084, study PRJNA649215) | marine metagenome | biome: marine; feature: Black Sea; material: saline water; isolation source: suspended particulate matter (SPM) from the Black Sea western gyre | collected 2013-06-09/2013-06-10 | depth... | reverse complement strand
GCTTATGTACAATTTTAGGAGAACTGATGAAATTATTTATAACAACATTTTTAATACTTTTTGCCCTTGAATCTATGGCAGAAGAACATATGCTAAAAGAGAGTAAATATAAATATGTTGAGCAAAGTATAGGAAAAGGTAAACCATACTTTTTAGAACTTGGTTCGGACAGTTGCCGCAGTTGTAAAATCATGAGTGCTATGCTCTATGAAATCACACAAAAACATCCTGAGTATAATATTCATTATATAAATGTAAAAAAAGAGCGAGAAGTAGCTAAAAAACTTAAAGTCATGATGATACCAACACAAATCATTTATGATAAAAATGCTAAGGAAGTGTATCGTCATATTGGAGTGTTGAGTGGTTCTGAACTAAATAGTTTATTTGAAGAATACTCATTCTAATTTTGAAAGAGGCTTATTATTTCTACAATAAAATTGCAACATTTCTGATTAGCTAGTTAGTTAGTTATAAAATATTAACTCTTTAACAATCTGTACTTTACTAAACAAATTTCTTAACAGCTTTTCTATTCGAGAACCAAATTATTATGACAAAAGCAATTTATTTTATCTTCAGTACAATCATATTTGGTTATGCTTTCTTTTATGACAAGAATACAACGACTGTTTTTTTCAATAATTGGAAGCGCTATCATACTATGGCTAGGTGGATGGAAGTATTATGAAACAACTCCTGATAATATTGAGTTCAACCAAGAAGTCATAGCACTAAAATATAAACCTAACACAGTGATACATGGAAAGTTCATTGCTAATCCAACAGAGATTGCTTACCTTTACGAGTACGAAGAAGAGAAATTTGTAGGAATTATTACCACAAAAGATAATACCTTTGCTTATGCTTCAATGCTTATAGCAATTTTGATTATATCATCAAACTTCGGGATTCTTGTTTTTTAAATAGTATTTTAATTAAAAATTCAAGTCTATCTGGAACAATATTTATAAGAGCTTTGTTTGCTCCAAAATCTGGTAAATTTGAAAATAAAATTTAAATGTAAACTACTAAAATACTTCAACCCTATTTCTACCATTTACTTTTGCTCTATACAATGCCTCATCACATCTCTTTAGTATTGATTTAACCGTATCGCCATCTATATACTCAGTTATACCAAAGCTAGCAGTGATACTTCCTGCAGATGCATGTTTAGTTTTTTGAATTTTATCTCTTAGTTTTTCTGAAACTATTTTTGCTTCAGCTACAGATGTTTCTTTAAATAATATAACAAATTCTTCTCCACCCCATCTTGCAAATATATCATTTTCTCTTAACTGAATTTTGACATTTTGTGCCATCATTATCAATATTTCATCACCTATTAAATGTCCAAATGTATCATTAAAGCTTTTAAAGTTATCAATATCGATTAATACTATAGAAAGCGTATTGTTATATCTTTGAGATCTAAGTATTTCATCTTTGAATATTTCATCAAGTTTATTTCTGTTATAAACACCTGTTAGCCCATCAATATAAGCTTTTCTTTCTGTTTCAATACGTTTTGCCTGTACTTTTTCAATAAGTGTTTTAAACATATTTGACAAAGTTCCTATCTCATCTTTTAAGTTCAATGCAGGGATATTATTTGGATTTAAACTTTGGCAATCTTTTGACATATACTCTGATAACTTATTTAAAGGAGCTACAATTTGATTTGAAAGTATATTTAACAAAACAATTGCAATCACTAAAGCTATTAATGATTCAATAATTAAATCTTGTATAATTTTATTTTTCATCTCTACTACTTCAGAGATATCAAAAATCATAGACACTTTCCCGCCGTTTTTATTGCTTGTATCTAAAGACAAATATAACTGATTTGTATCAAAGTCTATAAATGGCGATTTCTTGGGTAAAATTTGGGTGTATTGAGGACTTAATTCTTTTGCTAACTTAATATTTTGATTATATTGTCTGAGCGCATCATTAGCTCTTTGTATTAAAAAATTCACTTTAACTTTATCAGACAATGGGTCTTTGAGGCTTTCTTTAAATCTATCTAACTTGGTCTGTAACTTTTTTTGAAAATCAATAGGATATATATTTCTATAAATAGCTTGATGCTCTTTATCATATACCGCATTAAACTCTTTAGATGTATAGTCACTTTTTCCAATTATATTTAAATAAAGAAGCTTCTCATTATTTGAAAGCTCTTCTACAAAACTTGGAAGCTGAACATTGCCGTAATTTGCACCTGAGATAGCAAGAGAAGCTGTTGAAACAATAGAAGCGGAAGAGTTTTTATGAAAACCCATGACACTTTGAACATAATTTGATAAAGAGTTTTTATAGTGCTTGTAAGATAATCCTCCAAGAAGGATAATTACCAAGAAGAGATGCAATACAATAATCTTTATTTTAAGAGAAATAAACATTTTTTTTTACTATTATTATTTTTTAAAAACATCAATTACAGGAACTGAACAAGTTCCATTTATACAAATATCTGCATAACCTTCATGACAGCTATAGCATGTAGAAACATTTAAGGAGGGGTGCATTTCACTTATATCATTACCATCTCTATCATAAGTACCATATATTGGTTCGCCTTCATAGTGCTCGGTAACAAATACGATTCCTTGATCTTCATATATGGCTATTGCAGTTAATCCATCAGGATAAGGACCATGTGTTTTATACAGTTCAACCTTGTCTTTAGGTACATATATATTTAACTTTGTCCCTTTTCCATTGTTGATCCAATTATACATGGAGACTGTTTGCTGGACAAAAAGTGGCGTATCTTTAGGTAAAATGACATCTTTACCAGGAATCATACTCTCTTTAACTAGAACCATATCTTTTAAATTTTTAATATAATGAGCCAATGAATAGGAGTCTGCTAGTAATATTGAAGATAAGAATATTAAATAAAATAATTTAATCATTTCTAAACCTTTTCTAAATAACTAAGATTGTATCATATAACGAATATTATCTTACTTAGATGTAAGAAAGTCGATTTGTAAGGAGGGGAATATATTTACTTAAAACATAGCACATTTGCGAACTATGATATAGTTTTAATGGCTGTCAGTTACTGACACAAAACTCTCAACGGTCTCAAATAAAGCGATTTTTATAACCTCACCACTTGATTGCGACCGCTTCTTTTTGCTTTGTACATAGCATCATCAACTCTTTTAAAAAGTGTTTTTGATGTGTCATCTTGCACAAAGGAGGTGATTCCTATACTCGCAGTCAGCTTTCCTATAGTTCCAAAATTATATTGTGCTATCTCTTTTCTAAGTTTTCTTGCAAAAGCACAAGCTGATTCTTCTGTGTCATTAGAGACAATGATGGTGAACTCTTCACCGCCTATGCGGGAGACAATATCACTTTTTCTCGTATTTAAAAGTAAAACATCTGCAAACTCTTTTAAGACGCTGTCTCCGACTTGATGACCAAAGTTATCGTTAACAGTTTTAAAAAGATCAATATCGAGCATTATCAGAGAGATATTGTATCCATAGCGTGCAGCTGAGGAGATCTCTTTTTCTAAAACTGAATCATAGTATTTTTTATTATACACCTGTGTTAGATGATCGATAAGACTGACTTTTTCAATATATTTTTCCGGTGTGATATCTTGGCGGATAGAGCTGTACCCTATAATATCCCCATTATAATTAAACTCCGGAGAGACACTCACCCTCACCCAATAAAATCCGCCATGCTTTTTCACATTTTTAATTTCACCGTGCCATTGCTTACCGCTTTGGATTGTATCCCATAAGTCTTTGTAGATTTCCGGTGAAGTGTCCGGATGCCTGACAAGATTATGTGCCTTTCCCAACAACTCTTCTTTTGAGTATTCTGATACATTGCAAAAAGCCTTGCTTGTATAGGTTATGCGTCCTTTTAAATCTGTTTTAGAAGCGATTACATTTTCATCATACACACTAAGTAAATACTCAGAAGCCTTTTGTTGGAGTATATTTTCTAAATACACCCCGATTTTATGTTGTAAAACAGCATCGGGCATAGGTTTTACAAGATAATCCACCAAATGAAAATTAAAACTTCTATTGATTAAATGTTCTATATTCTCTGCAGAGATTAAAAATAAAATAGAGATGCCTTTTTCCATCATCAACTTTACAATCGAACAAGAGTCTTCATCTAAATCTTGTGTATCAAATATAAATAAGTCTATAGACTCTTGCTTTATACATTGAGCAACGCTTTCATAATCATTTTGTGCAATAGCAATGGATAAGTCATGCTCTAGAATTTTTTCTGAATACACTTCAACAAGTTCTATGACTTTTGGATTATTGCTGATAACTAAAATCGATACATTATCTCTATTCATGGTGTTATACCGCCTCTCCTATAGTATAAAAACAATTATATAACATTGATTATACTGTTTTTTTTAAAATATCTGCAACTCTCAAAGCGTTTGCATAAATCGTCCATGTGTATGGCACACTTCCACCGGTGGGCATAAAACTGGCATCTGTCACATATAGATTTCTCAGCTCATGAGCCTTACAGTTTTTGTCCAGCACCGAACTTTTCGCATCCTCGCCGAATCGGCACCCGCCAGCGACTAAGTTGGGGGGAGGCGCCGCAGAGATGTTGTAAGAAATCTCTTTTGCCCCCATCTCCTCTAAAACCTCCACTGCTTTTTTCGCTAAATGCTCCCCAACCTTCACATCATGCGGATGCCCCCAAAGATTTATAGCGCCAACAGGCACACCGAACTTATCTTTTGTTTTTTCATCCACACTTACAAAACACTCATCCGTAGGCAGCCAATCATTAAAAACTTCAAATGTCAAAACTCTTGAGCTCGTGAGTTGTTTATGGATTCTGTTTTGAAGCTCTTCACCCCAGATAAGTTTTCCATCATTATTATAAAACTCCCGGCTCGCACGCGAAATAACATTTGCATGCTCAAACAAAAAGTCTATCGTTCCGCCCTTGTAATTTATACCGTCATCTTTAAACTCATACCAATCTTGTAAACTTCTGTTAAAAAACAGACCTGTCTGCATGAGCTCTTTTTGCTTGAGTGCATCAAGGTCTTTAAAATGAAACCTTCCTTCACCGCTTCCACCTGCTGAGAAGATTAGATTTTTCCCGACTTCACCGTTATTGTTTGCCATTCCATTTGGAAAATACTCATTTTTTGAGTTTAAAAGCAAACGGGAGGTCTCTATCGCCTGTGCGGCTAAGACAAATATTTTTGCAGTGATCACATGAGAATTTAAATCTTTATCATAATAATGCACTTTTGTGATTTTTTCTGCATCACTATCAAGTTTATACACAAAAGCCTCGGTGATTATCTCAGCATTGCATTTTTGCAAAAGTGCAGCTCTCCCGCTCCCTTTTGCTCCGGTTGCACAAGCATAACTTCCACAAAAATCACTATAAGAACAAGTGTTCCTATCAAGTGCATCTCTTGATAGAATTGCGCGGGGCGTGGGGATAGACTCAAATTCAAGACTCTCGCAAGCTTTGTCAAACCACTTTGTGACTGCATTTTCTTCGAGCTTTGGATAAGGGAAGTTTCGTGTGGAACGAGGCTCTAAAAAACTATGCTTCACCACTTCACCGGACACACCGATCACTCTCTCGACCTTTTCATAATAAGGCTCTAAATCTTCATAAGAGATACACCAGTCTACAATATTGGCACCTTTAATTTCACCAAAAACAGACTTTAACTTAAAATCATTTGGCTTCATTCTATGAAAATATCCACTCATTAGATTTGACGAACCGCCAAGCATAGAGCCATTCCAAAAACTCCAAGAATATTCATGTCCGTCGTATCTTGTAACAGTTCCATTTTCTTCACGATTGTTAATAATATGGCGTTCATCTTTAAGATCGGGGGTGTATAAACCTCTGCGAGAGACTGCCAACTCATCTTTTGAAACATCTTCTTCTCTAAGATTTTTCCCCTTTTCCAGCACTGCAACTTTGTATCCTGCATTTGAAAGCTCGTAGGCTATCGGTGAACCGCCTGCTCCGCTTCCAACGATACAAATATCATAATCATATTTCATAGATACATCTCTTTAGGACGGGGTGATCCTGTTTTATGATTTAGCCATTTCCAGCCAAATTCATCTTTGTTGACTCCATACAGCGGATCACCTAAAACTGCTTCCATTATGTAAGAAAGGACTGTTTTAATCCACGTCTCCCCCCAGCTTGTGTTTGCAATACTTTTGAGTGTATCTTGACGCTCTTGGGGAGATAGATTGGTATAGACTTTATTATACTTTGCAACAGCTTCTTCATGAAGCCATTTTGTGCCATTGCGTAAAAACTGTTTGTCTTGCGCACTCACACGTGAATGTTTGAAAACCAGACTCACATAAGCATACGCATTCGCTTGTGTGATCATCTCTTTGGGAAACAAATCCTTCTGAACAACTGCCAATGTTTGCAGGGGTGTTATGGATGCGAAAAGGGTGTTGTTAGCTGTAACCATAACCAGAGTGCTAAGAAAAGTCGTTTTAAAAAACGTTCTGCGAGATTTTATTTTCATCTTGAGTGTAACTTCACCTATAGTTTTTTATATATAAATTGTAGCTAAATTATGTGTGGGCTTTGTGTAGAATCTTAATAAATCTGTAACAATCACTTGCTATAATGCACTAAACTATCACAGGAGATATTCATGAAAAAGATTCTTATACTCACAATCCTTGCTGCATTGTCTATGACAAGCCTTTACGCAAATCCAAACTATGCAATGCAACATGCAAACCCTATGCCGAATTTAGTGCGCTACACACTTGGTAATGCTGAATTACTGGGGCTTGATGCACAACAAATCGGAAAAATCAAAGCTTGGGCTAAACAAAACAAGCCTACGATGAGAAAGCTTGTCCAAGATGTGATGCATCAAGAGAGAATGCTTATGGAAGAAGCGCTTGGAGCAGATCTGAACACTGCAAAAATAGCAGAAGAAACACTTAAAACCCGTCAAGATATCATGACATTGAAAACACTTTGCAGAGCACACCTAAAAGGTGTTTTAACGCAAAGCCAATATAAAAATGTTCTTGGTATTTACCGTTCCACACTTCCAAAAATGCAAATGCAAATGCAAAAACAATAAACATCTTCTTCTCTGATTAGAGAGCCCAGACAGCTTCTCTATTCAGATAAGCTTGTGAATCAGCCACACTTCCCAGTGCCGCATTTCATAGCTTCTTTAGGAGCTTCTTTTACAGGTTTAGCCATTGAGGAACCACATTTACCTGTACCGCATTTCATTGCTGCTGGTGGAGCTTTTTTATTTGCGCCGCAAGTGCAATTTTTTGTATCTTTACATGTGCATGCAACTTGAGCGGGACATTTGCATGTTTTTCCTGTCGCTGCATCTTCACAACATGCCGGTTTCTTAAGTTCACCTGCAGGAGTTTTACAGCACTCTGGTTTTTTCATATCCGCACCCATTGAAGCACCGCATTTTCCAGCACCGCATTTCATAGCTTCCGCGCTAAGCGTGCTTGCTCCCATTGAAACAAACAATAATGCACCTGCAATAAGCGTCATTAAACTAAATTTTTTCATCTATCTGTCCTTATGTTGAATTAACTTCCAAAATTATACACAAAGAAGTGTGTAATGTTTGTGTATAATTTCATATTCATATAACAAAAGGTATTCCCATTATTTTAAGCACACAAACATTATTAGAGCAATTCCGCTCATTTTATAAAGAACATAATCCTAAAAATTTTGAAGACGCCATAGAAAAATTTGCAGTCTTCGGCGGTGTTGGCTGGGGCTCTATAGACACCTCTAAACCCACACTTGAACTTATAGAAAAACTCATTCTCAGCGATTTTAGATTTATCCGTAATGATGTGACTGAACTCACAACCGGTATGCCTCTGTATCACTCTATTTTAACAGGTATTGCTATGGGCGACGGCAAAACGCACACAGCTTATAAACGGGCAAATATTTCTAAAGAAGTTGGGGATAAAGCTGTAGAAGAGTTACGTGATAGTGGCATAATCCGTTTAGAAAAATCTAAAAAAGTATTTACTTCCTGGGCAGAAGAAGATGGAGAAAAAATTTCAAACAAACTTTTCTTCACTTCACCGTTTTTACGTTTTTGGTTCGCTTTTGTTTCACCGCTTTTTAAAGGTGTGAGAGACGGTGACTATAAAGAAGTCAGAGAAAGATTCACAAATAGACAAAGTGAGTTTTTGCAAGCAACCTTCGTGGAGTTGGCACATGAACTTATCAAGATAAACGAAAAAGAAGACCCCATAAAAGAGATATCCACCTATTGGGATAACACGCATGAAATCGATATTTACGCTAAAACAGAGTCTGGGAAAACAATCGTAGGGATTTGTAAATACACAAATACCAAGCTCAAAAAAAGCGCTTTAACAAAACTTCAAGAAGATGCAAAGCAAGCAAAAATTCAAGCAGACACTTTTATCATCGTTTCAAAAAGCGGATTTTCAAATGAGCTTAAAGCCTTAAAAGGTGAAAACCTTAAACTTTTAACTCTTAAAAGCTTTAAAAACTTACTCTAAAAACTTTTCCACACCCTTAGAAGATATAGGCTTAGAGTAGTAATACCCTTGAGCTATGTCACAGCCAACATCTTTTAAGAAATCTATATGTTCGCCTCTCTCAGGCCCCTCTGCAATAATTATTAAATCCAATGCTTTTGCAAGGCTGACTATCGCATTTGTAATGGCAACATCATCTTTATCTTCTGGAATATCTTTTATAAACTCTCTATCGATTTTGAGTTTATCAATCGGAAGCTTTTTCAAATAACTCAAAGAGGAATATCCTGTTCCAAAATCATCAATCGCGATAGTCACACCTAAAGTCTTAAGATCCATCAAAATTTCAATAGTCTCATTGATATTTTCCATCACAACACTTTCTGTAATCTCAAGTTCTAAAAGAGAAGAGTTGATTTTATTTTTTGTAATAGCCTTTCTTATATACGAATGTAAGTTTTGGTGAAGCAACTGTTTTGCAGAGATGTTTATAGATAAGGTCAGGTTTTGCATTGGAGTGTCTTTCCATAATGCAAGTTGCTCACAAGCTTGATCTATCACCCATTCTCCAATAGGGATGATTAAACCGTTATTCTCTGCGATTGGGATGAATTCCACCGGTGAAATAAGTCCGGACTTCTTATTGTTCCATCTTAATAGAGCCTCGACTCCTACAATCTTTTCATCTTTCATCGATATTTGTGGTTGATAAAGTAAAAATAACTCATCATTCATTATAGCTTTATGGAGTTCACCTTCTAAACGTAATTCACTTTTGGTTCTCGTACTCATTTGCATATCATAAACGGCATACTGCCCTTTACCCATTTGCTTTGCCCGGTACATTGCTATATCTGCATTTCTCAGAAGACTCTCAGCGTCATTTGCAGTGCCAGGGTATGATGATATACCCATAGAGACGGCAGTGTGCACATCATACTCCTTGAGTACAAACTCTTCTTCAAACACTTTATGAATTCTTTGAGCAATTTTTTCCATCATGGAAATTTGAGACACATTTTTAAAAAGAAAGACAAACTCATCCCCGCCGAAGCGTGCAAACATTTCAAAATCTGCAATACGGTTTTGAAGCCTTTTAGCAACATTTTGCAAAAGTAAATCCCCCACGGAATGACCTAAAGTGTCATTTATTGCTTTAAAATTATCTAAGTCCAAAAACAACATATAGATATTTTGGGTATCCTTATCGCTCATTAATTCCTGTATCTTCACATTATATGCATGTCTGTTTGGCAAACCTGTGAGGCTGTCATTATTTACCTGGTGTTCAAGATTATCTATTGCTGTTTGCTCTTTTTTATAAATTATACAAATCAGCCATATTCCCAGTATCCAAAAAATCAAATGCACAAACACTGTAAACTTTAAAGATTTCATTACTAATGCTTTTATATCTGACATTGGCATACTTACGCTCACGCCGCCGGCTCTTGTGACATTCTTGTAAGTTTCTTGATGTCCATGACATTTCAGACAAGCGGCATTGACCGGCATAGGCCGGATAAGACGCATATTGTTAACCCCGTTGATCTCAGAAAACTCTAGAATTTCCTTGAGCTCCGGTTCATTTATAAACCTTAATAAAGATTCCCTCTCCCATACATCTGCAACATTCTTCGGATTTAAAAGTTCTAAGGCTGTTGTGTGTGATTTAGTTCCATAAAGACCTACAGATTCTTCATTTATTTGTCGTATCATAGATGCAGGATTCATCAATGTTAATTTAGTTCCAGAAGGAGTTTCTATATCTCTTTCGAGCATATGATCCATATATGGACTGGGCACTGTTCTTTTTTCATCTATTGGTACGTATATCCCGCCATGGGATGCAGCCCACTTTCTAAAAGACGTGTCTTGCGCAAAATTCGCATCTAAGACATCTTTAGCGATGCTCATAGTATGATTATATTGATTATAAGCTGCAAGAGCAATCGATATAATAACCACAGCAGTCCAAGCAATAATAATTAAAATTTTGAGGCTAAGGAATTGTTTCATGAGCTATCATAATCCGATTAGGCTTAATCACTCCTAAAATTCTATTATAAACTCTTATATAAAGATAGGATTTGATATACTGTCCCAGCAAATTATACAATAGAGTGTCATATGAATAAAAGAGTGCTGTTACTACATGGATGGGGAGGAAGTGATTTTCCCCATTGGCAAAGCTGGCTGGCGTCTGAGCTTGCTAAAGATTATGGAAAAGTCAGTTTTTTACAATTCAGTGATTTTGATTTTCCTGATTTAAATCTTTGGAAAAAAGAGCTTATCAATGAACTCGCAAGCTTTAAACCCGATATAGTCGTATGCCATTCTTTGGCGAACACCTTATGGTTTCACACAGTTGAGGAGATAAAAGAAGTTGCAAAACTCTATCTCGTGGCACCTCCGAGCTTTAACTGTGACATTGAAGAACTCCAAACATTTTTTCCATTGCAAACACCCACAAAGACATCCGCAAAAGAATCCCTGCTTCTTGCCTCAACAAATGATCCATATATGACTTTAGATGAGGCAAAAAAACTTCAAAAATCGCTCAACATCCCCATGAAAGTCCTAGAAAACGCCGGTCATATAAATAATGAAAGCGGGTACGGAGAATGGCCTTGGATTCTAGAAGAACTGAAAAAAGATTTAAAAAAAGGCTAAGCTAAACGTAAAGGTCTAAAATTTGGTTTGGATTTGACGCAGTTAATTTATCTAACTCTTTTGCCGTTAAATCTTGCGTTTCTTGAGTGGTTTGAACACTCTCATCAGCCTTAGCCTGTGTATCCGTCTCCTCTTTAGCAACACTTGTATCGGGTCTTCCAACCTGTACACGCATAGGTGAAGGCGATTGGAATAAATATTGTTCCACATTCATAACATCCTCCTCGTATCTCATATTGTATCATAGAAATAAATAATATATTATAAATCATTTTCTTAAATTTTAAGAGTATAATTGCAAAAAAAGAAAACCGAACATGCAAAACTTAATAAGCCTCCTGACACAAAAAACAAAACTCAAACAAGAGTACATTACAAACATTTTAAAACTCCTTGATGAGGGTTCCACCATCCCTTTTATCGCGCGTTACCGTAAAGAGATGACCGGCGGGGCTAGCGATGAAGTGCTTCGTGAATTTGAAACTGTCTATATAAGCAGTAAAAAACTTTTAGAACGCAAAGAAGAGGTTTCACGTCTTATCACCGAGAGAGCCACACTTAGCGAGTCTATCAAAAAGAGCATCCAAGAGGCTGAGAGTTTACGGGTTTTAGAGGATATTTATCGTCCATTTAAAGAGAAAAAAAACACTCGTGCCACGACTGCAATAGCTCAAGGGCTCACACCATTAGCTAACACCTTACAAGTTGCAAAACTCACAGTCAGCCAATTGCAAGAAGAAGCAAAGAAATTTGTCAAAGGTGAAGTAAGCTCAACTCAACTTGCCATCAAAGGTGCTCAGGATATATTAGCTGAGAGATATGCTGAACTTCCCCGTGAGAGAGAAGCTATTCGTAACACCATGCAAAGATTCGGCTCTCTAGAGACAAAAGCAACAAAGAATTTTAATGATAATGGAACTTTTAAAAACCTTGCAGGTAAGAGTGAAAAAATAGCTTACATCCCATCGCACAGATACCTTGCCATCATGCGCGGAGTGCATGAAAAAGAGTTGTCGGTGAAGATAAGCATCGATACTGACCGTGTCGAGCAGAATATACGTCAGTACAAAATCCCCCGCAATGCTTCAAGCTCCAAAGAGCTTTTGTTTGATGCATATAAAGATGGACTGAAGCGTCTTTTACTTCCTTCACTTGAGAGAGAAGTGCAAAATGAATTAAAAGAAAAAGCCGACCTCGCAGCCATCTCTGTTTTTGGTAAAAATCTTTCTCAGCTTTTAATGACTCCGCCTGTTGCAAAGATGGTTATCTTAGGAGTTGATCCTGCCTTTCTCAGCGGATGTAAGCTAGCTGTTATAGATGAGAATGCTAATTATCTAGAATCGGCTGTCATCTATCCGACAGAGCCTAAAAAAGATTATGAAAACTCTAAAAATAAAGTGCTCCAACTTGTTAAAAAACACAATATCACCGGAGTGGCCATAGGAAACGGAACAGGCTCGCGAGAAACTCAAGAGTTTTTTGCACGTCTAAACAGTGAAGAAAAAATCAAGCTAAGCTACACCGTTGTCTCAGAAGCCGGTGCTTCGGTCTACTCTGCTTCAAAACTGGCCCTTGATGAATATCCTACACTCGATGTGACTATTCGAGGGGCCATCTCTATCGCACAAAGATTACGGGACCCGATGGCAACACTGGTGAAGATAGATCCAAAATCTTTAGGAATCGGGCAGTACCAACATGATGTCGACCAAAAACTGCTAGAGAAAAAACTCTCTGATGTGACAAGTGATCTTGTAAATCGTGTGGGAGTGGATATAAATTCAGCTTCAGCTGCCCTGCTTTCTCATGTTGCAGGCATAGGAGCTAAAATAGCACAAAACATCATAGATTTCAGAGATGCAAACGGTGACTTCACCACAAAAGCAGAACTTTTAAAAGTAAAGGGTTTGGGTAAAAAAGCTTATGAGCAAGCAGCCGGATTCATCCGTATAAAAAATGCTGAAAATGATTTTGACAACAGCGGTATTCACCCAGAGAGCTATGTTATTGCCTCAAAACTCATAGGTGAAGATTTGACACAAATAGATGTTAAAGAAAAAGCAGGCTCTATAGATGTTGGAGTGGAAACCTTAAAAGATATCATAAAAGAGCTTCTCAAACCCGGTTTTGATCCAAGAGAGGAGCTTCCTGTCATCCCGTTTAAAGAGGGCTTAACAGATATAAAATCTCTCAAAGAGGGAAGCTTTGTCTCAGGAGTTGTAAGAAATATTGCTGATTTTGGAGCATTTGTGGATATCGGTCTCAAAAATGACGGGATGATTCATATCTCTAAGATGAGCGCTAAAAGAATACAGCATCCTTTAGAGGTTTTATCTCTAAATCAGTATTTACCTCAAATAGAGGTTGTATCCATAGACAATGAAAAAGGAAAAATCGGGCTTAGTTTGGTATTTACAAACTAAGACTTATACATTGTAAATATAGAATATGTCATAATTGACCTACAATTTATCAAGGAGATTCTAATGCAAGAAGTGATCTTGAACGAGAAAAAATACACTATTAAGAATGGACATTGTTCAAGTATCGAAAAAGTCTTAGTCATAGAAGACTCTTCTATGCTTCTTGAGAGTATCAAAAACAGCATTCACGCAGAGCTTCAAATGGAGTGTGATATTGCCTCAAATGAGCAAGAAGCTATGGAGTTGCTGAAAAGGAACTCTTATGATCTTGTCATAGCTGATATCTATCTACCAGACAGCAGCGGTAACTTTATAGGTTATCTAGTTCGTAAAAAACATCGTATAATCATAATAACCGCTTCTGACAATGAGGAGAAGCGAACTAAAATCGCATCTTTGCCGATTGTGGATTATCTCTATAAAACAGATGAAAGAACTATTTTAAACTATCTTATGAATTCTATACGAAGACTTCAAAAAAATGAAAAATCCACCGTGATGATTTGTGATGATTCACAACTATCCAGACTGCAAGTAAGACAGCTTATTGTGCAACAAAACCTCCCATACATTGAAGTGAAAGATGGTCAGGAAGCTTATGATTATGTTATCAAAGATAAGCTTAAAATCAATCTTCTCATGACAGATGTGAATATGCCCAAAATGGATGGTGTGAATCTTATACGTCATATCAGGCATCACCACACAAACAATGAACTCCCGGTTTTGGCATTTTCTTCAGCAGGAAAAGCTTCTATGGTTGCCCAACTGTTAAAGACAGGTGCAAATGATTACATCTCTAAACCTATAAATAATGAAGAGTTTTTAACACGCTTGAATATCTCGCTTGATCAATCAAGATTGCATGCTGAGAATCAACAACTCATACAAAACTTAAAAATGATGTCTGAAACAGACTTTTTAACAAAACTTTACAATCGAAGTTATTTTTATAGAGCCATTAAGCTTATACAAACACAGAGCAAAAGGCATAAACAAGCTTACGGTGTTTTAATGTTGGATATCGACCATTTTAAAATTATAAATGACACGCATGGGCATGAAGCTGGGGATATGGCTTTAATCTCTTTATCAAAAACATTACTCGAGACCGCAAGAGAATCTGACATCATCTGCAGATGGGGCGGTGAAGAATTTTTGATTTTGATTCCAAATACAAATGCAGATGAACTCTCGGGCTTTGCCCAGCGTATAAGAACCACCATAGAGTCCAGCCCTATAAAACATGAAAACAGTTTCAATCTGACTGTTTCTATCGGTATCTCCATATCAACTGACAACAATGTCGATGATGTGGACAATGTCATCTTTAATGCTGACAACAAACTCTACAAGGCAAAAAACTCTGGACGCAACTGTGTTGTTTTTTAGTGTTTAAACAACACTGACTTGATTACGTCCATTTTCTTTTGCTTTGTATAAAGCCTCATCACATCTTCGAAACAGACTCTGCGCTGTATCGCCATCAAGATAAGAAGTGACTCCTATACTCACAGTTATGGAACCCGCAGTCGGATGCTTTAGCCCTTCTATCTCTTTACGCAGTTTTTCACATATAATCTGTGCTGATTCTTTTTTTGTCTCAGGAAAAAGTATAACAAACTCTTCCCCTCCCCATCTGGCAAATGTATCAGCATCTCTGACTTTTTTCTTAACATCATTTGCCAACATTATAAGAACTTCATCTCCGATTAAATGACCATAATCATCATTGAATTTTTTAAAATGGTCTATATCTATCAGAGCAAGGCTAAGGTTTCGTTTATATCTTTTGGTCCTTAAAAGTTCATGTTCAAAATTCTCATCAAACTGATTTCTGTTATTCACACCCGTCAAACCATCGATATATGCTTTTTTTCTGATTTGGAGCACTCTTCTTTTTTGATTGATTATAATTCTATACATTAAATAGCCCACTATCATAAGCAAAATAAATAAGACTGCTCTCACAAGCTTGTTGCTTTGAAGCATCATACGGATAAAATCGCTTGTCACATAAGAAACGAACCATGCCACAGTTTGATTTGTATCTAAATTTTTGACAGGTAAAAAAGAGAGAGCCTGCAGATTATCATCTTTGCTCAGCAGTACAGAAAACTTCTCACCGCTTTGAATGCCTTCATCAATCTCATCTGCAGCTTCTTCCAATAACTCTTGACTTCCCTCTAAGCAATGAATACTCGAATGCTCATCACTTGCAGTTACCATAAAATCCTTATGTTCATCACTCTGAGTATAAATAAGAACAATATCATCCCTTATCCATATATTGGCATCTAATATTTTTTTATTCACCAAGAAATGTGTATGTATTTTACTCACCTCTCCAAGGTATTTTATGAACTCGTTACTGGAAAAAGATATCTCCATAGCTCCTAGATGAACCCCATCAGCATCAAAAAGCGGAAACACATTTCTAAAGCCATGTGCTATTTTTCCTTGGGTGAAACCTCTCATTCTGCTTTTTGTTTCATTGACATGCTTAAAATCTTTTCTAACACTCGATAAATCATCTCCGAATTTATCTAACTTATGCATTCTTAGAAAAGCTGTATTATCGGGAAGAACAAAATGGTATTGCAAAACACCCTTTTTTTGCAATCTTTTATAAATATTTGTTACAAGAATCTCTAAATCTTTTCTAAGCACTGTCTGTTCAGATTTTGAAGCAGAGGCAATCTTAGAAAACAGTTCAATAAATCCGGGTTTTTCAACTGTCGCCTCGTAGGCTGTTTCTGCGGTGATATTTTGATGGTGAAGTAAAATCTCATAATGCGTCTGTAAATCATTTAAGTGATTTTCCAATGCCTTATCTATCCTATCAGCCTGCATCGTTTGAGCAGCATGATAAACAAGAAAATTCACAGCAAGTAAAGCACACACTATGAAAAAAACCACCTTTATTTTATAGCTGATCATAAAGCCCCTTTGATTGATTGTACTCCTTATGATATTAATTTAAACTTATCATCTTGAAAAATATTCTTTCCAAAAATTAAAGCTTTTTTTGAGCGCTTTCATTGTAAAATACAATTCATAATCACACATAAAAGAGCCCCATGATACAACTGCAAAACATCTCAAAAAACTACGCGACTCAAGAACTTTTCTCAAACCTGAACTTCAAACTAAACGCAGGAAACCGTGTTGGTTTAGTCGGTCGAAACGGCAGTGGGAAATCAACTCTTTTTAAACTTATCTTAGGTGAAGAGAGTGCGGATGAAGGTGAAGTGATTATCCCCAAGAACTATAAAATCGGTGCACTCAAACAACACCTCACCTTCAGCGAAAAAACACTCCGCGAAGAAGCTGCATTGGCTCTCACTGATGAGATGAAATATGACACGTACAGAGTGGAAAAAATCCTATTCGGTCTTGGCTTTGTGCAAGAGGACCTAGACAAAGACCCTCTTTCATTCTCCGGCGGCTATCAGATTCGTATCAACTTGGCAAAACTCCTTGTCACCGAACCAAATCTTTTACTTTTGGATGAGCCGACCAACTACCTCGATATTGTGTCTCTCCGCTGGTTGAAGAGTTTTTTGCGTGCATTTGCAGGTGAAGTGATTCTCATCACCCATGACAGGGATTTTATGGATGGAGTCTGCACACACACTATGGGTCTTGTTCGTAAAAAGATAGAAATAATCCCTGGCGACACTCACAAGTTTTACGAGCAGCTCAAGGCAAATGACGAACTGCATGCAAAACAAAAAATAGCACAAGATAAAAAGGTGAAAGAGCTTGAAGAGTTCATCGCTAAAAACAAAGCCCGCGCTTCAACTGCTTCGCTCGCTCAATCAAAGGTGAAGCAATTAGAAAAGATGGATAGACTGGAAGATTTAGGATTTGACAATGCGCTAGAGTTTGAATTCAACTTTAAAGAAACTCCTGCAAAAGTGCTTCTTGATGTGAAAGAATTGAGTTTTGGTTATACGCCAGAGAACATACTTTTTAAAGATATATCTTTTACACTCCAAAAAGGTGAATGCCTTGGAATCATAGGTAAAAACGGAAAAGGAAAATCAACTCTTTTAAATACAATTGCCGGTGAATTAAAGCAGATAAGCGGTGAAGTGAATTTTCACACAAGTGCATCTTTCGCTCACTTTGGACAAACTAACATCGCTCACTTAAGTCCTGACAACACTGTTATGGATGAGATATATGTAGGAAACCCAGGCCTTGGTGAAGCACAGGTGAGAAGTATCTGCGGAGGGATGATGTTTAGCGGTGAAAATGCTAAAAAGAAAATCTCTTTGCTCTCAGGTGGTGAAAAAAGCCGTGTTATGCTTGGTCAAATCATTGCCAGACATGTGAATGTTCTTTTTCTCGATGAGCCGACAAATCATCTTGATATGGATTCTATCGAGGCATTGACAAAAGCGATACAAAAGTTTGAAGGTTCTGTTATCATCGTAACACACTCCGAAGAATTACTTCGCCGTGTTTGTGACAGACTTATCATTTTTGCCAAAAACGGCGCTGAGTATTTTGATGGCGGCTATGATGACTTTTTAAGTAAAGTGGGTTGGGAAGAAGAAGAAACTGAAGAAAAGGTGAAAGCCGCTCCAAAATCATCCAACAAAGAAAACAAAAAACTCCGTGCAGAACTTGTCAGAGAACGAAACAAAGTCACTTCACCGCTGAGAAAAAAAGTGGATAAACTAGAAGCCAAAATAATGGAGCTTGAAGAACAGCTCGAAGTTCACCATCAAGAGCTTATAAACTCTTCCAATGCCGGAGACAGCGCTTCTTTGATGGAGCTTTCTAAAACTGTATCTGATGAGGAAAAAAAAGTTGAAGACTTGTTTGAAGAACTCGAAGATGTGCAAACACAGCTTGATGAGATGAATGAGAGTTACGAGCAAAAGATAGAGGAAGTGTCATGAGTTTAGAATTATATTTTTTACGCTCATCCGAGCAAAAAATAGTTGCCGATATGGTGAAGTATGCACGGCTTGATGCACATCAAAAATATACAGAGTTCTATGGTCTCACCACAAAAGACTTAGGTCTGTATGCCTTAAAAGACAACTGTGTTGTCGGTGCTATCTGGTCACGAAAGATTGACGGTGTCCCTATGCTGAATATGGCAGTCTTGCCAGAGCATAGACAAAGCGGAGTGGCCTCTTCTATGTTAGAGCAGTTTTTACTCGAAGCCGGCGAGCTGTATGAAGAGGTGCAAATCCAAGTGAATGACACCACCCGCGGCTTTTATGAAAAGTTTGGATTTGAGACACTTGAAAATTCCAGCTTTTTAATTAAAAAACTGGAAAAAAAAGCAATCATACGCCCAAGTGACGGATATGATCCAAGAAGATGGATGGATTAAGTGGCAAACTGAAAATTGCTTTTTCCTTTTGCTTTGGCTTCATACATAGCCAGATCTGAAGCATGCAGCAACTTCTCCCCCACTGTTTCATCGTATATATTCATACTGCTGTATTTATATAAACTAATCCCTATGCTCACCGACAACTTTAAAAGATGCCCCTTAACCAACAATGGTTCTTCAAAAATATCTAAAAATTTTTGGGCGATTATAGATACATCTTCCTCATTTTTAATATCTTTTAAAATAACGGTGAATTCATCCCCTGCCAAACGAGACAAGACATCGCTTGCCCTTGTGCAAGATTGAAACTTTTTGCATACAGCTTGTAAAGCTGCATCGCCCATATGATGTCCTAAGGTGTCATTTATCTCTTTAAAATGGTCTAAATCCATAAAGAACAAAGCAAGAGAACTCTTATGTCTTTTCGCATCTCTGATACTTTGCTCAAATCTATCCATAAACAAGGCTCTGTTTGGCAAGCCTGTTAAATAATCATGTGTGGCTTCGTATTGCAACTCTCGTGTTTTTTCTTCTAATTCTCTATGAAGTCTGATATATGAATTCACATCACGTGCTGATTCTATAATCCCTATGCAGTTTTGATTCTCATCAAATAAAGGTGAAGCTGCCAACTCTACAAAATCATCACTTCCATCTTCTCTTCTATGATTATGTAAAACGGTCACTGCTTTTTTTGATTCAAGCACGGTTTTTAAAGGGCACGGGTCATCCATACCCTCACATGGAGTGTCTCTATGGTGTGAAATTTCATAACACTTTGGAGAGCTAGGATCTATAAAACTTCGTCCTTTTAGCTTTTCTTTTATGGCGCTGTTCATGAGATTGACACTGTAATCGGCATTGATAATCATAACAGGGTCTGATATTCCATTTAAAATGCTCTCTAAAAACTTATGTTCTTTTTCTATCTTTTGCTGTGCTGATTTTTTTTCTGTAATATCTATGTTGAACCCAAAAAGCTTCACCGCTTTTCCATTAAGATCTTTTCCAAGTGTCACTGTGTCTAAAATCCAGATAACTTCACCGTCTTTTTTAAGCATGCGGTACTCCATAACATGGTTTTTACCATATCTTGTTTCATTCACACTATAAGATGCCACCCTCTCTCTGTCTTCTTCATGTATCATAGCTTTCCAAGATGCGAAGTCTGTCCACTCATCTGCTTTATAACCAAGAAGCCTTTGGCTGCTTTGAGACACATAGGTGAAAGAATTCTTTTGTATGTCAAATTCCCAACCTATACCATTAAGACTGTCTAAAAGAAAGTTTAAATTTTCTTTTTCTTGAATGTTCTCATTAATAATATCGATAAGTTCATTGTGGCTTAAATTTTCCATCTCAACAGTCTTCCTGTCTGATTTAATTATATTAAAAACAGTTTTTTTTAAAGTAGTCATATTCTATCTTTTCTTTTATTAGTTAAATATTAAATTTTCTTATTAAACAATCTGACAAAAATGCCATTTCAGATAAATTGTGCTATACTCGAAAAATTTAATTATCACAGGTGTATATCTATGGATTTTTTAGAAATCGAAATTAAGGCACAAAGGTATTTACTTAGCAGTGAGCATATCAATGAACTCATTCAGTATACAGAGCCTCAGCCCATAGCAGGCAGTTCTGATCTTATCGAAGGGATTATTTCTCATAAAGACAAAGTGCTTCCCATTATCAGCATAAGAAAACTTCTAGGTTTTGAGACCTACACATCTGCACAACTTCAACTCCTGCATGACGTTGAGGGGCAACATATCGCTTGGGTGAAGGATTATGAAAATTCACTCCGCAGCGGTGAAAAATTCACTAAAGCGCTTGATCCTCATATGTGTGTGCTTGGAAAATGGATTGATACAACACTGCAATGTTTAAAGTGCAATGCAAACGGATATATAGATATTTTAAAGCGGGAAGTCATCGGGCATCATAATGCACTTCACCTTGAGGGTGCAAAATACTTAGAAAATATTTCTGATGATATGAGCATAGATGAAAAAATAAAGATCATTGAAATGCATAAAACAAACACCATCAAAGGGATCCATTCTTTGCGGGATAATATTCAAAAATTGACCTTGGCTTTTGAGCAGGTGATTATTTGTGATATAAATGGTGTGGATGTCGGTTTTATCGTTGACAACATTGAAAAAAACCACACACTTGATGAAAAACACTACCATACAAAAACAACAAATCTTTCACCAAACAGCCCTTATATTCAATTTATTGAACATTATGAAATCAACAAGAAACTTATGTTCAGCATTAAGTTCACAGATAAGCTTTTTAATCTTGTAAAAAGTTTTAAACAGCAGTCTTTATAAAAGTTTTTCGATATCCCCTTGTATCTTTGAAGGGTTTGTCGAAGGTGAATACCTTTGTATGACTTTTCCATTTTTATCCACTAAAAACTTTGTGAAATTCCATTTAATCGCGTCAAACCCTAAAAAGCCGCCTTTTTCTTTTTTTAGAAATTTATACAAGGGATCCGCTCCCTCTCCATTCACCTCTATTTTTGAGAACATGTCAAAATGAACATCATACTTACTCTTGCAAAAGAATTTTATCTCTTTGTTTGTCCCAGGTTCTTGGTTTGAAAACTGGTTTGATGGGAAAGCTAAAATCATAAAACCTTTTTTCTTATACTTTTGATAGAGTTTTTCAAGTCCTTCATACTGGTAGGTTAAACCGCATTCACTGGCCACATTCACGATTAACAAAGCTTTGCCTTTATACTTACTTAAAGAGATCTCTTCACCCTCAATCGTTTGCACTTTAAAATCATATATATTCATACTGTTCTCCTTGGCGATTAAGAGATTTGTCAATAGCAATAATGCCAAAAAATATTTAAACATCTCTATCCTTTTATAAATTTACTTTATGGTAATATAGTGCAATTATAACGAAAACTCAAGGGATACAAATGAACTTAGACAAGGTGATAGCAGGATTTTTCATCATTCTGGCAATGACACTCAACTTCGGTTTTTGGTACGGAGATCCACTCGATATGAACATGCACTCCAAGTATGAGCTTTTTGCTGCGATTGTTGTTAATCTTATCGCGACTGTGCTTAAACTTGGAGATAAAACACAAATAGGCTCTGTGCTTATCGCCACAAGCTTAGTGGCAAATTTGCAACTCCTCGCGGCGGCCACTTTGTGGACAATTTTCACGGATGCAAAGAGCATCGATCCTGAGATATTTGGAATCATCATCTCTTTGAGTGCCGGAGCGCTTCTGGCAAACATAACCTCTGTGGTTCTTTATGTCGGCGACACACTCAAATCTAAAAGATAAAAAATGAACGAGGGCTCACTTTGGATAATCCTGCAAAGGATGCGTTTACCCTTTATAGTTATTTTATCAACATACACTTTGGCAATGACGGGGCTCTTGCTTATACCGGGAGTGGATGCAAATGGAAACAGCTTTCATCTGTCTATATTTGACGCTTTTTATTTTGTAACCTACACAGCCACAACAATCGGTTTTGGTGAACTCCCCTTTGCATTCACCCATAATCAGAAAATCTGGGTCAGCGCATCGATATACTTAGTTGTATTAGGATGGTTTTACAGTATCGGAACCCTCATTTCACTCTTTCAAAATAAAATCTTTTTAAGCGAAATCGCCATAGCAAGGTTTCAGCGTTCGGTGAAGAACATTGAAGAAAATTTTGTTATTGTCTTGGGTTATAACGAAACAACGCGTGAGATTATCAAACGGATGCTCGCAGCAAAAATGCGTGTTGTGGTTATAGAGATGCAACAAGAAAGAGCTGATTACCTGCAACTTGAGGGTTTTGTTCCAAATGTGCCTATATTGGTGAAAGATGCACACAATCCAAATGCCTTGGAATATGCAGGCATCAAATCTCCTTATTGCAAGGGTGTTATCTCCATCTTTGAAGACAACGCCCTCAATCTTCGTATAACACTTGCTTCAAAACTGCTCAATCCTCACGTGAATGTCGTGGTCAAAGCAACAACTGCAGCAGAGGCTGAAAATCTTCGTGATGCACATGCAGATATAGTGGATAACCCTTTTGCGATTATCGCCTACCAGCTCCAAATGGCTCTTAAGGCTCCAAGTCTCTATAAACTTGAAAACTGGTTGTATAAAACAGACACACTTGAATCAAAAACCTTCTCTATTCCAGACACAGATATTATTATTTGCGGTTATGGACGTTTGGGCGCCACCATCTACGAGATGTTTAAAAAAAACAATATCACCCCGACCGTTATAGAGGTGAATGATTCTAGAATAAACACAGCGAATTATTCAGGTGTCAACAAAATCATTCACGGAAGTGCGGATGATCATTTCTACCTTGAAACAGCAAATATTTATGATGCCAAACTTGTCATAATCGCCACAGACAATGATACGATTAATCTTTCTATTCTATCAACTGTGAAAAAGATGAATCCCACAGCACTCATCATCGCAAGAGAAAATGAGATCACAGATTTTTCTATCTTTTCTCAAGCAAAGATAGACCGTCTTTACATTCCAGAGCGCATTCTTATTCAAAAAACGACAAATGCGCTCTCAAATCCATTGGGAGATAAATTCATTCGTATGATTGCACTCAAAGATGAAGCATGGGGACAGGCACTTTTAGTGAACTTGGTGAAAAATATCGGAGTGAACCCAAAAACTTATGAGCTCGATCTTACGGAAAAAGAGGCTTACGAAATTCATAAATATCTAAAAAATAAAGAAAACACCCTCACTTTAGGCACCCTCAAACTATCCCGCAGAGATAGAAACCAAAAAAACAATCTTTTGCCTTTACTTATACTCAGAGAGAATGAAGAGATACTTTCACCAAGTGATGACACTTTGCTCCAAATTGATGACCGTATTCTCTTTGCCTGTGATTCCAATGCCATAGATGACTTAGAATATATTGCAAACAATGCTTATGAGTTTAAATATATAATCTCAGGTGAAGAGCGAAAACTTTTTTTCAATCAACTATAAAATCCAAACAGAGAATTTTTTGTTTTTAATCTTGCCTTGAGAGAGTTTTTTATGTGCTTGGTCGATAAACTCTCTTTGGATTGCAACGTAAGCCTGTCTATCATAAATATCTATTTTTCCAATAGCACTTCCTGCTAAACCTGCTTCACCGGTTAAGGCTCCAAGCAAGTCTCCTGCACGGATTTTATCTTTTTTCCCACCCTCTATAACAAGAGTGACGTTTTGCGGTTTCATCTCAAAACTGTTTGACTTTTTTAAAACACCTGCATCTTCAAAAACACGCTCTGCATCTTCATACTCTTGCACATCTTCACCTGAGTTATACAAAGTGATTGCGACACCTGTCGCTCCGGCACGTCCTGTTCGCCCTATTCTATGCGTGTAAGTCTCAAAAGTGTGAGGCAAATCAAAGTTCACCACCATAGACAACTCTTTAATATCCAAACCACGCGCTGCAACATCTGTTGCGATTAAAACAGGACATGACTTGTTAGCAAACTGCACTAACACATCGTTACGTTCGTACTGTTCCAAATCACCATGAATCGCAAGCGCATCTATCTTATTTTTTGCCAGATTCTCAGCCAACTCTTTTGCCTCGATTTTTGTATTGGTGAAGACGATGATATTTTCAGGCTTGAAGGTGCTGAAAATTTTTATAAGCGTGTCTGTTTTATTTGAGGTTTCATAAAAATGTTCTTCTATCTTGTTTGCCACTTCTGTACTCACAGTTTTCACACTCACCGCATCACGCTGAATCCTATCACTGATAAATGTTATCTCGTTTGTATAGGTGGCTGAGAACAATAAAGTCTGTCTCGTCTTAGGAGCGTATTCTAAAACCTTATCTATCTCCTCTATAAAGCCCATATCCAGCATTCTGTCTGCTTCATCAAGCACTAAAGTTTCTAAGTTTTCAAGAGAGAGTGTTTCTTTGTTTAAGTGCTTTAAAATACGCCCGGGCGTTCCGACTATGATATGTGCCCCATGACGAAGAGAGCCCAGTTGCGGACCAAAAGCAGCCCCGCCGCAAAGTGTGAGAATCTTAATGTTGTGTGCGAACTTGGCGATGTTTCGCAACTCTTTTGCCACTTGGTCAGCAAGCTCACGTGTCGGGCAAAGCACAAGTGCCTGCACACGAAACTTTTTCACCTGAAGTTTTTGCAATAAGCCTATCCCAAAAGCAGCTGTCTTTCCGCTTCCTGTTTTTGCCTGAGCAATCACATCTTCACCTTCTAAGATCAAAGGCAGAGTCTCGGCTTGAACCGGAGTCATCTCCGTATACCCAATGCTATCTAGATTCGTGAGCATCTCTTCACTAAGTGCAAGAGTTGAGAATTTTGCACTCATTAGTGAATCTCCTTGACACGGCCGACTTCACCGCTCATCAAACGCACTTTTATACCGTGAGGATGGTTTGGGGATTTCGTCAAAATATCACGAACTATCCCATCTGTGAGATAACCTGTGTCTTGATCTTGTTTGAGGACAATAGCCACACTGGCACCATGTTTAATATTCACCCGTTTTGTGCCATCCATTTGATTGCCTTCTTTATATAGTTTATGTGCAATTATATCTGTTTTTAAACTGATACATAATCAATGAGGCTGCGACACCGACATTGAAACTTTTCACATCCTCTTGCATCTCGATGCTTACAACCTCATCGCACACATCCAATATCTCTTGAGAAATTCCTCTTCCTTCGTGTCCCATGAGTAAAACCCATTTCTTAGGAACTGCCACATCTTTTAAAAAGGTGGCATTTTCATCCACCTCAGCGGCAAATATTCTATAGCCTCTTTGTTTTAACTCCAAGACAGTGCTAAAAATATCATCATAAACAGTGTACTTCAACTTGCTCACATAACCCATAGAGACTCTCAAAGCCCGTCTGCCATAAGGGTGCGGTGAAGTGCTTGGTATGAGATAAGAACGCACACCTAAAGCGGCCATGCTTCTAGCGATTGCACCGATATTTTCTGTTGAAGTGATATTGTCCAACATTAAAACACCCTCATCCAAGTCATCTAGAGAACTTTGTGCCGGTCTCACTCCATGCATCATACAGTTATGGTGAATTTTATGCCCCACTATGCTTTGCATAAGCTGCTTGTCCGCGACATAAAGTTTTTCTATATTCTTCCCTGCCAACAACTCTTCAAACTCATCATAATACTCTTGTGTTGCCAGGATGCTTCTCACCTGTATATCAGTTTGCAAAAGCAGATTGACCACTTTTGGCGAATCTGCCACAAAACTGTTCTCCTTATCAAGAGCATTATCCCGCAATGTTTTGTATATATCCAATTGGGCATTTGAACTCTCATCGATTTGTATTAAATTCATATGAAGATGCACTTAATACTTTTTCGTTTTTTGGAAAGTCTCTATTTCTGAGAGCATAGAGATATCTTGGTCTTGCAGATTTATAATGTCTATCTGATATTTCAGCTGATGCTGTGCAAGCAAATCTCCAAGAGCATCTTTTATTTTTTCTTCTTTATAGTTTTCTTCGCTCATCATAACAAAATCATCGCCAAACACTCTAAAGAGATAAGCATCAGGAAAATGCCCACTTAACAAAGAGGCAACTTCAGCTAAAAGCTTATCCCCGTTTTTCCATCCATTTTCTTTATTATACTCACTGAAATTTTTTAAAGAGATGACAGACATAAAGTTAAAATATTTCTCTTGCTTATTTTTCATTAAGACAACATCGAGATACTGTTGATTGTATGCCTCGCTGAGTGTATCTTTATAAAAGTATGCAAAACGCTCTTCTTCTAGTTTTGTTTGAGGAAGTTGGTTTATCTTCTCATCTATCTCTACATCTTTTAAGGCGATTATCGCATTTTCAGCCACCAAAGGATCAAATTGTGATCCGCTGAATTTCTCTAACTGCACTAAGGCTTGGGCGATTGTGTTTCTTGACTTATATATTCTATTGGTGGTCATCGCATCAAATGCATCCGCCACAATCATAATCCTTGCCAGCTCCGGTATTTCGTCCGCTTTAAGACCTCTTGGATAACCTGTTCCGTCATAACGTTCATGATGCGAATATACAATATCTGATAAATATTTAAACATTGGGATTTTATGCAGCAGTTTATAACTCACGCTCACATGCTCTTGTATCAACTTATACTCCAAGTCATTTAAAGCTTTTGGATTCAGTAAAACTGCATCGGGCGTGGCTATCTTTCCGACATCATGTAAGATACCCGCATGATAAATAAGCGTGCAATCATCTTCTAAATAGCCCATCTGCTGTGCTATTTTTTGTGAATACTCAGCAACTCTCTTGGTGTGCCCTGCCGTATATGTATCTCTTTGTTCTATGATCTCAACCATAGAGGAGAGTGTTTTTTGATAATTTGAATCCTGATAGGCAAGCAAATCTTCAAGTTCGTGTGTTTTTTCTTCCACTATTTCACTCAAATGTGATTTATACACTTCATTTTCTTTATAGATTTGTATTTTTTGCGCTGCTTTAAAAAGTGCGGAATTCATTTGTTCAAAATCAAAAGGTTTAATGATATACCCATCCACTCCGATTTTTATAGCAGCAAGCATAGTGGCTGAATCCGTATGTGCCGTGGTTATGAGAGCTATTTGATGGGGATTGATTTTGCGAATCTCTTCAAGCATTTCTGTGCCGTTCATTTTAGGCATCAAAATATCTGTGATCACTATATCAAAGTCTTGAGTTTTGTACATAGACAATCCTTCTTCACCATCCTTAGCCGCTCTCACTTCTTCAAAAAAATTCCTAAAATACACAGCCGTGCGCTTTAGGATATCTGTATCGTCTTCCACGTATAAAACATTTAAGTTTTTCGTAATCTCTTGTAGAGCTTTAAGATTTTTCATCATCAACATCCAAAGGTAATTTTATTTCAAAACAGCTTCTATTTCCAATCTTTTTCACTTTTATGGAGCCGTGCAAATGCTTATCCACAATTGTTTTACTCATGTAAAGCCCTAAACCTGTTCCATTTTTATCTGGTTTTGTGCTGAAGTAGGGATCAAATATTTTATCTATGATTGCATCATCTATGCCCCCTGCATTATCCTCTATTCGTAAGATAACACTGTCTTTGAGTGTATCCATAGATATCCAAATGATTTTTTTCTCAGCTTTTTTATCTGCGAAAGCCTCTATGGCATTTTTTAAAATATGAATCAGCACTTGCATCAGTTCTCTTGCATAGGTCTTGAGCTTCAATGTTTGAGAGATGTCAAGTTGAAGCTCTATGGCGTTATTTTTTAAATTTTTTCCTATCACACCCAGAGCATCAGTGACTATATCATTCAATAAAACAATATCTGAAACTTTATCCGGTTTAAAAAAGTCTTTAAAATCGTCTATTGTTTTTGAGAGTTCTTGCGTTTGATTTATAATACTCTTTGCTGTTTCTTTTAAATCGGCCTCTTGCAATGACTCTAACTCTATATCCACTATAATATTCGTCGCATTCATCGCTATAATACTTAGAGGCTGTCTCCATTGATGTGCCAACATGCTAATCATTTCGCCCATGGCTGCATGACGGGACTGCGCTATCATCATATCTTCTTGTGCCGCTATCTCGTCTTTTAGCAACTCTTCTCGTGTTAGGTCCACACAGTTGCCGACAAGGCCCACTACATTTGCATCTTTATCGTATAAAGGGGCTTTAAGCGTTAAGAGATACACATCGCTTCCATCAGGATACTTCACCCATTCATAATTTTCTTGCTGCTTTTGCTCTGCTAACATCTTTTTATCATAAGATCGAAAAGAACTTGCCACCTCTTCATCAAATAAATCATAGTCATCTTTACCGAGAATCTCATCCCGGCTAAGCCCTATGAATTTTCTAAAAGCTTCATTGAATTCTATATATTTAAAATCACTGTCTTTTACAAATATTAGATTATCCACAGAATCAATGGTGTTTCTCAAGAGTCTGCTCAGTTCTTCGATTTTCAGCTCTTGTTCTTTAAGAGTGCTTATGTCTGTGTGAAAACCGACCATACGGACCGCTTTATTGTCTGCATCAAATATTGTTTGTCCACGGTCTAATATCCATACCCAAGAGCCGTCTTTATGGCGCATACGGTGAAGAATGTTATACTCAGTATCTGCTGAGCTGTGAGATGCCTGTATAGCTTTTTTCACTATTTCTAAATCATCCGGGTGAACTCTTGTCTCCCATGAGCTGAATTCATTAGGAAGCTCTGAATCACTGTATCCGAGCATCTCTTTCCATGCTGGTGAGAAATAGACATCATTTGTAACTAAATCCCAATCCCATAAACCATCGCCGGTGCCCGAAAGCGCATATTCAAACCTTTGGGTGAGCTCTTTAAATTTCTTTTCATTCTCTGCCAACTCGCTCATATATCTATGGAGTCTTGCACGTATATACAAAGCTAAAAGCACTATGAACGCTATAAAAAAAGCGATTGGTATAAGATTTAGATTTTCAAAATTTTCAAACATATCTCTTTCACCTCATTTCGTATCTAAGGGTACAAGGCACCTAACAAGTCGCTGCCGCACTCAAGTTCTTCAAGCCATGTTAAAAAACTTTGCGCATCCTCCCCCTCAAAAACCAAACCATGCTGTGGGGCTATCATCGTGACCTCTAAGTTTTTTATCTGTGCAACCCATGCACGGCACAGCTTATTTGAGCCCATATATCTTTGATGGAAACCAAGTAAATGCTCTTTATGATCTTCAAAGCTTGCAACTTTTTTATAGCCCTC
>JACKQG010001707.1_pt1 | contig 29784 bp, 20 predicted proteins | sample 8237621 | NCBI WGS metagenome assembly JACKQG01 (sample SAMN15677084, study PRJNA649215) | marine metagenome | biome: marine; feature: Black Sea; material: saline water; isolation source: suspended particulate matter (SPM) from the Black Sea western gyre | collected 2013-06-09/2013-06-10 | depth... | reverse complement strand
ATTTGAACCTGCGACCCTCTGGTCCCAAACCAGATGCGCTACCAGGCTGCGCTACTCCCCGTTGGTGGCGCAAATAATACACTATTTTTCCAACTAGTAAAGGGGAAAGACAAGAAAGCTTGGCAATGTTAATCTATACGGCAGATGAGCACTACCTCAGACACTTCGAAAAAGTCGCAAACCCTGTTCGGACAGTCCGTTTCTCCGGGGGTTGCCTATGGCCCAGTATTCTTTAACAGCCAATCCCTAGATTTTTCAAGCGACCGCCGTCTGCGCGATAATGAAGTCGAATCCGAACTGGCGCGTGTAGATTCCGTCGCGCGTGCTGCTCGCGTGTCTTTGGTGCACCAGCGTAATCAATTGTCGGGGCATTTCACTGACGAACAGCGCAGAGTATTTGACACTCATCTTACTTTGCTCGAAGATCCAACTATTGAATCAGACCTGCGGTCACGCATCGAAGATGGGCGCCTTTATTTCGAGCATGCCTTGCGCGATGTAGTTGAGGTTTACGAACGACTATTTGAAGTTGTTGAGTCTGAAAAGTTGCGCAACAAGTTAGCCGACATGCGCGATGTCGCTTTGCGTTTAGTGCGCTATGCCAAGCCCGCTAGCGAGCGCAAAAAAGATGAAGATCGACGCGGCGGTATATTAGTAGTCAAAGAGTTGTCGCTTAGCGATTTGACCGAAGCTCTCGACCAAGGGCTAACAGGAATTATTGCCGAAGAGGGTAACCTAGAAAGTCACGGCGCGATTCTTACTTCGGCGGCGGGCATCCCGGCTATTCTCGGAGTGGGGCTACTGCAAGATAGTTTGCAGCAGGGGCAACGTGTAATGGTTGATGGTGATAACGGGGTGATTACAATTGAGCCGTCGACTGAGGCGATTAATTCGGCGCAAGGACGTGCGCCCGAAGGTGGCTTCGAAATTATGGCGCCACCGATTCTGAGCGACAATTCGACAGTGCATTTGACGGCTGCTGTTGCCTCTCCATCCGAAGCGAAACAAGTAAAAGGAGTGGGCATCAACGAATTGGGTTTGTATCGCACTGAATTGCCAGTTATTCAACGCCAAGGACGCCCGCGCGAAGATTCGTTGTCGGTTCTTTACAGTCAAGTGCTTGCTGTAAGCGAAAAGGTTTGCTTTCGCTTGCCCGACTTAAAATCTACCTCCGGAATACAATCGTTTTATTCTGAAGAAGAGGTTAATCCGGCTATGGGGCTGCGCGGAGTGCGTTTGTTGCGTGAATTCCCTGATTTGCTTAAGCGTCAATTGCGTGCGATTTTGCGTGCTTCTGAAAATAAAATTGCAAGGGTGGCAGTGCCGTTTGTAATCGATGCTGAAGATATTTCGGTAGTGCGAACTTGCGCAGAATCAGCGCGCGAAGAGTTGCGCCTCGAGGGCTTTGATGTTCCTCATCCAATCGAGGTCGGTGTGATAATCGAAACGCCTTCATCAGCCTTGCTCGGGCGCGAGTTAATCCAGTGTAGCGACTTTGTGATTGTCGACCTCGATTCACTTGCCGAGTCATTAATTATGTGCGAGCGCACTAGTAACCAACCTAGCGTTTATGACCGCACTCGTGAAACTCATCCAGTGTTGTTGCGCGCAGTGCGTAAACTTGCGGCCTTGTCTTTGTCCTTCGAAAAAGAGCTCACTGTTTGCGGCGAGTCGTTAGTGCAAGAAGGATTGGCGCAACTGTTGGTGGGGGTAGGCATACGCCGCTTTGCAATACGTCCAGCTTTATTGCGCGATGCTCATGAAATGCTCTCAGAAATGAACCCTGAAATTTGCGGACGCATTGCCGAGCAAGCCTGTCGGGTAAGCACAGCACACGAGCTGCGTGAACTGTTGCCTACTTCCTGGCAGTAAAGCGTTGAAATTGAGCGCCTTTGTTTTGCGCCATAGCAGCAACCACTTGGCCGTCACTTCCCCAAAGCCGTTTTACTCTTCGGCGTAATCTGGTCTCGAGGTCTTTTATTTCTGAGCTGCGGCTAACAACTAATAATGCAGAGCCTGCGCCAGAAATTGTTGCGCCAAGCGCGCCAGCTTTATAAGAAAAAGTTATCAATTCCTTAGCACCCTGCAATAACTTTAGGCGTGGTGCAACATGCAAGTCATCGGCAATGCCGGCACGGATTAATTGTGGGTTAAGACTACGCAAACCTTCTAATAATACCGGCGGGCGTTGAGCCTGGCGGACGGCGCGATAAAGTGCAACTGATGTCGCTAAGGCGTTGCGCGATTTTTTCGTTTCTAGCGGGTAGGGCGGAATGACTAGCAAAAAACGTAAATTTCGATGCAGCGTTACTGGTAAATGAACATGATTTTGCTTGTCGATTGGTGCCGACCAATGAGCACCACCCTTAAACGCGGCGACAGCATTTTCAGGGTTGCCTTCGAGAGCGATTGCCTCGTTTAGCAAAACTTCATTGCTGAGTGGATCTCCGAGCAGGCGATTGCCGATCAATAATCCGGCAGCCAAGCCGGCTCCGGAGGCGCCTAATCCGCGTCCGGGCGGAAAATCTGCATCTACTTCTATTTTGCCTGGAGGTAGGGTTAAATTTGCTAGTGAAGCGGCGCGACGCATGCCACGAATTACTGGATCTTGGCCTAATCTCAACTTAGATTCGCGTAGAGCGCCGAATCGCTCGATTTCAGTTTTGTCGCCAGGAATAAAGCGGATTGTGATATCGAGGTTTAAAGCTATGCTGAATGCGTCAAATCCGCTGCCTAAATTGGAAGTTGAGGCAGGAACACGAAGCAGAAGGGGGCGACTACTAGCCATTTGGGTGAGATTAGGGTAAAATGTGCGACCCCATTCGGACGCATGCTCCTATTTTAGCGTAGCGTCAAACAGATTAACCGCGCATCTGCGCACATCCACATTAAACAAATGACTACCGAGACACTGTCTGAGCTTTCAAAGTCAGAATTTACTCGCCTCACTAACATCCGTAACATCGGCATCATGGCTCACATCGATGCTGGTAAAACGACTGTTACAGAACGCATTCTATACATCACTGGTATTACTCATAAAATCGGCGAAGTGCACGATGGCGAGGCAACCATGGATTACATGGAAGACGAGCAAAAGCGCGGTATTACTATTACTTCTGCTGCTACACAATGTATGTGGGGCAAGACGCAGATTAACATTATCGATACACCTGGTCACGTAGACTTCACAATTGAAGTAGAGCGTTCTTTGCGTGTACTTGATGGTGCTGTTGCTGTGTTCGATGGTGTTGCAGGCGTAGAGGCTCAGTCCGAAACCGTTTGGCGTCAAGCCGACCGTTACGGTGTGCCACGTATTTGTTTCATTAACAAGCTCGATCGCATGGGTGCTGATTTTGACAAGTCATTTCAGACAATCATCGACCGTCTTGGTGCAAATGCTGTGCGTTTCCAAATGCCACTCGGTATCGAAAAAGAGTTTTATGGTCTAATCGATTTGGTCGAAATGAAGGCTTACAAATTCACCGAAGGCGATGGTCCTGGTGTCGAAGACATGGAAATCCCTGCCGACGCTCTCGAGCGCGCGCAAGAATTACGTGCGACAATGATTGAAAACATTGTTGAGATCGACGACGACATGACAGAGCGTTTCCTCGAAGGCGACGAATTCACTGCAGAAGAAATTAAAGCTGTAGCGCGTCGTGCAACTCTTGAAGGTCACGCAGTGCCAGTCTTCTGTGGTTCAGCTCTTCACGATAAGGGTGTGCATCCACTACTTGATGCTGTTGTAGATTACATGCCAACACCTGTCGATAAAGGTAACTTAGTTGGTCATCACCCGAAAGATGAAGATCAAGAAGTAATCCGTTACGCTAACGCCGACATGCCTCTTTCAGGTTTGGCGTTTAAGACAATTGCCGACCCTAATGGCGATTTGACTTTCGTGCGTGTTTACTCTGGCATTCTTAGGCGCGGCGATGCGGTTTATAACCCCCGCACTCGCAAGAAAGAGCGTATCGGTCGTTTGATGCTTATGCACGCTAACGAGCGCAAGGCAGTCGACGAAGTACATGCTGGCGAGATTTGTGCGGTAGTTGGTCTAAAGCAGGCTATCACTGGCGACACAATCTGTGACGACAAAGAGCCAGTGGTTCTTGAAACAATGACCTTCCCAGCGGCTGTGATTTCAATGTCAATTGAGCCTAAGTCAACAGGCGACCGTGATAAGTTGTCTGAAATTCTCGGTAAGATTCACCGTCAAGACCCATCGTTCCGTGTTATCACCGACGAAGAAACTGACGAGACTGTAATATCAGGCATGGGTGAACTTCACCTTGAAATTATCACTACGCAAATTGGTCGCGACCATGGCGTGCCAGTAAATGTTGGCGCTCCTCGCGTGGCTTACCGTCAGTCGATTAACAACCCAGTTGATATCGAAGGTAAGCAAATCAAGCAGTCTGGTGGTTCAGGTCAATACGCTGTAGTTAACATCAAATTCAGCAATTGGACACCAGATCCAGAAGACGAAGATCAAGATCAAGAAGCAGTTTACAACTTTGTTGATAGCATCAAGGGCGGTAGTGTTCCTTCACAATACATTTCTTCAGTGCGCAAGGGTTTCGAAACCGCTGCAAGCACTGGTGGCAAGTTAGGATGGCCTTTTGTGGGTGTTCAAGCCGAGCTACACTTCGGTAAGTACCATGATGTTGACTCTAGTGAATTGGCATTTACTCTTGCTGCACAACGCGCATTCCGCGATGCTGTAGAAGGTAATTACCAAGTTCTCGAGCCGGTAATGAAGCTAAACGTTTCTGTACCAGAAGAATTCTTGGGTGACGTGATTGGCGATTTGAATACTCGCCGTATTGCCATCGAAGAGATGACTCAAGACGGAGCGATTCGCGAGGTTCGCGGCAGAGTGCCGATCGCCGAGATGTTCTCTTACGCTGGTGCGTTGCGCGGTATGACACAAGGCCGCGGCGCATTCTCAATGGAGCCAGATGGATACGACCCGGTTCCAGCATATGTTCAAGAAGAGTTAGTCGCAGAGCGTCTGAAGTAAATTTTTTTGACATCGTAATTGGGCTTAACAATTTGATTTGTTAAGCCCAATTTTTTTTGGCTATGTTATTATTTGGGTACTATGTCCGCAACAGCACTTACCGGTAGCGATTCTCGAATCGCACGCCATCTCGGGTTGAAGGTCCCGACGTACACTTCTCTGCGTGGTTTCATCGACGCAGGCGAGTATCCAGTCTTTCTTCGTTGTGCCGAACCTACGTTCGCAAAGATGTTTGAAAGCCCTTTTGGCTTCGAGGTTTTACTCGAGCGCATTCGGTACGCCGAGGCTGTCGAACGCCGTCGTGCTAATTTGGTTCGCAGCTTAGACGGTGTCGAGCTCGATGAACAATTAGCAAGTCTGTTGAAAGACACGATGAACGAAGCTGTTCTAGAAGATTTGTCGCTTTTGGTAAACCCTAGTTCTGCGCCAGAAAATTTCCAAGCACCTGAACGCGAACCATTAGTTGAATTTATTAATGCGTTGCGCGGCGATGCACATTTGGCGCTAAAGCTGACCGAAGCTTTCGAAAAAGAGGGTGTTATTTCTGTAAGTGCACATCCAAAGGCAAAGCCTGAAAACTCTCAGCGTTATAAAGATTTGCTGTGTGATGCAACTTTGCTTTCCGAGTTTGATATCTCAAAATATTTGCATCTGCGCCGTGCCGAGCGGGCGCATGATGTTGTTGTCGAATTTGCTTTACCTCTAAGCGCTGTGCAGCAGTTGTTCGCTACATGCGAGGGTGTTCCGCCTCAAGAAAAAGAGTCATACCGGCCTCTGTTTTTTGATTTCGTTTCTAGCGAGCGGGTTACGCGCATGGTGCACCATATTCGTGCGCGCTTTAAGCGTCAGGCCGAAGACATTGCACTGCAAAGTGGATGGGAGCAAGTAGAGCGTACTCTCGATCGCGGCACTCAGCAGCATCTGGTTGTTGGTTTGTGTGCAATTACTAAAAGTAAGGCGGTTATCGCCTTGGCTAACGATAAATCGGAAACTCCGCGTACTCTAGAAATTCAACATCAAGATGCCGATTTTGCTGACAAGCTAAAACAGTTTATTGGCGACGCAACGGTGTCCTTGTTGGCCGTTCAAGCTGACAGCAAATCGCGTGCATTTTCAAAGCACTTGGCTAAAGCATTGCCGGGGTCAAAGCCACGCATGGTGATTATGCCTATGTCAGTGGTTAAAACTATGGTGCGCGAAGTTGCTCGCCGTCCACAAGAGGCTTTGTTGGGGCATGATGCTCGGCAAGCATACCTGTTAGCAGAATTGGCTTCTGCTCCGCGGCAAGCGGCATTCCGCGCGCCGCACATCGTTCGCGCCTTTGTACCATTCCGCGGAGAGATTAATCCACGCATTCTCGAAGAGTTCGAGCACACTTTCTTGCGTGCCTTGTTGGCTAACCATGGCTTTGATGTTAATACTGCGAGTATTGATATTTTAAAGCTAGTGCCGGGCCTCAACTCAAATGATTTGTTAGTTGAGCGCTCAACCGGGCGTTTTAGTTCTTTGCAAGACGTGCAATCGCGACTGGCATGGTCAGGGCAATCTTTCAAAGCGGCGGCTTGCATGATGCGTGTGCATAACGGCGAAAACTTGCTTGACTCCCGCATGCTGCATCCGCAATTTTACCATGTGTTTGAGCAAGCCTTGTCGCAAGTAGATTTCGACTTGAAGGCATTGCTTAAAACTCCAAAATTATTTGATAAGCTGCCTTTGGCTGAGTTGTTGGCTGACAACGATAATGCTCAAGGGGTGATTACTAGAATTCGAAATGGCGTTTTGCGATCCAAGCCAAAGCGTTTGCGCTTTCAGGGTGGCTCAGCAAAAACAAAAGGTGGTCGCAAGCTAGAAACACTGCGCGTTGGGGGCACTTTTAAAGGTGTCGTTAAGACGGTTACCGAATATGGCGTGTTTGTAGATTTTGGGGCTGAACGCGAAGGGCTAGTTCATGTTAGCCAGTGCACAACCGAATACGTCAAGCATCCCGAAGAGGTTCTTAAAGTTGGCCAAGAGGTCGAAGTACGTCTGGTGGGTGTCGATTTATCTGCGAAAAAAGTACGCTTAAGCATGCTTAGCGAAGAGCAAGAAGCTCAGCGTGCAGCTCAAAAGAAAGAGCGCGGTGCTAATCGCGGTGCTGGCAAGGGTAATGGCAAGGGTAATGGCAAGGGCAAATTTAAAGGAGGTAAAGGTCGTCCAAAAGGTCGTCGCCGTGACGAGTATGGGCCTGATCCTAAGAAGCAAAAGAAAGAAGAGATTGACCCAACTAATCCGTTTTATAAATTCTTCCAGGAAAACGAAGCCTCAAAATAATAATTGTTCTGAAACTTTTTTGTTTTTTTCGTCTCTAAGTCATTGAGGTAAAAAAATGAAAAGAGAATTAATAATTAGAGCAATGGCCGGAACATTAGTTTTGGTATCAATGCTGCTTGCCGCGAATCTGAATTTAGCATTTATGTGGATCGCAGCTTTTGTCGGAGCCAACTTGTTGCAGTCGGCTTTCACTAATTTTTGCCCTGCCGAGAAATTAATGATAAAGTTTGGCGTCGGCAAAGATTAGCGCTTGCGCCGCAGGATTGCGCGATCGATTTGCAAATCGTCAAGGTGCGGCTCGATATCTGCTAGCCAGCGCTTGCCGTCGACTCCGTAGCCCTTGGTGGGCTTTAAATCAGGGAATTGCTCGCACCAATAGTCGTTGAAGCAATCCATCATTCGTTCGCGCGATTGCTTGGCAGCAAGAGAGGCTAAGGCAACTGGCAGATGGTTTAAGTCGGCAGCACTGCTGAAACGAATTTGCACTGCGCGATTGCTGAACAGCAAACTGTAAGTAGACCCGCCAGAATTTTCGCCATGCACTTCGATGGATTGCGGATTTAAAGCCTTGGATAGTAGGTGCTTGTAGTCAGAGCGTCCGCCGTGTTGATCTAGTTCGATGCGCAATGGTGCATCGCCTGTTAGCTGGATAAGGTGGCGCGTGCATTGCATGGCCACTTCGAAGTTGGTCGCACCTTTGTTGCCTAAATCGTCAAGCATGCGGTTGTATTCGTGCGCTGGAACAACGCGCGCACCAAATGCATTTAAGTTGCACCCCGCGTTATACAAATCGCGTTGCACTGAACTGGCATCTAGCTTGCTACGCTCGACAGTGGTGGAAGGGCAGAGAGGAACGTCTAAATGCTTAAACCATGGCGCGAGGTGAAGATCTTTGGCGGTCGGTGCCGGCTTGTCGGACAACCAGCTATCAAGCATTGAATCAGTGTTCAACAGCTGTCTAAAAGCAGCAACAGTACGTTCAAGGCGTGGACGTCCTAGTGTGCCTTGGTGGACTTTTTTTGAATCGTTAACCCACAAGCGTCTTTTGTCACTTCGAGGTGGTTTGCGTGCACAGCTTGTCTCTAGGGCTTGCCATAATTCGGTATCGAAGTCGGGCACTCGAAATAGTGAGTAGCCGTGCACTAGTGGCCCGACAAATGGGCCATAACCTGCTTCGTCGATGCCGGCCAAGAACGCCATCTTATTACTTGAGACGTAATTGCGGGAGGCGGCGCAGAATTAACAATAACAAAGCGCCGAGCACGAACATCGCTATGCCAACCATTTGAGAAGTTGATATGAGCAACTGCGGAGACATGTTTTCAGCGCCACTGATTAATAGTTCGCGATATTTGTCGACGTCGGTGATTCTTCCGAATTCGTCGGCAATGCCTAAGCTTTGCCAGTGCGCAGTAACAATTTCTGGGGTGTGGCCATCTTTGTAAATGCCACCGCGAGCCACCATGTCGAAGCGAAAAAATTCAATGACGTAACGCATAACCGCATATGTCATCAAAAGAATTGCGCTTACTTGACCATGGAAATTCTTTTTCGATAGCAACCAGCGTCCGAGGAAAAAGAGTGAAAGTGCTTTTGCCGACATGTATAGCTGAGTTGGATGCACGGGCACAGTCGATAGTTCGGCAGGAAAAGCCGAACCCTGCGGCAGTGGGTCGGGGAAACTTATGGCCCATGGCAGGTCAGTCGGCGAGCCAAAGTCGTCGCCTACCGCAAGGCATCCGAGGCGGCCAATTGCCTGGCCTAAAAAACCGGCGGTGATGCCATAGTCTAGGGTTTGCCATTTAGGCATGCCGAGCATATTTGATTTGATGGCGCCCATCGTGATAGCGCCGATAAGGCCGCCATACATCACCAGCCCGCCTTCCCAGATTTTTAGAATATCGCCGGGGTTGGCCATGTAATGTTCGGCGTTGACAAGGACGAATCCGAGTCGTGCGCCGAGAATAACACCAATCAAAACCCACCAACTCACATCGGCGAATTTTTCAGGATCGTTTTTGGGGTCACTGCCGTAACGCGCGGATAATTTTGATCCGACTGAAACGCCAACTAAGAAGCCGGTTGCCACTAGCAAGCCAAAGGCACGCAGTGGAAAATCAACGAAGGGAATAGTGAAGAGTTCGGGCCACACGGCGATATTCTACCTGAGTTTTGACTACAATAGGTCTGTTAGATGCACACCTTTCACATCCCTGTAATGGCAACTGGTTTCACGGTTGACACTCCGCTTAAGGTTACGCGCTTTGGCATTGCTTCGGTGGTTTCAATGGTTGACGATATTTTTCTCGAGCAAGTGCGCGAGCGAGTTGCCGGCGAATACAATAAGCCGTTTGTTGCAATTGGCGAATTTGATGAAGATTCGCGAGCACGACGAATCACCGCCTACCTTAATTTATTACACGAAATTGTCGGCGAACAGTTTTCAGAGTTGCGCGAATCTTCATTCGAGGATAGCGGTGAAATAGTGCGTTACTGCGAATTGTTGCCGGATTGCAAATTGCGTGATTTGTATTTGCGCATGACCGAATGTGCAGACGAACAACTGCGGTTGCAGTTGCAAGATGAAATCCGTAATAGCATTACTGTGGGGCCAATTGATGTTAACATCATGACTAAGCTCGATCGCGATTTTGATCGACGCGGTAAAGAATATCCTAAAAACAGTTCTGATGCATTAAGCGCCTTGCGTGGTTTTATGAATAGCGATGTTGATGGTGCGGTCGTTTTGTCTGCCGGCATGAACCGTCGTTTGTTTAGTTATGTGGCTCAGTTTGATAATGCCTTCCCCGACGAAAACGGCTACACTCGCAAGCGAATTATTTTAAAAGTAAGCGACTACCGTTCGGCATTGGTGCAGGGTAAAATGTTCGCCAAGCTTGGGTTGCATGTTGCAGAATATCGGGTTGAATCAGGCCTAAATTGTGGCGGCCACGCTTTCGGGGGCAAAGGGCAATTGATGGGACCGGTGCTGAGCGAGTTTTGCGATAACAAGCAGCAGTTGTTTGGCGCATTGCAAGAAATTCGTTTAAAGGCGCTTGCCGCAGCAGGTCGCAATAATTGCGGTCAGCCAGCAGATGCTCGAATCACTGCGCAAGGCGGCATTGGCGATTACAGCGAAGACTCATTGTTGCGTGAAAATTATCAAGTTGATGGTACTGGTTGGGGCAGTTCTTTCTTGTTCGTTCCAGAAGTGACTAATATCGACGATGAAAGTATGAAAAGAATTATTGCTGCACGCTCTAAAGACATCAGCCTTAGCCCTTCTTCGCCACTCGGAGTTCCGTTTTGGTCATTGCTTACATCAGTCAGCGAGCAAACTCGTTTGCAAAAAATTGTAGAAGGAAGCCCTGGTTCAAAATGCCCTAAAGGTTTTTTAGCTGCCAATACAGAATTCACTAAAGCGCCGATCTGTACTGCGAGCCGAGCCTTTCAGCGCCGCAAGTTAAATGAAATCACCGAGTCAGAAGGCAGTGCAGATAATCATTCCACGGCAGAAGCAGCTGTAGTTGCCAAAGCTTGCATTTGCCACGACTTAGCAGGGGTGGCCACAATAAAGATGGGTATCGACCCGACCGCCACGGCTTCAGTTTGTTGCGGGCCAAACGCTGCGTACTTCGAAGGCACAGCAACTTTAAAAGACATGGCCAATCACATTTACGGACGCCTCCCCTTGCCGATAAATGCAGATCGTCCGCATATGTTTATTAACGAGCTGCGTCTTAGTGTCGACTTTTTGCGTGAAGATATCGCACGTTGCAAAGTAGATTTTTCTGAGCGAATGCTAAAATCAATTATTGACTGCCGTGAAAATCTAGAGCGCGGTGTCGAGCACTATCGCAAACTCGCTGCAAATTGCTTGGCTGATAAGCGCGATGCTTTTGTTGAAGGCCTCGATGCTATCCAGCGCGAAATATCTGAATTAAAAGAAAAGTCAGCGCAGTTTGTATAAGGTGGCTGAACAACCACATCAATTTCCGGGTAGCCCTCAGCGATTTTTGTTTGAGGGGCGCTACCGAAAGCTGGTGCGTGGCTTGCCGCAGACTATTTTTTTCTGCCCTGATTGCAAAGGGCGAGGCTGTGATCATTGCGAAGGGTACGGCCGATTAGTCCGCGATTCGGTGCAAGATTTGATAGCACGAGTGGCAATGCCGCGATTTAAAGCGCGGCGCAATAAGTTTCACGGGGCAGGCCGCGAAGATATCGACGTATTGATGTTAGGTAATGGCCGACCATTTGTGTTCGAAATGACTAAGGTCAAACGCGAAAATATTGATCTCGACGAACTAGCTGTTGCAATTAACGAGCGTTCAGAGGGTCAGATCGAGATTTTTGATCTTAAGCCATGTACCCGCAAGCGAGTCGCTGAAATAAAGCAAGCAACTTGCGAAAAAGAATACTTAGCACGTGTCGAGTTTAGTAGCAAAGATATAGATTTTGAGGTAATCGATGCCAAGCTAGACGACATCCAAAAAAATGGTCGCTGGGTATTGGCGCAGGGCACGCCTACCCGAGTAGCCCACCGTCGCGGTAAAGATAAAGTTCGCGAGCGCTGGTTAGAAATACTTGGCGTCGAAAAAGATGGCGCAGCGCGTCTGTTGCATCTACGATCGCAGCACGGCACTTATATTAAAGAAGCGATTTCTTCTGACGATGGCCGCACCCAAGACTCTATTAGCGCATTGCTCGACAGCGCTTGCTCATGTACCCAGCTCGACGTGCTTGGCGTGTTCTTAGATTAACTTAAAACGCAGCGCCAGTGATAGTCGCTTGGCAAACCGGTTCGCCAGCAGTAGTCATCATCTGCCCTTCCCACTTAAAGTAGGGGATGCGCGCTGAAGCCTTGACAATTTTTCCGGCAACAATCAGATCGGTATTTGGCTCGACCGGACGGCGGAATCGCACGTTGTCTACCGCGCCAAAGCCCATGAAAATCTCTTCGTCGAGCTTTAGGTGGTGGTGCGCATGAATGGAAGCGATTTGCGCCATGCACTCAATCATCAACACCCCTGGGAATAGTGGGCGTTGTGGTAAGTGGCCGCGCATCCAGAATTCGTCGTCGCCGATGTGACGGTGGCCAACAATAAGATTGTCTTCGAGATTCATGTGCAAAATAGATGTAAGTTGCAAGAATTCGAAGCGCTGCGGGTTGCGACGCATGCATTCTTCGGCATCGAAAAGTATGTTGTCGAGTGGGTAGTCAGCTGGATCAATGAAGGAGTCTGAGCGGCTCATGATGAACAATATACCGTCGCCGGCTTAGTTTTCGCTTAAGTTGATTTTCAGCTCGCTATTTTTGCCTTCAATAACGCTTGCCGTAAGGTGAGTGCGTTTAAATCCGCCTCCGTAGGCAGTGAAAACATAGCGTCCGGGTGGCAACGCATTGAATTGCGCAACTCCGAGCTCGTTGGCTGGTAGGCTAAGTTGAAATTTAGGATCGCTTGATAAACGTTCAGCCGAGATTCGAATTTTTTTATATTGCTCGGCAGCTTCATTATTACTTTTTACAAGATTAACAAAAACTGTAGCTCGTCCAAATTGATTGATTGTGAACTGTGCGTATGCGTCGGGAGAATTGGTGTTAATGTTAATTAATTGAACTTCGGATAAGGGGTTGCGCTTGGCACCGACAAAGACTTTGTGTGTGCCTGGGCGAATTCCGGTGATCGTGAATTTGCCTTCTGAGTCGGTGATGGCCAGTTGTGGTGCTGCAAAAAAACCTTCGAGTTGGTGCTGGAAGGTTGCCACGACTTGAACATTCGACGCCGGGTTACCGGCTGTGTCATAAACGATGCCGCTTATTGAGGAAGTCGTGCGCAGTGCCATCGCTTGAAAAACATTTGGGCTTTCGGCTGAAATCTTGACTTCGATTACAAAGGCTTGAATTCGATCGCCTGTCAAGCGTAGTTTGTATTTACCAAAGACCAAGTCTTGAAAGATAAAGTCATTCTCGCTGCGGTGGCATCCATAGCTGGCAATTACTGAATTATTGCTAATTGATAACAATTCGACAACGACTTCAGAAGGCCATACTGCCCATTCTGCAGAGGTTACACGGCCGCGAATAGTCCCGTGAGTAGGAACTCTCAAAAGAACTTGCTCAGCGGGTGGCGAAGCTGTATAAATTGCTGGCTGCAAAGGGTTAATGTCGCTGCCGGTAGTGGCCGATAGTGTCTCTGGCTGTTGATCATCACCGACATTTACCTCGCTAGCAAGCACAACAGTTAGCGCGGCAATGAGCAGCAATAACAACATTGGAACTAACCAAGGTTTTTTGCCGTCAAAGAAGGTGGAGTTACTGCTCACGCTTGCTTAATCTTACACAAAGACAACCGTCTCCCAACCACAAATCATGCTCACAAAACGCATTCTTGCTTTGTTCGCTGCCACGCTATGTGTCGCAGCATTTTCATTCGCTTCCTTTCAAGCATCAAATTCTGGCCAAAAGGTAATTATCCTAGGCATGGACGGCATGGACGCCGAGATGGCTGCCGATTGGATGGACGCCGGCGAACTGCCAAATTTTTCGCGCCTACGTGGCCAAGGTACATTCGCTGAATTTATGCCAGCAAATCCGGCGCAGTCGCCAGTTTCATGGGCGTCAATCAACACCGGACGTAATCCTGGCAAGCATGGCATTTATGATTTTGTAGGTATTTCACGTGAAGGCGGACGACGCATGCCAGTGATGCCGCAAATCGGTTTTCAGGCACCGAAAAAAATTAGCGCAGTAGATGCAGGTTTGCCATATAGTCAATTTAGCGACTTTACCGTTATTCTTGGCATCGGTGCAGCTTTTGCATTGCTTGGTGTTGCGCTAGTCGTGCGTCGCAAGATGATTCTCGGAGCAATCTTGATAGTTGCCGGCGCTGGTGGCGCTGGTTTCTTTTACAATTCTTGGCAAGGCGCATACCCAGAGGGCGGCGCGTTTACAGAATACGACTCATTAAATTTAGCTGATAACTTTTGGGTAGATCTTGATAATGCCGGTGTCGCATTTCGCGGACAAGGGACTATAGTTTCTTATCCTACCGAAGAACTAAAGAACGGAAAACTAGTTGCCGGGTTGGGTGCGCCTGATGCATTGGGCGGACTTAACTCTTCAGCTATTTACACGACATCTAAAGAACGAGTGACTTCGCGAAAAACAGTCAAGCCAACTCATGCGGGTAAAGGCTCAGGTACAGTGAAGATTTACTTATTAGACGAGATGGCATCCAAATTGTATGGCCCGCCGAATTTGACAGCCGAAGGTAAGCCTAAAACATCTGTTGACCTGTCGGTTGTATGGGATAAGGGTAACAAAGTTAGCTTGACAGTTGATGGCGTCACTCAAGACGTTGATATTAATACTTGGTCTGATTTTTATCAGGTTGAATTTAAATGGAATTCAAAATTCAGCACATGGGCACTAGTAAGGCTGTGGGTAGAAGAGCGTGAGGGCGAGCTCGAAATCTTTACTTCACCTCTGCAGGTTGATCCTGAACACTTGACTCCAGGCAACAAAACTTCTTGGCCTCGAGAGTTTGCTAAAGAATTACAAGATGAAATCGGCCGCTTCGAAACATTGGGATGGGCTTGCCAAACTCATGCTGTAAAAGATGCTGAATTGTCAGACGATGCGTTTTTAGGCGACATTGAATTCACCTTGGGCTGGCGTAAGAAAATGCTTGAGGCTGCGGTTGAGGCGCAAGATTGGCAGGTGTTGTTCCATTTCTTCGGAACACCTGACCGTATTTGTCACATGCTAATGCGCCACATGGACCCGCTCCATCCTCAGTACGATGAGGCTAAGGCTAATCGTGTTGTGCATTATTTTGGCCAAGATTTCAAAATGAAAGATTCTGGCTTGGTGATTTACAAAGAGATGGACAAAATTGTTGGCTGGTTACTTGACGAGGTTATTGACAACGACGACGTGTTGATGATCGTTTCCGACCATGGCTTTGATTCATTCCGCAGGCAAGTTGATTTAAATGCTTGGTTGGCGCATGAAGGGTTTTTGACTATTGATAATCACAATCGGGTTGCAGTGCCGTTGACAGCTAGTCAAATGAAGAAATCTACTTTGCAGTTTGTTGATTGGAATAAATCGCAAGCCTACTCGATTGCTATCGGAAAGATTTACCTGAATTTGGCAGGGCGTGAGGCCAAGGGTCTAGTTAAAAAGGACGAGGTTGATGATTTGCTTAAGCAGATCGAAGCGCGTTTATATGAAATGGTTGACCCACAGACTGGCGAAAAAATGGTTAAGAAAGTTTACTTACGTGACGATTTATATTCTGGTCCTTACGTGCACGAAACCGAGTTTAACGCGGGCGCCGCAGAAATCACTATCGACTTTGTTCGTGGGTATCGCGCATCCTGGAATGTAACTGGTGGCGGGATTACTTTAACCGATGGTACTGATGAAAACGGCGATACAATTGCCGTACCTGGCGAATTCGTTAGTGATAATGACTACGCATGGTCGGGTGATCACTGTGGCGTTGATATCCATGCGGTGCAGGGAATTTTCTTCTCGAACAAGAAAACTGAGCTGCCCGGAGGAAACACTTTTTACGATTCAACCCACTTGGCGCCGACTGTCCTTGATTTAATGAAGGTGCCAATACCAAGCGATTACGATTCGCAGCCGCTGATTATTAAGTAAGTAAAATTACTTTATGTCGTGCCCATAAACATAACGGGCGAACAATTTACGAACTTCTTCGTTGCCAGTTGCGGCGACGAGGAAGTTTTCCATATCTGCGGTAGATGCAACGTGTCCTACGTACTTGTTATAGAAGTCTGACATGTGCTGGTGGAACTCATCTTTACCGATTAGGTGAGCGAGGCGTCCGAAAAATACCGCTCCGTAAGAGTACGATGCACTTGGGGTAATGCGGTTGTAGGGGTTGCTCGATGACAGAGTTACTGGCTTCGCTTCCTTCTCAACAACCTTTTTCACAGGACGCCGTCCGTCGGCAAAATATACGGTGAATGCTTCGTCCCACCATCCGTCGTTTTGGGACGCAGGTTTTACGCCACGCGCAAACCAGCTATGAAAAATCTCGTGGTCGAGTGCGCCGAGGGCAGTGGTGGTGGCGCCATCGTATTCCATTGAGCGGCTACCGCTCCAGACGTAAACGATGCAGTCATCGCCGTGAGACCATGGCCCCATGCTCGCAGTGTATTCTTTGAGGCTTTTTTCGGTTTCGTTAAGAACGTGTTTAGCAGAGGTGTTAGCATCTTTACGTTTGTAAACTTCGATGCTGACCATTTTGCCGTCGATTTTTTTGCTTTTGTGTAAAACGTCGACTTCGCTTTCGGGCACAATCACGATCATGTGCGAGAAGGCAGATGAATTGTCGGCGAAGCGTAGTTGCCAGTCGTGCTCGCGTATATCTGTGGTTTCGGCATTGGTCACCATGAGGTGTTTGGTGTTTGCGCCCACTAGTTTGATGTCGACGTTAAGCGGGTGCTGGTCGTAAAGCAGGTTAGCCGGAAACCACTGCTCGGCGTAACGCCCAGGGTTCAAGTCGGAGTACCAAGTGTCGAAAGTCATGCCGGCCTTGTCCCATTTAATGCCAATAGCCGATGGCGCTGATGGCTTCGACAATGTGTACTCGAGGTGTAGCACATTGACGACCTTCATGGCGCACTCCTGTTCAAGGATGCGCATAGTGCCAGTTTGTTTGCCGAAATCATGGGCGGCTAATTTGTCGACATCGATTGTGATGCCATTTAATGAAGCGCTAGTGATTTCTTGGCGCAGGTCAAATAACGGAAACCCTTTTTCGCCAATCATTTTAAAATCCATGTCGGAAATTACGCTGACAGATTCTGTCTCAAAGTCAAACACCATTTGTGTGTTTACCTCAAGGATGTCAATCGGTATGCCGCGTAATCCATCGACCTCAATCACCGGTGGGGCGTAGTCGTTGTTGTTTTGTGCGGTAGCAGTTGCGGCGCCAACAAGCGCAATGAGGATGGCTAAGGATTTGGTCATGGCGGGTATTATAGAGTGCGCAGATAATCGATGATTTGCTGGCGCTGGTCTTCATTGAAAATCGAAATCGGCGGCATGGTGTTGACGCCGCCTGTAATTAGCTTATGCAACTCGCCGTCGCTCTTTTTTAGCCACGGGCTGCCCACCAGCGATGGTGCCAACTTGTCAATTCCTTTGGCGTCGCTGCCGTGACAAGCCGCGCAAATTTGGGCAAAATTAAGTTCACCCGGCGATTTAGGTTGTTCGGCGATACCTGATGCCTTGGCTTGTGTTTTTTCGGCGGCTATCACCTCAAATTGCCAGTCGATTATGTTGGATTTGCCGCTCAGCTGGTTGAGGCCATAGAATAAATCGCCCGATAACGGCATGTCTAAACTAAGCCTGATACCATGTAATTGAATCTGCTCATCAGGGGATTGTAATGCCCACAGCACATCATCTTCATTCAAGCTGTCGTGATGCTTCAAGATGTACAGCGAATGGAGCGTCTTGTTCTGATGCAAAGCTTCAATAGTAACTAAGGAGAGTTTGTCGGCGTCGCACAGCAGCCGTTGCGCGCAATCGCGATACCACTTGTTTGCATGCCTAAGCATCGCGACCAACTGCAATTCGTTGACATCACCAGGTAGCAAGCTTGCGGATGTTTTATTTTTCACTAATTTCCAGATGCGACCATTGTTGCCGGCCTCATCTAAGCCTCGCGCCTCTGAATATTTACGCAAATAAGATGTGAGATAAACTTTGTGTTGAAAAATTCCGCGATACATGTCGACGATGTAAATAGCGTCGTCTGGTCCGCCGAACATGTTGACCGGACGGAAGCGCTCGTCCGTAGAGGTAAGTACATCGTAATCAGCAATTTGCTCGCCCGCACCGCTGAGGGTGGTTACATGAATTAAATTGCCCGCAGGCTCACAGTTGTAGGCGTGGATGACGTCTTCGCCCGTAACGTATGGGCCACAGGAGGCGTCCCAGCGGCTTAGTTTGCCGTGCTCGTCAATCACGTTGGCGCGGTAGGCACGATTCACTCCAAAACCCAAAGTAGCCGGATGCGGACGTTGCGCCTGCATCGCTTGCTGTAAAACTTTGCTCTTGAAATCAAATTTTTGCCCCGAGAAATAGTGGGCTGGCAAACGATCCATGAACATGGTGTGCGAATTATGGTTGTAAAACTTTCGTCCGTAGCGGTCTTCGGCAAGGCCCCATTGCGCACCCATGTAATGCGGTTCAAGAGTGAGTTTGCGATCTTGCCATTTCCAGCGTTGATTATATTTGGCAAGGTAAATGTAATTATCAATGCTGCGCAACATGCTGTTTGGCGCATGCTCTGGTGCCGTTATACCTAAAGAAAATTTGTCGCTAATAATGGTGCGTTTGTCGGCGACCAGATCGCCATCTAGATCTTCGCACAATAATAAATTAGGTGGCGCCATGATTAGCATGCCTTCTTTTACAGGGACAATTCCGCGCGGCATGATTAAGTCATTTAGATATTCGGTGCGCGTGTCTAAAATTCCGTCACCATCGGTGTCGGTAATCACAGCTACGCAGCAGGTGGCATCTTTCTCGGCGGCACCAGTAGGGTCGAGCATGTAGGTGGTCATTTCAACGACCCATAGGCGTGCGTGTTCATCCCACATTGCGATTACGGGATCGAAAACCAAAGGCTCGGCGGCCACCAATTCAATGCTATAACCCTCGATGCATTCGAAGCTCGCTAATTCTTCTTCAGCGCTAAGTAGCGGTGCCGGCAAAAGCTTTGCGGACGACCATTTCTCAGGTTGATCTTCACCTGCCTTATCTCCATTTTGTGCGGTAAATAATGCGCACAGCAATGTCAGTGTAGTTAACATAACCTAATGCTAACGAAGCTAAATCTCCTTGTCATCTGTCTTTCAGCGTGTGTCGCACCTCAACATTCGCAAAGTAATTTTGTGCCGCAACTAAGTGGCAACTCACTCGAAAATTGGGTGCACGTAGGCGGTAAGGCAACTTACACCGTAACCGACGGCACGCTGCACGGTGTTGGCGCGACGAATGGCAATGCTTTTTTACATTCGCCACGCGAGTACGCCGACTTCGAATTAACTTGCCAAATTAATATGACAGCTGGTGGCAACAGTGGCATCCAAATTCGCTCGGCTATGGACGGCACCCGTCTGCGCGGTTACCAAATTGAAATAGATGGCAAGCCGCGTGCTTATACCGGTGGCTTATACGACGAGGGCGGGCGCGGATGGCTGCAGCCGCTCGAAGGTGACGCCTACGCTGCTGCACGTGCGGCGATGACTTTAGGTGAATGGACCGACGTCCGAATATTGGCTGTGGGTAATCACATTCAGTCCTGGATTAACGGCGTGCCGGTTTGCGATGCTTATGACGACGCATTGAGCTCTGGCATCATCGCTTTTCAAGTGCATAACGGTGGCGTGACCGACATTAAGTGGCGTGATATAAAAATCCGCGAGATAAAGTCGCAAAAAAAAAGATAAATAGCACCGCGCGAACTTGGGTCGCTGGAAATAAATGGGCTAATCGTCTGCAAGATTGGCGGGTGGTAGGCAACCGCGTCGAATGCGTTGAAGGCTCTAGCAAGTATCCTTTGCGCACATTGATGACATTAGACCAAAGCCTGAGTGCAAAAGTCGGTCAGCACAGTTTTAGTGTAATGATCGATTGCACTAACAAGCCCATGAGTTGCGAAGGCTTCGGCGGAATCATTTTTGGTGCTGGGGGCGATGATGTCGATTACCGCCTGTCGGCCCAAGTGCATCACCGTCCAGCTAATGATGGCGGTTTGTTGGCTACTTTAAATTTGAACGGTGACATTGCGCTATACGATAATTCGCAGACTAATGTAAAGACGGGGCAGTGGTCGATTGGTGGGGCGTTGAAAAAAAGTGAGTTGCAGCAAATCGTGCTTGGTCAGAATTATTCACGCAGCGGCTTAGAAGGAGAGTTACGCTTGCAAGTTGATATTGATGTCAATGAAATGGATGCCTCGGTTACTCTGACGGCCTACCAAGGGCATAGCGACGTAGTCGTCTCGTCCTGTACGGCGACAGGTATTGCGTATCATAATGTCGACGGGTTATTCGGCTTAGTCTCGCATCTAGGTGCTTCGGGTGGTGGGTACGCATTTACCGAATTCGAGAATAGCGGTGATTTGGCAAACAACTTCACTGAGAATAATTTTGGTCCCGTAGTGGGCGTTCAGTACACCCAATCACAAAGTCGCGTGCGCCTTAATGCGCAACTGGTACCCTTAGAAAACTATAATAATTTAACAGCAGAGTTGTTAGTGCAGCGCGATGAGCGTTGGCAAACAGCAAGCGTCTCGTCATTGAAGCCGTCATCCTGGAACGTGTTGTTTAACTTAAGCCGCGACTTAAGTGTGGGCGAGCCATTCAAGATTATTCTTCATGCAGATGAATTCGATGGCTATGCGTACCACGGAACTTTCGCCGCAGAACCAAAGAATAACTTTTCATTAGCATCGCTAAACTGCTTGAAACATTATGTGGGTGACTTGCAATGGAATTCAAATTCAATTTGGTTCCCTCACCAAGAGATTGTCAGCAACGTGCAATTGCAAAACGTCGACATGCTGTACTTTGCTGGCGACCAACTTTACGAAGGCGACATCGACCCGGTAGATGCGCGTAGCCTCGAAAAACTAACTTTTGATTACCTTTATAAATGGTATCGCTTTTATTGGTCTCTCGGCGAGCTTACTCGACATTTGCCAAGCGTAAGTATTCCTGACGACCACGATATCTATCAGGGCAACATCTGGGGCGCGGGTGGACGTCGTGCCAAGCCCGATAAGGCCCGCGGTCTAACCGCTCAAGATTCGGGCGGGTATGTGCATCCAGTTGAGTTTGTCAACGTGGTGCACGAAACTCAAACGGCACATCTGCCGCCAGGGGTAGACCAACGTAAATGTGAATCGGGTATGAGTGTTTACTTTACTGATTTCAAATATGCCAATGTCGACTTCGCTGTTATCGCCGATCGCCAATTTAAAGATTCGGCCAGCGATGTGGTGCCTGATGGTAAATTCAAAAACGGCTGGGCACAAGCTCCTGGTTTCGACGCGCTAGATGCCGACGTTGAGGGTGCAAACTTATTAGGCGCGCGTCAAGAAAAGTTTTTAGGTGATTGGGCTCAGCGCAAGAACCGCAAATTTCAAAAGGTGGTTTTGTCGCAGACTCCGTTTTGCAATTTAGCGACCTTACCCGAAAAGGCTAAGAGCGGCAGCGTGTTGCCTTCATTGAGCACTCCAGAAAAGGGAGAGTATCCGCAAGGTTATAAATTTGCCGCCGACACCGACTCTGGCGGATGGCCGCAGTCCGCGCGCAACCGTGCCGTAAACATGATGGGCGAAGCGGATGCCATCCATCTTGCTGGCGATCAGCACTTGGGTAGTTTGCTGCGTTACACCGATAGTGGGGCGTATGTGTTTACCTCTCCGGCGATGGCAAATACGTGGCCGCGACGTTGGTGGCCGCCACTGTGGGGAAAGAATGCGGCTGAGGGTGCGCCGCATTACACTGGCGATTTTATAGATGGTTTTGGTAATCCGATTACCGTTATTGCCGTGGCTAATCCGATTAATACAGGGTTGAAGCCAGCCAAGTTATATGATCGTATGCCAGGCTATGGAGTGATTCGTTTCGGCGAGTCGATAGTGTTTGAGTGCTGGCCGCGTTGGGTAGATCCCACGGCGCCCGACGCACAGCAATTTACAGGCTGGCCGTTTACTTTATCCGATTAAAGCTGCGGCCCCACAAACTCCGGCATCATTACCGAGGCTCGCTTGAACGATTGTGAAATCGTTTGCGTTGCGCCCGAAGCAGCGTTCGTTGATCACTTGTTCTATATGCGGACGCCACATTTCTAAGCAAGGCGCGCCACCGCCTCCGAAGATATACACGCGGATATCCGTGAGCAATGCAATTTGCGCAAGGGTCTCACCGAGCGCGGCACCGCTTTGTTGCAGTAATGTCATGCAGGCAGCATCGCCGCCTTTTGCGGCTGCAATGATCTCGGGTAAGGGCTTGCCGTCGGCACGCTTTTCGATATTGGACGCACTTGCAATGGCCTCAACGCAGCCAGTGGCGCCACAGTTGCAAGCTAAAGCGTGACCCGCAGCAATGTGTCCGATTTCGCCAGCCATACCTCCCGGTCCATGGAAAATTTGGCCATCGATAATCAATCCGCCGCCAATGCCGGTGCCAATGGTGATGAACGCAAAGGAAGAGTGGTCGCAGCCCGCACCGTTTACGGATTCACCTAAAGCCGCCACATTTGCGTCATTGTCGAGAGCATATTGAAAGCTATCGCCATGCGCGGCAGTAAGTACAGCCATGACATCCGCTTTTTCAAGCCACGGAATGTTTGGACAACCCTGCACGCAATTGTCTTCGACTACTCCCGGAACTCCGATGCCGATGCCGACAAATGTGTCGTCGATAAAGCTAGTAAGGTCTGGGTGTTGTAACAGGGTGCCAAACGCAGCTAGCGAGTCAATGCCAGCATAGCGTTTGCAATCGAGCAGTTTGCCGTCGCTAAAGAAACCAATCTTTACCGCGGTGCCGCCGATATCAATGCCGAGTTTCTTCAATTGATTAATTAACTAATGCTTCGCGGTAAAGAGTCATAGCCTTGGGCATCCATGAGAGCAAATCTTCTATTCGAGTAGAAGAATTTGGATGCGTAGACAACCATTCTGGCGGTTCTTCGCCACTTGCGCCCATGCGTTGCCATAAACCGATTGCCGCTTCGGGGTTGTAACCAGCGTTGGCCGCCAACATCAAACCGATTTCGTCGGCCTCGCTTTCGTGACTGCGCGAGAAGGGTAATAATACGCCGAGGTGAACGCCCAAGCCTAAGCCTGCCATAATCGTGGTGCGTTTATCAGAATCCATGTCACGCATTGAAACTGCCGCGCCAAGAATGCCGATTTCCAACAAGATCCCTTGACTCATACGTTCGGCGCCATGGTGTGCCAATGCGTGTGCGACCTCGTGACCCATGACAATAGCCAAGCTATCTTCGTCGCCGGTGATCGGCAACAGCCCGGTATAAACTGCAGTCTTGCCACCCGGTAGTGCCCATGCGTTGACCATCGCTTTATCGTCAATCAATTTGAATTCCCAGCGAAACTTTGCAGCGTCAGACTGTGGTAAATATTCTTTAGCTGAAGCCGCAATTCGCTCGCCGATTTCTTGCACCATTTTTGCGTCAGGACCGTGGCTGACAATGCGTTCGCCTTTTAGGATCGCGCGGTATGATTGCGCGCCAAGACTCATCTCTTGCGCTGAACTGATAAAGTTAAATTGCGAACGTCCTGTGCCAGGCACAGTAGAGCAAGCGACAATGCTGAGCAACGCTAGCGGGAGGACGAGCTTCTTCATTACTCACATAATATATGCGAGTAGCCCTCATCTTTGCTGAAACTAGCTTCAAAAGATTTTTCTTTCCACTTTGATGAACGTGGAAAAAAATCTGGTGGATAATTAAGTGCTACATGGAAGCTATGTTTAGCACCTTTGACTCGGTCAACTCCGCGGATGGCGTCACGCGAGTAATAGAACACAGTATCGCGAAATTGCTGCACATCAAATGTGTTACGCACTTCAAATACTTTGCTCGCGTCAGGGGCCATAAACCAGCTATCAAGCTCATCAGCATTTGGGCGTGACCTGCGATGTCCGCATCCGAACCGTCCGCCAGAGCCGCCGCCAATGCCGATGACACAGTCTTCAGGATCGCCTTTCCATGAATGGACGCGTTGCTTGTCGATAGTGAAATCCACAGACGCGTAAGGCTGTTTGCTTTCGATTTTTGCTGGCCAGTAGAGCCCGCCTCCACTTATGTTTGTTACCTTAATCTTTTCTACGACATCACCCGCGTCGTAATGTAACTCGCTGTCTATTTGTAATCCGCCGAAGATTTCAGTGTGTTTGCCTAACATTACCTTATTCGCTAACGCAGTATAGTGTTGCGGTAAATCAGCAGTGTGATTCCAGAACGGTGGCTGAAAATCTAATTGGAACTTGCCGCGGTCATTCCATGAACCATAGATATCGGCATATTCGTGATGCATGTTTTTAACATCTTTACTCGCCAATGGCACGATGGACCACCAGCGTAATTTAGAAATTTGTTCGCGGCTGAATCCTTTAAAGTATGCAGCGTCTATTCGGTTGTGGACGACTCGCTGTTCGCCAGCAACCATCCACATTTTTTGCGCATCTTCGAGCTTTATTTTGCCGTATATCGGTTCTAAAGCAGTTTGCTCGGGGTAGATCTGCTCGGAGCATGCATCGATGGTCGCAGCGTAGTGCATCAACCCGCAAGACTCTTGCGAGCCCGCCCAATAAAGAGGGTAGCCGCTAACGTTTGTTGCAGTGTATTTGAAATGAAAGGAATCACTTTCGAAAGTAACCAACACATCTAGATTGATACCGCCAAGGTCAAAGCTGCCTTCGCCGATAAAAACATCATCGTGCGCAACTGCAAGCACCGAGCTCTCGCTGTAATCTGCGCGCGTGAAGGGAGGGCAGGTGTCTAATTGAGCCGCGGGAGTTTGCAGGACCGCTAATAACGAGCAGCTTGCGGCAGTGCTAACTTTGAGGATTAATTTCATCTATGCAAGGACAACGCGCCATGCATAGATGCGGTTCAAAGTAATTCTAGTAACGCAAAATTAAATTCTTAAATTCAATCACAGCGCCCTCAGACTGCAGAGCAATCGCCCCAGGGATGCGTTGGCACCAACTTGCAGTGTTCTGCACTTCACCGTTTATTTCTAGAGTTAACTCACTACCGTGCAATAAAATCCGGTAATGGTTCCATTCGCCGAGTGGCTTTTCATTACTCGGTAACATATTTTCGGTGCGACGTCCTGAAGTGCGGTCGGCATCGACCACCATGCCAAACTTGTCGATGTTCCAGATGTCGCCAGCGTTGCCTGACATGAGTTGCGCTTCAATCGAACGCGGCCATACTTTGTGCGGCTGCTGCACGCGCAGTAAAGCTCCTGAATTGCCAGGACCAAATTCAGGGTTGCCGCGCCAGTCGAATTCTAATTCAAAGTCAGTGTAAAGTTGTTTAGTGTAAAGGTAACCAATAGGCTGCCCCTTACATTTGAGGACATCCTCTTCAATGCGCCACACTGTATTCGGGTCGGTGCCATCAGGTAGTTGAAAATCAAATGCGTCTAACCCGTTTTGTAGCAAGTTGATTTCGTTTTCAAATTTTGGCGGCGCAGACTCTTCTAGTAGAAACGCAGTTAGGTCAGCTACATCTTGTTCGCTAAGATTAAGTGCACTCGCGCTTGGCATTAATGAAGTCGCTACCTCGACACGGCTTTCAATGTCTGCAGATTGAAGAGCATGGCGTTTGCCGGCGCTATCTTTAATTAACATCACCTCGCCGTCGGCCAATATAGAACCGAAGAATTGCTCGCCGTCGTTAAGTTTGATAATCCAATTTTCATAACCTAAAGCAATCGCATCTTGCGGGTCGTAAATTGCAGTTGCCAATGAGCCTGCATCATGCTTCGAGGCAATCATGCTTAAGTCAGGGCCAATGCCGCCACCCAATGCATCAAAGGCGTGGCAACTGCTGCAGCTTGCGCGTCCGCGAAACAACTCTTGCCCGTGCGCCGCAGAACCACTCGTCTTAGCTGAAGAATACTTCGCTACTGGCAGGCTATTAGCGTAATAAGCGCGCACTGCGAGGTCGTCATGGTTTTTTAATTTGGCGGAAATGTAATCATCCATCTTGATATTGTTGATGATGTGCAGACATCCTTCTTGCGATTGAAGAAGCCAGTCGATCGCCTCACGATTGCCAGTCGCGGCTTTTTGTTGTTGTTTCACAATGAATTCTTGATCACGGATTTCTTCAATGTAAATTCTAAACTTAATGGAAGTCGCAGAGCCAGCCTTTGCAATTCCGCCATCGTCGGCAGCCGTCTCGCATTCGAAGGCAGTTGCGTTTTCAGGGATAGCATAAGCAATCAAAGAATTGGCGTGAGTGCCAATACCATTTTTCACTAACGCGCCATTCACCATAATCGGCTGGCCCTCACAGTTTTTGTTTAAGCGCACTTGCCCCCAAGCGGTGTCGGCGGACAGCCAGTTTAAGTCGGTTAAATTAACAGTAGTGCCGTCGTCCAAAGTGAAAAATGGATTGATCCATGCCGCCCAGTCGTTTGAATTGCCATTGTCGCAGTTGTTAACCTCGAGCCATAATATTTTGCCAAGCCGCTTATCCTTTTGAATACTTACAAGGACGGCTTCGTTAGATTGTGGAGTGAAGATGCCGGTCTCTCGTTCTAATGTGGCATTTGTTAAGTCAGTTTCGGCGCCACTATGGATGCCGTAGCTCGACCATGTATTCGTCGCGCGCTGTTTCAACCACCAACTAGCATGCTGGCGGATATCTTGCGGCCCACCAACCGCCAACTTCATCATTTCTTCAGCCGCTACTTCTTCATCCATAAACGCGATGCCATCCACGGCTAACATTCGCAGCTCGATGGATTTCTTTTCGTCAGCCGCATACCAGGCCAAAGTTTCAAGCGCTTCAAGAGGATGCAGTCGCCAAGCAATGCGTAAAAAGTTTTCGCGCGACCCGAAACTCGACAACCTGCGTAAGGCATGAAACATCTCTGCTTCTACTCCTTGTGCACCAATGCCTATAGACTCTAAATACATGCGATCGCCATCCGGCATGCTGCGCGCGATTTTTATTAATAGGCCGACGCGCAAATTTACATCGCTAACTTTGCGCAGCAAGCGCGCACAGGTCGCGCGTACAAACGGCGATTCGTCGGCAGCGTATTTTGCCATAACTTCATAATCAAAACCGTCGCGCATTACCGCGCGCATTGCCGCCACTCGCGACATTGGAGCTGCGTCAGCTGTCGATGGCGCAGCAGAAAATATGCGCGGCGGAGAAGTTATTTTAATAATACGTCCGTATGCTTCGCGGTCGCCTGCTGCATGACCGCCAACCCCAGGATCGTACCAGTCGGCGACATAGATTTCTCCGTTTGGACCGACCGCCACATCGCTTGGTCGAAACCAACTACCTTTTTCACCGTCGCGTTTGGCTTCAATTAAAGTGTCTTGCTCAAGCACTAATTCAGAACCTTTTATAACCGGACGATGTGCGTAAACGATACTGCGGCCAGCGTCGGCATTTAACAAGTAGCCATTCAAGTAGACAAACGAGTCGTGCTCGTACATCGTTACTCCAGTTGGTCCTCCTGCGCCAGTAATCGTGCCATGCGGAATCACACCTGGGTCGCGTTGATGCCAATGCGCCGATTGAATCCCTTCACCAGGACGGCGGTCAGCCGCCCAGAATCGCTTGCCATCTGCCGAGAAGTATCCGTAGTTGCCACCTTCGACAACCGTTACCGTGCGGCATGAACGATTGCCGTCATCGTCGTTGTCGGCAGTAAACATGTTGCCGTATTTGTCGACCGCGACTTCGTAGTTGTTACGAAAGTTATGCGCCAATATTTCAAGGCCACTACCGTCAGCGTTCATGCGACCGATTAATCCACCGGTATATTCTTTGCCATCGTCGCCTACTAATCCTGCAATGTTGCCAGCGTGTTGCGGTCCGCCACCGTTATAAACTGAGCCGCTGCGAATAGAGACGCCGTCACTTCCTTTAACTACATGCGGACCCGCGTTGCCGGCGGCCCATAGAAAACCGCCGTGACCATCTTCGATAAAAGAATGCAAGCCATGGTCGTGGTTAAAGCCGCCAAAACCCGTTAATAAAATTTTGGATGCGTCGGCAACAAAATCACCGTCGGTGTCGCGGTATTCGATTAGGTGCGGCGAGCATGAAACTAAAACTCGGTCTTCCAAAACCAAAATGCCAAGCGGTGCGACTAAATCTTTGCTTTGCGCAAACACAATGCTAGTGTCGGCAATTCCATCTGAGTTGGTGTCGCGCAAAACTACAATGCGATCACCAGCATCATGATGACGTCCTGGGTTGCGGCCACTCCATTGACGGTAATTAACGGCTTCGGCTACCCAGACATTTCCCGCATCATCGACGTCGATAGCGGTGGGGTTGTAGAACAGCGGTGACTCGGCATACAATTCAACTGGTGCCGAATGGAAGGTGTCGAATTGCTCGTTTAAGTTTTGGGGGTGCAGGAGTGCGAGAAGGAGGAAAGGCATTTTAAGGATTATATGCATCTCCTATGCGAGAAAGGTGGTATATTGCAAAACGACGCAATCTTGCGTTACACCCCAAACCCAATATCGTCCCCATGAAAAACATCATACTTTCGCTAGTCTTCGCCTTAGCTGCAACCACAGCGACCCAAGCGCAAACTCTGCAAATCGACCCCATTTATGAAGGCGGCATCGCCTCATTTGAGATCATCGGCGGCACGCCTAATGCCACCGCGGTCATTTGTTATTCGCTAGCCGGCAGTGGGCCACTCGTTTTGGGCAATGGGCTTACTTTCGATTTGAGTTTGCCCATCAATCAATTTTCGTCCATCGCGTTGAACAACTTCGGCAGCGGAGTGCTAGGTCCATTCCCAGTGCCAAGTAACGTGTTGGCTGGCGTGCAGGTTTGGTTTCAGGCAGTGCATGTCGACATTTGGGCGAACCCACCATTGACCACCACCAACATGGTGCCAATCACCATCCAGACTCAGCCCAACAATCCGCCAGTAGCAGTCGACGACAGCGCCAGCGTTATTGAAGGCACAATAGTAACTATCGACGTACTGTCCAACGACAGCGACCCCGACGGCGACGCACTTTCAATTTACTCAGTAACAGCACCTGCCAATGGCACTGCCTCTATCGTCGGTGGCTTGGTTGATTACGCACCCGCGCTTGGCTTTGTCGGTTCTGATTCATTTACATATGTAGTTGAAGACATTCACGGTGGTCAAGACACCGGGACTGTATTGTTGGACGTAACTTCATCCATCCCTACCGACATGGTTTCAATCCCTGGTGGTACATTTGACATGGGTGATCATGCGGGTGTGGGTAGTTCAGATGAACGGCCAATCCACAGCGTAACGCTAGATGCTTTTTACATGGATAAGTATGAAGTTACTAACACTAAGTTTGCTGATTATTTAAATGCAGAGTTAGCCACTGGCGATGTGTGGGTCAATGGCACATCGGTTTACATGACTAACGGGGTTGGAGCCGAGGTTTGTTACTTGTCAGATGGACTGTCATTTAACGGCAGCTCAATTGTTATTATTCCAGGCAAAGAAACCCATCCAGTGGTGAATCAAACTTGGTACGGCGCATGTCTTTACACTAATTGGCTTAGTGGTACAAACGGCCGCACTCCGTGTTACGACGAATGGACATTTGACTGCGACTTTACAGCCGATGGTTTTAGATTGCCGACTGAGGCAGAA
>JACKQG010001706.1_pt1 | contig 29808 bp, 27 predicted proteins | sample 8237621 | NCBI WGS metagenome assembly JACKQG01 (sample SAMN15677084, study PRJNA649215) | marine metagenome | biome: marine; feature: Black Sea; material: saline water; isolation source: suspended particulate matter (SPM) from the Black Sea western gyre | collected 2013-06-09/2013-06-10 | depth... | reverse complement strand
AGGTCTGTAATCAAAGGATGTTCAGGGATGCCTCGACAACGGCTTTTGCAAATTCAGGATCTTCCATGTTGGCGTCAATTTCCAGGATCTCAATATCCGGGTTCAAGCCCTTGCGCAGTTCCTCCACAAAGACGCGGTCTTCTTCAGGATCAAATGTTGGATTACCCGGATAATCCACAGAAGACCATCCCTTCTGCGGTATCAGGACCTTTACAGGGCTGTTTGCCCGGTTCAGTTTTTCCCTGAAAGCCTTGGCAACCTCTCTCAGTTCATCGGGCGAAAGACGCACCCATGTGCGGAACCTGTCCAGGTCGTACTTCCTCCGCTCATGATATTCGGGTTTGTATTTGGATTTGGCCGGGGTCATGTGATTGACACTGCAGGTGGAGATGATCTGGGGGATCTCTGCCTTTCCTGCAGATTCCATCCGACGGGGGCCGGCATCCCTCATAAAGCCGAAAAGATGTTCTCCCACCCCGCCCGGTGCGAGATCAATTACTCCTTGAAACAGCCCGTGCGAGATCATCTCTTCCATGGCCCTGTCCCCGATCCCGGCCGCTGAAAAGCCGATGACCTGATACCCGGCGGCTTCAAGGGCGGTCCTCACGGAACTGGCGCATTTTTCACAGGGTCCGAGCATGGTCAGGGCAATCGCCTTCCCCTTTTCAGTCCGGGATGGGGTGATGGTGCCCTGGACCATTCCGGCCATGGCATGTGCGGCCCTGTCCATCACATTCTTCAGAAGATCCGTAACCCCCGAGATTTCAATAACCGAGTGGAAGAGGGCGATATCGCCTGTACCGATATAACGAGTAGAGAGCCCGGGCAGGGCGGCGGTGGAAGAGATCATCAGTTTGGGGATGCCGAACGGAAGCGACCGCATCACCTCGGTGGCCATTAAGGAACCTGTTGAGCCTCCTATACCAATGACCCCGTCCATCTTCCGGTCAGAAAAGAGTTCGCCGGCAATACGCGACGCACCCGCGATGGTGATATTGGTAATCCGGGAGCGCTCTTTTGATGCACGGATTTCGTCAATTGTGTTGCCCCCGGCCTCTGCCACCCTGTCCGGGGTGATATCGGCACGGGTAGGCCCTTCCCCTCGCATAGAGATATCCATGAGCAAAGGCTTCAGCCCAAGAGATTCTATCTTATCCCTGAGATAATAGGTCTCTTCACTCTTGGTATCCAGGGTGGAAATGATGAGAACGGTCTTTTCCATTATATTCTCCATCCGCAGGTTTCGCAGATGACCACAGATTATTTTCCCTTCGATGACCTAATCCGCCCATCCAACCATCCAACCATCCTTCAATCGACAATCATCAATCAACCATCCCTACCCCTTCTCTGCCTCAATCTTCTCTTTGATATCTTTTTTCAGGGTTTCTTTGTTCACCTTTCCCGAGTCTCCCACAGCCGGAAACTCATCCACGATCTCTAAACGTTCTGGAAGTTTGAACATGGCTAACTGCTTTCCCTTCAAAAAGTCCACCATTTCCTCAAAACTAAAAATTTGACCGGCCTTGGGAATCACGTAGGCACAGCACTTTTCTCCCATTTCTCTGTCCGGGTACCCCACAATGGCCACGGAGGCCACCTTCGGGTGATCATTGAGAAGTCCCTCTATCTCTGCCGGGTAGATGTTTTGCCCGCCACGGATGATCATGTCCTTGGCGCGTCCCAAGATCCAGAGGCATCCCTGGTCAAACTTGACAATATCGCCGGTCGTGGTCCACCCTTCCGGGTCAAACACTGTGGATGTCAGCTCTTCATCTCTGTAATAACCGGCCGGGGCATGGGGACCTCTGAAATAGAGGATGCCGGGTTCTCCTTCTGTAACCTCGTTTTCTTTCGCTTCGTCCATGAGCCGCACCTTGTTTCCGGGCAACATCCTGCCCACGGTCCTCCGCCGGAGATCCTTGGAGTCTTCCACCCGGCACCCTGACACAGAGCCCATATCCTGTGTGCCAAGGTCACTGGTGATGGCGGCCCCGAACGCCTCTTCGGCCTCTTCAGCTACCTGAGGGGAGAGATATCCGCCGGCCGATCGGATGAACCGGAGAGAGCTGAGATCGTACTTTGAGGTGTCTGCCTCTAACATCCTTACCAGGTGGGTGGGCACTACGCCGATGGCCGTGGCTTTTTCCTTTTCGATCAAAGCTAAGGCGCCATCAGGTGTGAATTCCTCCAGCATCACTGTCTTGGCGCCGGCTAACGGCGCGGCAAAATAGGTGAGTGTCCCGGCGGCCCCGCCGGCATGGGGGGCGATGGCCATGGTAATGTCATCCTTATTGAGGCCCCAGATATCGACTCGCCCCTTGGATGTGCATACACGCGGGGCGCAGGGCCATTCAACCAACTTGGGCAAGCCGGTAGTACCGCTGGTCGTTGTCAACAGGGCCACGTTCCAGATCGGGTCAAGCCTTCTTTCAGCAAGGACCGACGCATCAACCGGTTTCTCTGCCCGTTCCCTGGCTAATTTGGTGAGAGAATAGGTCCCTTCCGGGGCCGAAGGAGGCACCGCATCGTCGAACAGAAAAATGTATTTGAGGTGAGGGAATCTCTGCTGTAGCCCTTTATACATATCCAAATAGTCAAACTTGCGATAGACATGAGGGATAATGACGGCGGTCGCCTCGGTCCGCTCAACCATGTATTCCAGTTCCCTCTGACGCAGGTACGGATAGACCGTGAGCGATATAAGACCTGCCCTTTCACAGGCAATCCTGGCCAAGAACCCGTAGACGCTGTTGGGAGACTGGATAATGACGCGGGCGAACTTGGGGATCTCCATCTCGACCCATGAAATGGCCATGGCATCTACAAGGCGCTTGGCCTCAGCCCAGGTGACCCGGTATTTGGCGTCCACCAGGGCTTCCTTGTCACCGTACTCCCTGGCATTCCTGTCGTAGAAGTCATAAAATGTCTCATTTGTCCAGTGGCCGTCCCTCAAGAACTCATCCACCATCTCTTTTTTGTACCGAATCGGTTTCATCTAAGCCTCCTGATGTTATCGAAGATTGACTATTGATAATCTCGTAAAAAGTCTCCAAGGCCGTCACTCCCGCGAAAGCGGGAGTCCAGAACTGGTTGATTTTACTGGATTCCCGCTTTCGCGGGAATGACGACAACGGGTGCTTTCCGACTTTTTACGAGTTTGTCAAAGTTAATTATTTGTTTTTTCTTTCTTTAATGCTGGCCCTGAATTTTTCCCAGAAGTCCTTATCCGTATTCTGCCAGGCGGCACCCCATCTCCTTTCGAAATAGGAGGTCGGCAGCTTTTCCTGCCAGGGACCCCAGGGGTTCTTCCCCTTTTGCTTTGCTTCCAGGATGTCGTTCAGGAAGGTCGCTATATTCGCCATTTCTTCTTTTGGCAGATATGAATCGGCGCCCTCTTTGATAGACCTGACCAGATTCCCGGGAGTAAATGCATGGGCTGTCAACATGACGGCGGTTATATTTCTCCTGTTGGCAATTTCCAGCAGGCCGTAGCCGTCAACCCCCATAATGTCCAAAATAGCCAGGTCGAAATTCTGAGATTCCAACAGCTCTTTGGCTTCATCAAATGTGGAAGCCTTGACAACATCACACATTTCCAACAATTCTTCCAATATATCTAATATATCGGCCTCATCATCTACTATGAGAATCCTCTTGCCATCCAACAGGGTACTGTCCGACATGACGATAACTCCTTCTTGGTAACTAAAACCCCAGTTCAGACCACCTGGCCTTGACCTTTTCCACCGTTGCCGGATCAAGCTCGATGGGAATCGGCTTTTCTTGCCAATCGTAGGGGATGGTGGCGTCTAACAGAAGCCTGCCAGTGATCCACCTGGCATCGATGGGCAAAGAAGGATCCAGCGGTGTGGATCGACCGCGCTTGATGACCTGGGAACGATTCGGCTGAAACCGGAAGGCCAAGGCATACATGACCCTTGGAATATCCCATGGATCAATGTCCTCATCCACGACGATGACCGTTTTGAGTCCGTAGGCGCCCATTTCCGTTGAAATCGCCGCTGTCAGCACCTGATCGGCATGACCCGGGTACATCTGCTTCATGGAGATGATGGCAAGAAATCTGCCTGAGCCTTCCGGCGGGCAGTAGACCGCTTTCAGCCCGGGTATTTTCATGGCGAGAAGCTGCTGCCACAGCGTAGCCCCGTAGGACAGGGCCATGGTCATGTGGGTGTCGGTTACAGCCCTGCCCACGGTGGTTCCCCACATGATCGGATTGTTCCGGTGGGTAATGCACTTGACGTCGACAAAATTTCTGGGATCGGTGCCGACGCCCGAATAATAACCGGTATACTCACCGAATGGTCCTTCTTCCATAAATTTATCGGCATCCACCTCGCCTTCGATCACGATCTCCGCATGGGCGGGTATGGGGAGATCCACGGTTTCCCCTTTGACCACTTCCACAGGTTCTCCACGCAGGGCGCCTGCCACGTCATATTCGGATGTAAATGCTGAAACGCGGGCCGCCCCTAAGATAAAAAGGAGGGGGTCGCATCCGATAATGGAGGCCACCGGCATCGGCTTCTTCATGACCTGGTATTTCTTGAGCATGATGTCGGCATGCTTGCCCTTGATGAACTGGGTCCCCATCTTGTCTTTCCCGAGAAGCTGGGCTCTGTAAGTGCCCAGGTTGACCCATCCGCTCTCAGGGTCTTTGGTGATGAAAAAATGGGCGGTGCCGATATATCGTCCGCCGTCCAAGGGATACCATTGGGGAACGGGGAACTTGTAAAGATCGATATCTTCACCCTTCAGGATGTTTTCCTTGCACGGCGCACCGCCGGCATCCACCCACTTGGGTGGTATCAGGTTCTCACCCAACTTGGCCCATGCCACGTAAAGATCCACCAGGGTGGAGTCCAGCGGCTGCCCCATGATTAAGGCCAGCCTTTGCGTTGTGGTGCACACACTGGTGATGACCGGCGTATCATAATCTTTCACGTTTTCAAACAGAAGCGCCGGCCCCGCTTGCTCTTCATTCAGCTTGGCGATATGCGACAGCTCCAGGTTCCAGTCTACTTCCGCGGTGATCCTTTTGCAGAGCCCTTCTTTTTCACTTGCGGCAATAAAATCTCTCATGCTTTTCATAATATATTACCTCCCTGATTTACGATCTCGCTCTCGTTAGATTCCTCAATTTCTACCCGGTGGAATAGGGCTCCCCGGCGAAATTCCTTGTCTCAATCCCGACCCGTCACTCATACCGCATCAATGAAAACTCCCCAGGATGACCTATCCCGGTATTTTGATCCGTTTCATGGCCTGGTCCATCAACAACTGGTACCCGGTCTTCTTCCCGAGAAGAGGTTCCTTCTTTCGCTGACTCCAAACGGTCTCCGGACGGGCCTGTACAATAAATATACTTTCCGGAAAAGGAAAGTCCTCATCAATGGCCCACTCGATATCCATGGGACGGCAGTAGTGGGCCTCGATGTTTTTGGCAATCTCCACTAACTTCTTTAACTCTAACTCTTCCAGACAGCACTTGGCCTGCATATCTTCTTCCACGTCGACGTCTATCACTTCTCCGCCATCGGGATCATGAACACATTTGATATGCTTGACAGATATGGTTTTTTCGCTGGTTTCCATCATCACCTTATCCACAACAAACTTGTCAGGATTCACCGAACCGGAGACCACCGTCTCCCCCAACCCCCAGCTTCCTTCAATAAGGACCTTTGACGGGTCGCCGTTCGTGGGGTTCAGGGTAAACATCACGCCGGCCGCCTTTGAATTGACCATCTTCTGTACCCCCACGCTGATCAGCACCTTTTCGTGGGGAAAGTTGTTTTTGTTCCTGTAATCAATGGCGCGTGGCGTGTACAGGCTGGCCCAGCACTTGCGGACACTGTTGATGACGTTTTCTGCTCCGACGACCCAGAGGTACGTGTCCTGTTGTCCGGCAAAGCTTGCTGTGGGCAGGTCCTCGGCCGTTGCGCTCGACCGGACCGCCACCGGCACGTCTTCGACATTGCATTTCTGGCAGAGCTGAGAATAACCGCTCCCGATGGCTGCCTGAACGTCATCGTCCATGGGGGTATTGCTGATCAGGGATTGAATCTCGGCGCTGGCGTCATTGAGGGAACTTACGTCATCACGACGGACCTTGGAAAGGATGTCAAAGATCGTATCCTTAATGCCCGTGTCTGTTATGAAACTCAGATAACTATCAGTGGTCACGGCAAATCCGGGAGGGACACGGATCCCGGCCTTGATCATCTCTCCTAAGCTGGCATTCTTACCCCCTACCATCGGGAGGGACGTCTTATCCAGAATTTCAAAATTGAGAATATGGTTCATCTGTTTCTCCATGGAACATTTCCCCCTCCCCTGACCGGGAGGCCGGCCGTATCGACACGAGTCTCCGGATCCGGGGGGAGGGGTTTGCGAGAGGGGGTTTGGATTATTCGGCTCTCTTTACGATGGTGACGACACCCGTATCGCCATCAACCCTGATAATATCACCGGTCTTGATGACCGATGTGGCAACTCCGGTCCCGGTAACCGACGGGACACCGTATTCCCTGCAGACAATGGCAGCATGGCTGGTGAGTCCGCCGATGTCGGTCACCGCTGCCTTGATCTTTGTAAAAACCGGGGCCCACGAAGGATTGGTGGTGGGACAAACCATGATATCACCCGCTTGCAGATCCATAATCTCATTGAGCCGCTTGAGCACCCGAGCCGGGCCTTCCGCAACGCCTGCCGAAGCGGCGAAACCCTTGAGTTCGGAGACATCCTTGGTACTGACTTCTCCCATCCCTTTGAGCCATTCCTTGACCTTGTCGGTGGTGACACCCCATAGCATGATGGTAAATGGCTCTGCCACTTCCTCGGGTGGAACACCTAAGGCCGGTGTCGGGTTCCATTCACTCGCTGCCTTGAGGATTTCCTTTCGCTTCTTAGCCTTGGCCTTGTAATAGTCACCCCGCATCGGTATCCCCACACCAAGGGCCCAACCGGTGGCGATTTCGGTTAGAATTTCCGGAATTTCGTAACGGTTGAACATGAATATGTCATCCACTTCATTGGTCATCCCGTTATCAACCAAAAGCTTGCCGAACTCCCTTATCCTGGAAAACCATATGGTGTGAAACCAGTGTTCCACCCAGAACAGGTGATCCTCTGCGTACCTGTAAATGGTCCTGACCGTGTTGTAGGCGCCGTCAAAGGTTTCCCTGTCTTCATCGCTCTGGATCAGGTCACGGTATTTGGCAACGGTCTCATCTCTTTCCTTTTCCACCTGATCCAGAGACCGCTCGATGGTCTCTCCGTTTCCCAGCCGTTCCACGTAGCTCTTGATATAGCTGTAGGGGATGTCCAGGTTGTTGATCCAGCTCCCCTCAAAATGGAACCAGCCGCTCCCGCAGGACACATAGAACCACGGGTCTTTGGCCTTATCAAAGGCCTCAAGCCACTGCTTTCCTTCGGGTGTCCTCTCAAGCTCGGCTATCTTCCCGGCAGCTGTTGTCTCCTTTTTGAGGATGTCGGCCACTCCGCTCAGAGAAACGGCCAGTCTGGACAACTGGCACAGCTCTTCTTCAGGCCGGAACATGGATACGTACGCCCCGGCCACCATCTTTCCGATGGCGCTTTCACTGATCCCGGGGAAAAGCTTTCGGGAAACGTCCCCAAACATGAGGTAGGCCAGATAGGTCAGGTTCAACATCTCAAAGTGGTACTGCCACCCCTTGAACATCTGGTGAACGAGTTTATCGAACGCCTCAATCAGGTCGTAGGAGACATAACAGCCTGTGGGCGCCGGAAGCACCTGGTCTTCGGGGACATATTTTGGCATTTCCTTGGGGATTTCCAACCCTTTCATCTCTTCACCAAGGGCCTTGAATTTTGTCAGCCACTTGTCCCACAACTCATTATAATGCTCAAACACATAGAATACTCTTTTCTCAAAGAGCGCTGCCTTCTCGCCGATAATCTCATCGGGCGGGGGTGCAACCGCACAGATATACATGTAGCACCCGACCATCCTCTGGGCGATTCCCTGGGCCGGAGGAATGCAGAAGACTCTTGTGGTGTACTGTGAAAGGGCGATCTGCCACGCCTCCTGAAAGAGCAGGTCCAATGGCGGCATCGGCTCGGGGGCATGAATCTTGTCCTGATACCAGAATTGCTGTTTTTCCCAATCTGCTCTGTCTTCGGAAAACAGATGGTGCGATGGGTACATCTCTTCCCATCCTTCAAGTTCCGGGGGAACCTGGTACTCGTGCGGATCCGGAAATCTTCCTGCATGTTCGTCTGCCATTTTTCTCCTCCCTATCTATAAGATTTTAGGTTAAGTGAAACATGGTTAAGCCGACCTAAGAAATTCCAAAATAGACAAAGGATAAATAAGCTAACAAAATTTGTTAAAGCAGGTTGAGACAACAACAGAACGCTGGAAAACCAGTTTCAACGGGTGTATTCAAAATAAAACGGCAAGACAGTAACAGAACATAACATAACATGATAATATCTTGATCGAGCTGGTAATTCGGATATCCGAAGAAAAAGAATTTATTGAATGATTCGGCATATTCCCTGATTTAATAAGGACTGTCAAATCCTTTTTATTTATGATATATATAAATTTTAATCTACCCTGCGGATCATTTGATCCATGATCCTGGAGGCGAGTTCCGCGAAAGCAGCATCGTTGATGTGGAGGTCCGCTTCAACGATCTCCACCCGGGGGTTTAGAACGTGGCGCAATGTCTTCATGAATTCGTCGCGAAGCATCGGGTCGTACAGCGGGCCATCTTCACAATCCGCCTCAGACCATCCCTTCATGGGGACAAGTATCTTTATCCTTGAGAAATCCTGATTCAGTTTCTCTGCCAATTGATTGGCAATAAACCGGGTTTCGTCCAGGCTCAACCGGACGGCAGATCGGAAATCATAAAAGAAGATGTTCCGGTCTCTGAATTTTTCAGGGATGTTGTTACGGGTGAATTCAAGCACCGCACAATCCAGCCCCCCCGGGACCACAAGACGGGGGATCTCACGGCCGGTGATCGGCTCCAACCTTGCCGGTCCGATGCCCCGGCAATACCCACCCATCAACTCATCGGCAAATTCATGGGTTGCGAGATCCAGTATGCCGTGAAAATATCCTTCTGCCGCCAGCTCTTCCATGGCCATGCCGCCCGTACCGTTGGCGTGGAAGGCGACGACCTCATATCCCATATCCTCCAGGTACTTCTTTATCGCTTCTGCGGCCTTTGTAATAAACCCGAACATGGTAAGGGCAAGCCGCTTTTTCTCCTGCGCCTGTTTCCACTGGCCCTGAACCATCCCGGAAACCGCCCCGGCTGCCCGATCAAGGACATTTCCCGTGATGCTGTTCACCCCAAGAATATCCGCAACACTGTGCATCATGGTAATGTCTTTTGTCCCGACACTCTTTTTCATATCTCTGGACGCCACCGTGGAAACCATGACCTTCGGGACCCCTAAAGGGAGCGCATGCATGATGCTGGTGCCGATATGGGTCCCTGTGCCTCCTCCGGCTGAGATAACCCCGCATACCTCCCCCTTTTTGTAAAGTTCCCTTATCAGCTCTCTGGCCTGTGCAATCACGGCCTCTATGGCCTTGTCACGGCTCGCTATGTTCGCTCCTTTGTCTTCGACGGCCTGCCGGTACAGGTCGTAGTCTACAGGGAAAGGGGAGGGGTGCTTGGTGCCAACATTGATGGTGAGGGTGGGAACCCCTCTCGCTTCAATACGCTCTTTCAGGAAGCGGTGTTCATCGCCTTTTGAATCGAATGTCCCGACAACGGCAACTGCTGCGGTCTGGGTCACAATGTTTCCTCCTGAAGTTCTGTTTAGGCCTGAATGGGTCAGGACGTTATCACACACCATCGGTCAATGCAATATCACGTTTCGGCGTCTCAGGTTCCAACTGTTTTACGTGCCTTAGTCTTAGCAAGTTCAGGAGACTTGGGTGAACGTTGCGAGCTGAAAAGAGGGGGTGGTGGGGATGGTTTGAGCTTGACACGGATCTATGGGCTTCAATATATAGAGACTACCGGAATAGAAATGCCTGAAGTTTGGGTAAAGCGGAGACGGGGGCCAGATAATTTCTGAAATAACAGGAGGTAATCGGCGACGATGAAATCAACACCCTACAACCTGATTATGTCAGCCTTGTATAAGGGGATGAAAGGGGACCGGCCTCCTGCGGGAAACCCAACATCGATTGTGTGTCATGGACTGATGGATGCCTGCGGGGTCTCTTTTCCAGAGGCCCATCTGGATCCACAGGCCATGGCTGAGCTGGCCCTGGCAGGGCACGAGATCCTGGGCTTTGACACGGTGATGCCGGAGTACAGTGTGGATCAGGAGGCGGCTGCCCTTGGTTGCGAGGTGGACTGGGGCCACCGGGACCGCATGCCGGATGTCAAATACTTTCCCCATGCAGACTTCTCTGACGTGAAGGTTCCGGAGGATTTCTTGGAAAAACCCTCCATGCGTGTGGTGCTGGATGCGCTCTCTATCCTTCGCCGCCATGTAGGCGGGCAGGTCGCCATCATCGGCAAGGTTATGGGTCCCTGGACCCTCTCCTATCATATGGCCGGGACCCAGAATTTTCTCCTTCAGGTGGGCATGGAGGAGAAAGACAAGGTAAAAAAGATGCTGCGGCAGTTAATGCCTGCTACCATCGCTTCTGCCGAGGCACAATTCCGGGCCGGTGCAGATATCGTGGTCCTCGCTGACCATGCCACCGGCAATCTGGTGGGGCCCTATCATTATGAGGAGTATCTCCTGCCTGTCCATAAAGAGTTGACCGGTGCTATCAAAGGGCCCCTGATTCTCCATGTATGCGGGAATTGCACGGACAGGCTTGAGATGTTTGCAGATGCCGGGTTTGACGGATATCACTTCGAATGGCAGGTGGACGCAAAGGCGGCGGTTGAAAGGGTCGGGGACCGTATCTGTCTGGTGGGAAACGTCAACAACCCTCAGGCGCTCTATCAGGGCACACCCGAAGATGTTTATAAACAGGCGCGATACGCCATTGACTCTGGGGTTGACATCATAGGCCCTGAATGCGCCATACCCCTTTCCACGCCCATGGATAACCTAAAGGCCATCGTTTCTGCAGTACATGAAGGGTATTAGTGGTATAATCACAATTTGAAAGGGAGGAAACAATTGATGGATGATATACTTCTGCAGATAAAGGACGCAGTAATTACCCGGAAGAAGAACGAGATAGAGGGGCTGGTGAAGACAGCCATCGAAGGAGGCACTGATCCAAACTCGATCATCGAGGACAGCCTCATAGCAGCCATGGATGTGGTCGGACAAAAATTTGCCAGCAGTGAAATCTTTGTCCCGGAGATGCTCGTCTCTGCCTTGACCATGAAACTCGGGTTGGAAGTCGTGAAACCTCACCTGAAGACCGGGGAGGGCCGGTCCAGGGGTACCATCATCATGGGAACGGTCCATGGAGACCTTCACGACATCGGGAAGAATATTGTGATCATGATGCTCGAAGGGGCAGGATTCAAAGTGGTCGATATGGGCGTGGATCTGACCGTTGAAAAACTCATAGAACAACTTGAGGCCATCCAGCCGGACGTCCTGGGCCTGTCGGCCCTCCTGACAACAACCATGCCTGAAATGGAGCGCACTATCCACGTCTTGTCGGAAAAGGGGTTAAGGGAAAAAGTAAAGATCATGGTCGGCGGGGCGCCCGTCGATCAATCTTTCGCCGACAGGATTGGCGCAGACGGCTACGGTGCCGACGCTACCGAAGCGGTTCAACTGGCACGCCAGCTAATCGCCGGGGCAAGGTGAAATGGCAAGGGGGAGTCCTCTTTTCAAACGACCGGAATGGGCTCGGGAGAGATCATGACAGGGTCCTGACTGGTAAGGAGTTGAGAAAATGCTGATTGTTGCCGAGAGGATAAACTCGTCTCGAAAGTCGATAGAAAAGGCCGTGGAATCCTATGATGCCGACGTGATTCAACATGAGGCCAGGGTGCAGGTTGAGGCGGGTGCCGACTATATTGATGTAAACGCAGGGACATTCGTCGGGGAGGAACTGAAGCGACTTACATGGGTCATCGAGGTGGTCCAGGAAGCCATTGATCTGCCGCTTTGCATCGACAGTCCGGACCCTGCCGTCATCAAGGCCGTCCTCCCCCTGGTAAACAGACCGCCGATAGTGAATTCCATTACCGTGGAACCGGCCCGGTTGGATGGGATTTTGCCCCTGGTGGTGGCGCATGGGACCAAGGTGATCGGCCTGTGTCAATCAGAGGATACCCTGGCCGAGTCGGCAGAAGATAAGTTGCGGTTGGCCGGTCAACTGGTTGAGAGAACTGCACAGGCCGGTGTACCATTAGATGACCTCTACATCGATCCTCTTCTCTATCCCCTTGCTACAAATCCCCAGTCCGCGCTGGCCACCATGGACGCCATTGAACGGATCATGAAGGAGTTTCCCGGTGTTCACACGATCTGCGGTCTGACCAACGTGTCCTATGCCCTTCCCAAGAGGAAGCTCATCAACCGGACTTTCCTTGTGGCAGCTATTGCCCGTGGTCTGGACGCTGTCATTCTGGACCCCACCGATAACGCCCTCTTCGGGGCTCTCAAGGCCGCGCTCGCGGTCGCTGCAAAAGACGAATACTGCATCGACTATATTGCTGCCTTCCGTGAGGGTAGATTAGATTGAGAGACGATCCCTTGTTTAAAGGATGACTCTATCATCTTCCCATGCATTCCAGTTTCCCGTTATGGATAAGCGGCTTAGGATTGAAAGGAGCCTGACTGCCGAAGATTTAGGTTTGCCACTTTTTTCCGATTGGAGTGGGTAGGCCGACACGCATAAAAAACCGAGCAAAAGCTTGTGAAAGGTGTTCTCTATAAGGTGGTAGGAGACGAAATCTGGAATCCCCCCTTTGCTTAAGTAGGGATTCAAGAAATGTGCGCGGAACAGTGAAAACCTCATTAAAAAATACAATGCGGATACCAATGCTTGATCCGTTTATTCGACACTCATTTAACATGGTAATATTCCACATATATCCATTACAAATGGCATTACAGTGGGATTTCCAGGCTCTATCGGTAGGGTTTTGGCCCGTGCTCTTTCTATTTCTCTCCCAAGTGATGTAATGTTCATCAAGATCGACATGAGGACATACAATTACGTTCTCGACTTTTTCCTGTTCAATGTCACAAGCCTGGGTCATTACCACAACATCAGCTTGTATCGCACTCATTGCGTTCTCTAAGACCTTTGATGAACCCTCTCCCTCCAATCTCAACGCATCCCCTTGCCATGCGAGTAATGGACAATCAAAAATCAGATCCCCTTGTGTGAGAGGCATCTTATGGTCAACTATTTTATACCATGAGTCAGACATCTTCTTCCTCAAACTCTCGCAACCCGATAATAGTCTTAGGTTTCCAACGCGGCAACTCGGAAATCCTAAGTCTGACTTTTTTTGTAAATAGGACTTTCCGGCGATAATTGGTGGGAAACACACCTCGTGCGTCTGGAGGCTCAGGTTGGTCATAGCGCCAAAACAAAGGCCAAGGTGACACGCTTCCAATAGTTTCTACTGGGAACCCCAAATCATCTTCAAGGGCCAGACAAGCAATAACGGGATTCATACTTGGAGTGTACACGAATCCAGATGAAACGGCCTGACGCCACAGAAACTTTTTCCCTTCATGGGGATAAGCCAGGTTAGGCTTTGCGCTCCCAGGCTCAAAGTGCACCAAAACCGTAACACCTGTGAAGGATCTTCTTCCAAATTCAGCAGTGTCCGCGGAGTCTTCCGCGTCAATATTGGCTTCTCCCATAGCCGTGGCAGTCGTAGCCGGAGGCATCTCCCAGGTTGAGAAGTACGAATCTTCCCAGGCTTGGTTTGTAGATTCCATCACTCCTTTCTCCTCCATATATTCCTTTGGACATCCTCACCTGTCAGATCTGAAAATCCTTGCACTATCCATTCGCGGGCAAGATTAAACCAGTCCGCCATTCCCTCCAATGACTTGTCGCTCCCGATACCGCGAACGGTTAGATCCAACAGTATCAGCGGAATACCCGAATCACGGAGTTTTGCATGTCGGATTGTTACATGCAATCGCCCCGTCTCATTAGGGAGAAGAAAACTTGTTCTCCAGTTAATCCTTTCAGGTTTCGGCAAAAACCGGTCTTTATTTGTCCGTATTGAGAAATCTGGGAATATCTCGCCGATTTCATTTAGATTTGTCCATCCGTCCCCCTGAGGGATGTGGTTGATGTAAGTCATTTCATACTGACGGGGTTCAATTTTTCCAAGGTCATTTTCTTCCAAAAATGATTCAAACTGAGACAGCCGCTCCTTGAAAAGTTTGATTACTTTAGGATAGCGTGGGTATTCGTCCTCCGGTCGGACCTTCTTCCAGTTGTGCAGGAATCGGTCGCGCTGAACTTGAATGATGCCGTTGTCATTCTTGTGAACAAACCAAGTTCTTGGCAACGGTGGCACATCAGCAAGTTGAAGGTCAATTTTGGGAGCTTCACCGAAACGCTCTATCGCAGGAGTCAAAGGAGGGACTTCGCGACAAAACGGATATTCTGGTTTATATTTCTCCCACAGCAAGCCAAGGTGCGGGGCAAGCAGCGCGTCGATAGATTTAAAAAGGATTCCGCAGACCACCTCAATAACAGGTGGTCTTTCATAGTCTGGCAGGCCTCTTGAGACTTCTTCCATCTTAATTACCCCATATTTTATGCAATATCATTTAACATTATAAACATTTGCGATCTCAATTACATCATTTTTTGAAAAGCTCAACAACTATTTTCTCTACAAGATGACCTCCGATGTTTTGGAGTTTGCCCCACAGCCTTGAGGGCCGAATTGCCCCTTCCTTGCTGTTGTCATTTTGATGTTTGTTTTTTCCATCTCTTTTTTGCCTTTTTCTCAAAAGACTCGGGAGGTTCAAGGCGATTACCGGCCGCAATCTCCTCAAAATCTCCAATGAAGCTGTATTTTCTTGAATGGTCTTTCCGAACCCTGTCAACGAGGGATAACCACATTTGGTTGCATCCGGCCTTTTCGTAAAACTTCCTGGCATTCCGAAAATGTTCCAGCGCGTAAGCATAATACTTGCTTTTTCCACTCCGTATTATCCGCATTCCCAGAGCAGCGTAGATCTTGGCTGCGGCCTGGTTATGTTTTCTCGCAAGCCCTTTTGCCGCCTGCTCAGTGGTATAATGGCTCATCTGTTCGAGTTCATTATCCCCGACATCAAGAATATACTCTGAAAGAACCTCCCACTCTTTTGTTACCGTACAAATCTCAATAAACGCAGACAAAGAGGCCTTTTTTGCTTCCTGTATCGCCTTCTCATGCCAATGGTGGAAATCCTCGTTGGGGATATATTTCCTCAATCGGTCATAGCCGATTTTGGAAGGATATTTTATGAATTCTGTCCAGGCGCTTTCAAGGGCATCTTCTCTCCGTCCCAGTTTGTTGAGTAATTCCTGCCGGATTCCTGTCAATTGATAACTGGACTGATTTCGCCACTCACGTTCCTTTTCAAGTCTCAGCCCCCTATCAGCCCAAGTCAGGGCATCTTCATAGTGTCTCTTAGCTTTCTGAAGTGAAGCGATCTGTTCGCAATCTTTTGGGGTTATCCCCACCTTCCCACAAAGCGAAAGGTAGGCCTTAACATCCTTCTTCACAACATAGATGTCTTTCAACGTATTCGCACTCAGGTAAACGTCTGCGGGATAGTCATAAATAAATCGGGCCTCCTCGGATTCGAAAGGGGCGAAGGCTTCCTCAAATCGGTCCTGAAAATGCTGCCTGAATAAGAGAAACCCTGCCTTGTTGAGAACCTTGGCCACTTCCTTTTCTATCTCATAACAAAACCCATAGTCATCATTCTCCGTCCAGTTAAGGATATCTTCAACAGTTTCTTCTGCTGCTAGCCCTGCCTTTTGTCTGGCCTTGATCCAGGATAAGAACAAATCCTGAAAAAACATTCCAAGATTACCACTTGAATCGTCGATTTCTTCCACCTTTTCATAACATCCAGACAGAAACAGCTCGTATAGCGGAACAACTCGATCGGCTTCTCCACTCTCTATCAAGGCATCAATCTTGTTTTTTATATCTTCCAGGTCGTGAACAAAGTCCCAAGACAGATTGTACGATATGAATTGGCCCAGATCTAACGCCAGCTCTATCTGTGAAATCAACGGATCTACATTTTTTCTTTTTCTCATATCAAACCCTTAAACGCCAAAGCCGGTCTGTAATTTGTCTCCTCTGGGCCGGTAAAATCCTCCACTGATTTTACCGGCGCAAACCGCTTCAGAATTGTCCGAGTTGAGTCGTAAATCTGGGTCAATATCTCAAGTGCAAGCTCACGATCATACATAGACTGCCTCATTATCTATCCTGTGTTTGAGGAACCCATTCATCTTTTCACGGTAGCTGACAATGTCAACCTCTTGACTGAGTTGTTCCTCCAAATCCAGTTTGATGCCTATAAGGTCAAACAGGTCCTGTGTTTTCAGCTCAACGACAACATCAATGTCATTGTGTTCGCGCATGCTGTCCCGGACTGCAGAACCGAAAAGACCGATTCTTATAATATTATATTTATGCTGGTTCATTTCCTTGAACCGGCGCAAAGAGAGCAGTATGTCATCCCTGTTCATCGTCACTTCTCCTGAAGATTGCCATCATAAATTGTTTTTAATCACTCTGGCTTTAATTGTACTACTCTTTTTTCGCCAGACTGCCCCAGTGCCCCGGCCCAGACATTCCACAGATCCGGCCTTTTGCAGGTCCCTTAGCACTTTTCGAACCATATCCCGGCTAACGCCCGTACATGCGCCTTCAAGTTCATAAAGCGTGAATGTTCCGGAAAAGGCCTTAATCGCTGCCTCGATCTGTTCTGTTTTTGCTCCGCGAGGGGTTTATAGACGCGCCAGGAAGGTCTATGCGGTTTCACTGCCAATATCAAGAACCCAGCCATTTTGTTTCAGTGTAGAAATATCATTTTCAAGCCTTTGAAACGCGCTCAGTTGCCGCAATGGTGAAAAATCGGAAACCAACCCGGTGATGCGAATGCGGCATTCATCCGTGTTAAACCTCTTCAGCCGTCTGCCTGTAAGCCCGCTGGCTTCACGCAAAATCTCAAATAGAACATCCTTGGGATTGGGGATTTGTTCAATTACGGATAACTCAGGCATATCTGAAAATCTCTTAAACAAATCATATAGTCCGGTATTACTATAAAAAACACCCCGTCCGACCTTCATAGTTATCTGTCCTTTGCCCTCTTTTTTCATGTCCGAATCATGCTCACATCCAACTAACGTGTCCATAAAACAATAAAATCTGGACACATTATCCAGGTCGGTAACATGTCGCTTTCACGAGCATGTTTTTAAAACGTGTCGATGTATAGCTATATTATCGACACGTTTCTATTTCATGTCGTTGACATCGACACGTTATTTTGAAAGGATCTCATAAAGTTTCGCATTCAGGTAAAGATTCTCTTTACCCACTTTGTGTACACTAAGAACGCCAATCCCCTCTAATCTCTTAAGATAATCTGCCGCCGCCTGTCTCTTGACGATTCCCGCATCCACAAGGAACTGTGCCTTGGTGTAGGGCTGGTGGAAAAGAAGTTCGATGAGATCTTTCGAATAGACCTGGGACGACAGCTTTTCTTTCGTAAATTCAATTGTTTCAGCTAAGAGATTCCTGATGGCAAGAATTTTGTCCCTTGTGTAGAGGGCTGTCTCTTCTATGGCGTCAAGCATATAAAGTATCCACGATTCCCATGCCTGGTGTTGTGTCACATCCCGCAGGAGTCGGTAATAATCCGACTTGTGCCCGATGATGTATTTACTCAGATAAAGGACCGGCAGATCCAGAAGATGTCTGTGAGTGAGAAAAAGGATATTCAGTATCCGGCCGGTACGGCCGTTGCCGTCTGTAAAGGGATGGATGGTCTCGAACTGATAGTGGATCAGGGCGAGTTTGATCAGTGGGTCGACATCGTCTTCGGCGTGAATATAATCCTCCAGATTCTTTAGCTTGTCCCGGATGATGCCTTCGCCTTCCGGTGGCGTGAAGACCACCTCTCCGGTTGCAGCGTTGGCGACCTTTGTCCCGGGCGTATTACGAATACCGGCCTTGTTGGCCCTGATGGTCTGGACAATTTGAATAAAGAGATTGGTTGTAAGGAGGGGACGGTCTTTCAGGCTGCTAAATCCTTCCCATAGGGCCTCGCGGTATCTTAAGACCTCTTTTGTCGCAGGATCGATTTGACCTGTCTTGGCGCTGAAGGCCCGAAAGAGAGCGTCATGGGTAGTGATGATATTCTCAATTTCAGAGCTTGCCTTGGCTTCCTGCAGAATGATGGAATTCACCAGAATGGCTTGATTGGGAATGGTTTCGCCCAGTCCTTTCAGTTCCGCCAATGCCCTGCCCGCGGAAATGGCCTTCTTAAGAGTTGCCTTGGTCTCGATCTCCACCTTTGGGGGTAACAGGGGAAGGTCATTGTATGGCTTTTCCGGATCAAAACTCATACATAAACCTCCTGGAAGTCAAACGCTTTGCGCAGAATTAGCCCCGGAAAAAGCATCGTTTGCGTCCAATTCTTTGCCCTGCTGTCCTGAACGGCTTTGAAATTCCTTAATCGAAAAGAAAATAAAGAGAGTCTATTTTTCATCTGAGAACTCCTCTTGCTATATCCCGATAAAAATTGAGCGCGGCCACGCGGAGAGGGTTTGGCAGCTTTGTAGCCCACTATTTTGATGTCAATATTTTCTTGATGTAATCGCCCTCCTGCCAAAGGAGGGGATACTTTTCCTCGATTTCCCCCTGGCTCAGGCCGGCAGCGTCCACGATTTCAGAAAGAGGGGTTCGGGTCAGCATAAATCCATCCAGCATAAGGCCCTTATCCTGGAATGACTTGATTTTGTTCAGTGCCCTCAGTTGCGAAAGGGCCGCAAACCTGTCCTCGTTGCCAGACAGGCCTCCATGATGAAGGCCATGTGGTTCAAGGAAGCAGACACGAATGGACTTTCTTTTTCTGAGCTTTACCCACAGAATAAAATCGGGATAGAAACCTGCGCGGCTGAATAATCCTATGCCCGCATTTGGCAAATTGCGCAGCAAGAAAATCTCGTACTCCTTGTAAGGCTCATCGTTCTGATTCTTGTGCCAGAACACCCTCATATCCTCTATCAACCGGATTTCATTTTTGACAATGGCCGGAGGTGTTACAGAAACATGCTTTCGCCATTCTTTGCCGCCATCTCTAAGGACCGGGTTGAAAAGGTGTCTGTCGAAATGAAGTCTTGGCAGATGACGCAGTGAGGTTTCTCTGTATACCTCATCCCCCCTCAGAAGCAGGGCCTCGATCTGGTCCAAAAATGCGCCTGGTTTAACGGTGAGCCTGTAAGCATGCGTTACTGCTTTTTCTTTCCATCTGTCCGCAAGCCGTCCCGGACGGGTATGTTGGCTTTCCGCCTCCCGTATTTTCCCGTTCAGGAAGCGCTCAAAGTAGGTCCGGAGAATCTGCCTTGCCCCGTGGTTCAGTTGCTGGGGGTTGTGTACATCATCTTCCTTGAGATAGAGGGTTGAGGATTGAAGCACCTCTCTTAAGACAGATCGTGGAATAAATACACCTGGGCCTTCCCGTGTCCGGAGGTTCTTGTACTCCACCAGATCCGTATAGAGGGAATCCATATCGAGCAGATTTGATATGTCCGATTTTTTGAAATCTGCAAGGGTCCGGTATTCGGCTGAAGATTCTTGAATCGTTGCCTCATATCCATCGGATGTCAGCGTCGTAAGCTTTGGCGTAAGATCGATCGAAACAAAAGGCCAAGTCGCTTCTAAGGTCCAGGTCCGGTCTTTTACATCAAAATCGTCATCGGGCACAGGAATAGGCAATATAGGCCAGGGGTCCATCAGCCTTGTCTCAAGATAAAAATCTTTCCCGGCATTTTCCTGTTCAATGTAGTCCTTGAAACGGCCTACAAAATCGGCGTTCCAACCAAAGATATAAAGCGTTTCCAAATAACCGATTCCGGCTGGTTTAAGTGTAACGTCCAGTAATGCTTCTGTCCGTTTCAGTGCCATGTTTTTACCCTTTAGACGAACGCCTCTTCCGAACAATTGAATAATCTGTGATCCTTCCCCTTTGCCTACGTTCATCAATCCCATAGAGGACACACGCCAGCTTGACCATCCCTCTATGAATTTTTTGGCCCCGATAAGGATATTGATCCGTGAGTCCGGTCTCTGGATTTCCTCGAACTGCGATTTACTGAAGCTGTCAGCCTGTACTTCAGTCTCCAACTGCTCCTTAATGAGTTTCTTAAATGAGGCAACATCGCCGATGTTGATAACGCCAAAATAGGGGCTTTCTTTCCCCTTTCCTGTGGAAGTGCGCAACCCGAGTTCACCATCAGCGTTTTTTAATTCCCATACTTCCAAACCGCCCCCGCCATGAAAGATATCCCTGCTGATCTCCTTATACACCCTTCTGGCGTCCTGTCCCAAAATGTGGGGGATATGGGAGGCGAACAGGTCTCCTCCGGTTTCCTGGTCCCTGAACCCACTGTCGCTGTTGAGGATCGTCTCGATTGTATTTGCGGCCCATTCAGGTTCTTCGAGAAAGCGCTTGATGAAGGCCAGAACCCTGACAACATCGGTCCGCTCGGTCTTCGCTGCCTTGTTGGAATCCCTTTCGGCCCCCCTCTTCCTGCTGACACTGGTCCCAAGCAACACCCACAAAGGCCTTTCAATGTTAAAGGGGTGATATTTCCGCCTGTGTTTCAGAAAAAGAGAGATTTGATGAAAATAAGTGAGGAGACCTCCCAACATAAGCTCCTGGGCATGCTCTTCCCTCGCCTTGGAAAGGTTCAGTACCTTGAAGTTTTTCCCGTAGCCATCCGTAAAGAAATGGCTGTAAGAGAAATCGAAAATGATGGATTTTCCATACTCCTCTAAAAGGGCGGTCCGTGCCTTTGGTCCGACAGCTGCAATAGCCTGGGCAAAGGTGGCGCTGTATTCAAATAAAAAGCCGTTTTCACTGAGTTTCTGTTGCCGTCCCTTCCAGGTTCTGGCCTCGCTCCCAGTACCTTTATGCCCTTCGTCCACAAATACCAGATTGTAAGGGCCGATCTCGTCAATAAGCAGGCTAACCCCGTCTTTGGAGCGCTCTTCCGCCAATTTGTGTATCTCAATGACCTTGACCTTTGGCCCAAAAAGACCGATGCCGTCCCGGTCCTCTACAAATAGGGATGCGTCGATCCCGCTTTCAGCAAAATCCCGAAGATGTTGCGCTGACAGTCCATCTCCGGGTGTGATAAGGATGATATTGTCAAACTCGGTCCGTCCATCGGCGCGCTTTACCAGAGCTTCCGGATGCAGGCCGTTTTCGAGATAATAAAATATCTGCCAGAGGTTGATATGAAGTAACAGCGTCTTGCCGGAACCTGTGGCCATAAAAAAAACAAGACGTCGGAGGTTGTCAGCCTCAAAGTAAGGAAATGTTCTCAGAGTGGCGGAGGTCTGCCGTATATTTACAACTGTATTATTTAATTCTCGAAGCAGTGCTTTGGGATCCTGCGTCAGGCGGTCAAGAAAGATTTCTGTAAACAGGACGGCAAGGTATTGAAAGTATTTCAGCGTAAACCGGCCGCGTGCGTTTGACAGGCGGGATTCATATTCCATAATCTGAAAATCATACCTTTCAAGGTCTTCTCTCTTGATCTTGAGACCGGCTCGCCCAACTAAAGTCCCAAGAAAATAGCTGTGCCCATCCGGGCCCACGCCCTCCCGGGTATACTTCAGTGATGTCTTTAAATCGTCAATACCGTCTGCGCCGAAAAGCATGTGAAAATGACGGTTTAAAACCAGCGAATCTTCCAGCCTCATGGTTAAGCCGCCTCCATAAGCCTTTTGAAAAGGCGGTCAAGGGATCGAAAGCCCGGCGTGGCCGTGTCCCCGTTTATAAGTTTTTCATCAAACTCGTCTTCCTTTTTTAACATCCCTTCCAAGAACTCCCTTTCCTTTTTTGGGTCAAGGTCGCTCATATCCCTCCAGACAACAAGGATGCGTTTGAGCCCATCCCGGTCTGTGGCCTTTACGATGCGATAGCAGCGCTCATCATTCTCGTCTGTCCATGTCTCCAATCTACGGACAGAAAGCCCGTAGAGAAGGTTAAAGGTCTCAACAAGATCCACAGTTTGCTCACGAGGCCCATCATCGGTTAGAATTTCGAGAGTGTAGTTAAAAGGATGTTCAAGTTTGGCAAGATTAAGCATTGTGTCGCTGGCTTCCATCGGCAGTTTAACAAGATAGCGGATACAGTGCTCATTTTCGCCCTTAGCTTTCTTGTAGGCCTCTTCCCTTGATTTGATCCGGGCCAGTGTACCATCCGAGGCAAGATTGTGAAGTGCGTCTTCATAGGACTCCAGGCGGATGTACTTGAACATATGGCTTATCCCTTCGCGGGAGACAGGCTTGCCGTTTTTCCAGTCTTTGGAATAGATGACTTTCTTGATGCGGGGGATAAGGACTATGTCGAAGTAATCGGCCATTTCCACGAGGATATATTTTCGATTGCCTCCGTCTTCGCGGTTGAGGTTAATGACGGCATGGGCGGTTGTACCGGAGCCGGCGAAGTAGTCCATGATCATACTTGCTTCACTTCCCAGATGTATTGCACGACTGATCAGGCCAACCGGCTTCGGATTAGAGAAATCGTTTTCGGAGAAGCCCCGAGCAACCAGCTCAGCCTTCCCGTGTTGGTTCGTACCAACGTCGTCCCACAACGATTTTGTAACGACACCATCCTGCGTTTCGCAGAGCAGCCTTTTGTAGCGAGGAACCTTCAATTCGCCCTCCAGCCCCCACCATACCTTGTTTTGCTCAACGTTCTTCCGGTGTTCCTCTTGTGAGAAACGCCAGGCTTTTTCTTTGGGATAAACCTTTTTGCCAGTAAACGGATTGTCTAAATCGTAAGCCAGATTAGGCCGTTGCTCAGGGCTCCACTTGCAGGTATAGTCGGTTGAGGCCCACGGCCCACGCGGGTCGTTGTCAGGGTTGGAGTAGAGTTTTCGTTGCTTGTCACTGCGTGGAATGAGCCCCAGGCGGCTCTCCTGTAGAGACTTGAATATCAGCGTATTGTCAAACACGTGTGAAAACTCCGATTCGTTGGAACCGCTTGTCTTTCGCCAAACAGCATTACCGACGAAAGTGTCTAATGGAAACGTGGATTGCAGAAGCATCCGTAAGTGTGCGTACTCATTGTCATCCAATGAGCAAACGAAAACGCCGCGAGTGGATAGAAGATAATGTGATAGGGCGCAACGGTCGCACATCATAGAGAGCCAGGATGAATGACGGTATTCATCTTTGTAGACAAAATCGCCATCTCCAGTGTTATATGGCGGGTCGATATAGATAACATCAACGGAATTCCTGTACCTTCCCATAACCAAATCAAGCGCCTGAAAATTCTCCGAATGAATCAACAACCCATCGCACTCCTCATCAACATCCTCAATGGAAACGAGCACCCGCGCCTTAAACCCTTCGTCAAAAAACCGCGTATCCAAAATTAGCTCGTCATTAGCCTTGAGAAACGCCACGGTCAACGGCCTCGCGTAATCCGGATTCCCTAAGATATCCGCCTGGATCTCATTAATGGCGAACAGCCGCACCCATTCCTCTCTCTGGGCGTCATTGGCGGCGATTTCTGGGTACAGTGCTTCAGGGATGCGGTCGAGGGTCATGCAGTAGTTGGTTTCGAGCACAAATTTCTTCTTTTCAAACAGGCGCTTCTGGACCTCCTCGATCTGGGAAAGAAATGTGATGATGGTGTCGGCCAGATGGCGAAAAACCCGAAGCATCCGCCCCTTTTGATCAAAGTCGGTTTCCAGGTCGGCAAGGTGAAGCATCTGGTCCTTGATGTAGAATTCAAGTTCCTGCTTCAGAAAGCCTTCCAGGTCCTTGTGAATGAAGAAATCGGTCGTGTTTTTTCGTGTGAAGTGCCGGAGTCTTTTCAGTAGAAGTGACACATCTCCATTATCTGTTCTGTGCACGATTTCGCCCAACAGGTCCCTGAGCATGTCATCCGGAATAGCCTCCATGATCTTGGGCGCGGCCTCCATGAGAATGGCATCCTGGCCCTTTATGTTCGTGCCATGCCGCTGAACCTCCTCTTCTGTTGGAAGACGGTACTCAAAGGGGAGGATAAGGGTATCGGTCTCCTTATCTAAAGTCATCTGTTGGGGTTGCGGAAAAAAGTAACGGTATTGGCCTTTTGTGTTGTCTCTTGGAGTGGTGGCATCGGAAAGGACAAAACGGATTCGGTATTCTGTGCCCAATCCTTCAGTCTTGAAGGTGTAATCCCTGAAATTCTCTCCAGTTTTCACGTAGTGCTGATCTTTGTTAGCCCAGTGGAAAAACACTTCTTCGCCGTTATAAGGAACAGCGTAGTTTCCTCGTGACCCGTAAAACCGCTTTGGAATAAAGTCGCCTTCATCATAGTAACGGCTGAAAAAATTAAATAGATGATTAAAGACATCGGCCTTCTGCTCCTCAGACGCCTGGATCCTTTCAACACGCATCTTCTGGTCAAGGTATCTCCTTGCCAACGGGGCGTCCATGTAAGCGGGTTTTACATCGCCATTCGGGAGAAGGGTATCCGGGGGAAAATTGTCCTCTATTTGCCCTTTCAGCTTTTCAAGCCATTCAAGATGGCCGGCCCTGTCCCGTTCAGTAACAATTTGAAATTTCTCGTCAACCTCTTTTGGCAGTTGCTCTGTGAGAAAGTCCTCGATATCCCGGTGTTTGATATTGAAGAGCCGATAAAGGCCGAAATCGAGGTCGGCCATATCCAGCTGGAAAAGCTCCCTGAAAAGCCCCTGCAGCTTCATGAGATTTTCGGATGTCATTGTTTGTCCTTTCTGCCGTCATTTATACTGGTATACCGGGTTCCCGAAAAAGGAATTCACCTACCAGACCCACCGGCGGGTTATTCACCCTTTGTTTCCCTTTATGATCATACTGCTCAATCGGCTTCCGACCGGATCTTCTGTTTTTCCCTGCCATCCGATTTACCTCATCTGCATTTTTCGGCAATATCTAAAAGAGCGTATCTTCTTCTCTTAATTCAAGCTCTTTTCCTTCCACATCTCCCATGTCTATTTTCTTTAATGCAACTGTGTTTTCCTGCATCGTGTCCCGAATCTCAAATTCGTTACAGACCTTCATCTCTATCTTAGCATACTCTTTTGTCACATCCGGTCAAAACCCTAATATCAAAATGATTCCTTTCTTGATTTTTGAAGATTCCTCCCCTTCTTTTCCCATCATTTCAGGGATTCCAAAGAAAACTGCCAATCCGTCAGATCATCTTTCTTTTCGAAATCCTCATGGCCTTTCTCTCCATGAAAACGTGACTCGAATTCCTCCATGCCATGCTATACTTCTTTTGAAAGAAGTCGCACTCTGCCTTGTATTATTCTACCCTGGAGAAAGAAACAAGAAAAACCCAATCTCTTATGAGAGCCTTGCTGGAGTCACATCCCTCACTAAATAGTACTTCCTCATGCGCTTTCATTTTTCTCCCCCTGAGATCCGATAGAAGGAAGCTCCCCTACTGTTATTCCGGCATCATCTCTTGCTTCTTTTTTGCCTGCCATAGGCGGTACGACCTTCCTTTACCTCAAACCCGATCTTCTTGCGTGGTTTCTCAGGCGGCGCCATTAAGGCACGGATCGCATCAAAAACCACCTTGAACTGCTTATCATATTTTTTCTCCATCTCTGATAATTTCTTGGCCAGTTCGGTGTGCGCTGCCAGTAAGCGGCGAAGCCGAACAAAGGCTCTCATGATTTCGATATTCACCCTAACTGCCGTCGGGCTATTCAATACACCTGAAAGCATGGCGACTCCCTGTTCAGTAAAGGCATAGGGCAAATATCGACGTCCACCGCGCTGCCTTTTTGAGGTTCCAGTTTGGAACCTCAAAGTTTCTACTTCTTCAGTCGTTAGCTGGAACATAAAATCCTCTGGGAACCTGTCCAGATTCCGCTTTACAGCTTTGTTCAGAATTTTTGTCTCTACCCCATACAATTGGGCGAGGTCAGCATCCAGCAGAACTTTTTGCCCTCGTATTAACAAGATAGCCTGTTCAATCAGCTCAATGGAAATATTGATCGCCTTTTCATTCATACCTGTTTTCCCTCTTTTCTTTCTATACTTTGGTCCTGAGTAAAGGCATGGCTGCGTCACAATTCCTTAATCAAGCTCACCCCTTACCCCCATTTGGAATATTGCCAAAAGGAAATCCAAACGGCTCAACCCTGCAATTTCTGCGGCCTTTTCTTGGGAAACCAATCCAAGTTCATACCACTTGGCGGCTGCAAGCAGGCGTATCTCACTGGCAAACTCCTTCGGGCTCTTATGGAGTGCGGGCAGCACACTCTCGTTGAACTCCATCATTACCTTGAATTTCATCTTCCTATCTCCCTCTTAATCTTGCGCTTCTATGGGATGGACTTCTTCCTGGGTAAGCCATGCGGCATACTCAAGGGCCTGCTGAATGTCAACACGATCCAAATCAGGATAGCCTTCCAAAATTTCCTCAAAGCTGGCGCCGTGTGCGATCTGTCCAACAATGACAGATACAGGTATGCGCATGCCTCGGAGACAGGCCCGTCCTCCCATAATCTCTTGGTCAAATGTAATTCGTTCAAACATGCCTGTCACATCCTACTTTCGGACCAAAGGAGAGCATCTTGATCGGCGTAAACGGATGCGGGTTATCCAGCCCCCAGCGTATGTTGTTAGTCACCAGATGCCTCCTCTAATGCTGTCCAACGCTTCTCTATTTTTGTTCCATGGTGCAAAGCGGGCATATCATCCCATGTTCGGTCATCCAAAATCCGGCCTGCCTTTTTCTTATTGAAACCTCCCCATTGCTTGAAGAAAGGAACTCCTGCAGCCAAACACTGGTCACGAAAATTGGGCTCAATCATCCCAAATCTCTGGATAAATTTTATCTTTGAAGAGAAGGCTGCATACCCGGTTCATACAATCGGTCGTTTTGTCCTCCTGTTCTCCTTGCTCGTACAGAGGGAGCAGCAGCATGGCTTGACGAAGTTCATCTTTAAGTCGTCTTAATTTATGCGGAACTTCATTTTCCTTCATGATGGCCCCAATTTGTTACTTCAATGTCAGTACAAGTTCCTCAACGTCTTGCTCGAAATGTTCTGTGTCTGACATAAGCAAAATCTGTCCGTTTTCTACCTGTGCATCTTGCCTAGATTCGACGCTACCATCTTTCAACACCAATTTCAGACCAAATGTCTTTATGCCAACATCATCCTTTATCACTTTTAGGATAAGGTCGTCCGCCCTAAAGTCATGAGATAACTGCCCAATAAATTCTTCTCCTTCAGAAATAAGATGGATTTCCTCCTCTGCTTCATCCGAGTGTGCAGCAAGCTGGTAAGCTCCAGAAGGCTCTTCAACGGAGAGGTTGGCACCAATTTTACGTGGGCGCAAAATAACAATCTTAGCCTTGGAAAATGGCTTTGTACTTGTCTCTTCCCGTTTGACTCCAAGTTCAGTGTCTTTCGATAATCTTTCGTTGGTTCCTTGGCTATCGGCGAAAGACCTCTTCCCGATTTCGTGTTTAAGGTATTGGCTGATACTCCGACCATGTTTTTTGGCCTCTTTCTCCAGATCTTCATAATACTGCAAGCTAAGCAGGTTGCGAATATCTTCACTTGTCAATGAACGCAGGATTGGATAAAGCTGATCGGAAACTAACAAAGAGATTTGTGCCTTTGCCGGTGTCCCCTCCTGCTTAGGGAAGTAGATAGACATCACTTTTCTCTGGTTTGCTTTTTCGACACATCTCTTTTCATATGAGGCCAATCCTTCCCTTACTGAGGCTGAGAATGTATGGATGTCCACCTTTGCACCAGTGAGTTCCAACCTGCCTACCAATTCTTTAAGACTCTCCTCGGAGATTTGGGAGATTTTACAATCCGGACAATAAAAAATTTTAGCTTTCTTAAAAGAAATCGTGTCTTCAAGGACCGGGAGGTCGATCATCCGTCTGCGAAGGCGAGAGGACCCGCAGTGGGGACAGCGAGCATCTGGTTTGCCTATTTTAAGTTTAATTCTTTCCTCTGTCTCAAAGATATCGGTACTGTCGTGTGCATCCCAGAAATTCGGGTCTTTTTCGTCTTGCAATTTTTCCCGTTCGATATTTGTATTGAATTTGAGTTCTTTCACTCTGGCACTCCTTTTGGGATTGGAACTATTAATCAAAATAGAAATTGGCCGAGGAGCATGTTTCTATAGCTTTTTCAACAATGCTTTTTTGCGCGTCGCTTTTTAAAGGCTTGTTTCTCTTTTCCTGACATGTCGCGTGCCGTTATAGGGACGTAAATTCCTTTTTCCTCAGCTTCCGAGTCCATTTCCGTACAGAGCTGCCCATGGAATTATGCACATTATTCGTCAAAAGACGGTGGGTTTCCTTAACTTCAAGGGTGTTCCCTTCATCTACGGCAAATAAGTCCTTAATCATGTGACAACGTTTCCTGATATAATTTCTTTTCCGCGGCTTGACCAATCACCTTCCTCCACCATAAACTGAACCTGGCGGTACAGCATCTCGGGATTTAGTTTCGGGATGGGGTCTCGGATAATTCTTAGCCTGGGTTTTTCACTTTTGCAGAAGGTGACGACATACAGCCAGGTACTGATTGCAAACGGCATATGGTTCTCAATGGGTTGTTTCCGAATTGATATCTATGAGTTTGTTGAAGAATCTTGACCATTTTGTCTCTCACCACAGAAAGCAACTCGTAAAGGGTCTATCCCGATACTGTTATGAAGTATCAGTTGAATCAGTCATTTTTCCGCGGACAAAAAGCAGAAACTCGCGCAAAGCCATTGCAGGATCTTCGCTTATAAAACTCTCAGCCGCTTTTTTCTCGCTGCCATCATGAAAGTGGCGAGGAAAGGTCGCCAAAGATTGCCAATTTTTGTGAGGTGCATTGTCATGGCGGAAAATCTTACCGCTTATCCGGCGTCTTTCCCAATGGTAGCTATATCGTCCCGAAAGCTTTAATGAAAACCAAATGTCCAGAAAACTCCCATCTGTCAGGATGATGCGGAGTTCATTCATGTCAGGGATAAATGCCTCTTTAACAATATCAGAAAATTCAATCTCAGCGATTTTCCTTAACCGTTCGATGTCCACCAGGCTCATGACACAGCCTCAATCAGATCGTTCAATTGGTCTTTCTTGTATTCCAGATGATCTAATCGCTGAAAGTCTTTCCATGTCCCGGCCTCTTCAAGGGTGCCATCCCTATAGTGGCTTTCCATTTCTTCGACACTATTTATGCCGTAATGACCCAGAATTTGGAATAATTCGGCATTAACTTTGCGCAATTGCTGCTCTAAAAAAGTGCGTAAACCATGTCTCAACAACATTTCTTCCGAAATCCTCAGATCATGAGCCACTTTACTAAGAAGCGATTTGCTCTGTACTTCCATCAATAGCATCCTCCTTTCATGATATATCAAACAGCCCTTTTTCTGGTCCGACAAGGAGCTTTCCTTCTGTGCGAAGTGTTTCCTGATCACTTCTGTAGATGTTTTGCCTTTTCCTGACCGCCGTTCTCAAAATTCTCTGTTCAGAATCTTAGCACATAATTTGCATTTGCAATATAATGCTTTCATAGGCCATTTCAGT
>JACKQG010001230.1_pt1 | contig 29817 bp, 23 predicted proteins | sample 8237621 | NCBI WGS metagenome assembly JACKQG01 (sample SAMN15677084, study PRJNA649215) | marine metagenome | biome: marine; feature: Black Sea; material: saline water; isolation source: suspended particulate matter (SPM) from the Black Sea western gyre | collected 2013-06-09/2013-06-10 | depth... | reverse complement strand
AATCTGGCGCGAGGGACGATAGAAAGTTGCCGTTACCTCGTCAAGGGCGTTTGGGGCGCGGTTAGAATTCGGACGTTCTCCGCTAGGGCACCTGAAGTCTTGCGACTTCAGCTACAACCGAGTATCCCTGCTTTTCCTGTACGGAAGCCCGTTACGGCGTTGGCCGTCAGGGTGCGTCTTTCACGGGCCCGCTGCCGGTGTCCACCAGCATGTAACCGGCCCAGAAGAACGGGTGTTTGGCCGTGAAGTCTTCGTTCAGACCCGTTGCATTCAGACGAGGCTCCAGTTGGGGGTCGACCAGATTGTTCTGGGCCAGTCGCACGCTCCGCTGCCATGCCTCGGCGGCCGGGGTGAATGGCAACTCTTGGGCGTACTCACGCACCAAATCGAACGTTGATTGACCGCCCACCGGCCAGCGGCTCAGGAGCACAGAACGAGCGCCCGAGGCCATCAGGCCGCAGACATTCAAGAACGTTTCGCTGCCCGTGCCACCTTGTTTGAGGGCCGCTTCCGCCGGCGTGTGGAAACCTGGCAGGACAATCTGGCTTGGCCCTTGCCATGGCAAGGCCATCCAACTGTCCAGGTTCCCGCCAGCCTTGCCGCGATCCAACTGCATGGGCGACCAGCCGTACGGGCCGCGTCCCATTTGCTCCAAATCGCTCAACACAATCGCTCGGTCACAAGCGGCTGCGACATACGCGGACGGCCCCGGCAGACGGTCGCTGAACCGACTGGTGCCCGGAACGGCTCTGCGTATTTCCTCAAACGCGTCTGCCGTGATCTGCGGGTCCTGACCGGGAAACATCTTTCCGGTGATCACCGCCGTCCTGGCATTAGGCTTACGGCCGGTCGTGTCGCGGCCAACCATGGAAATGGTGGGAACATAGCGAATCTGCACTCTGGAGAGCAGCGGCCTGTAGTTCTCCCCCTCGCCTGCGTGCAAAGCCTCGAAGGGCAAGTACCAGAGCGGGCCATCCGGCACGATGACCACCTCGCTGTAGGCGTCCCAATTTTCCGCCTTGTTGCTCAATTGCCGCAGGAGTTCCGCTGACCCCTTCATCCAGGTCCTATCCTTGAGCTTTTTCGCATCCATCGTCACCTTCCGGTCACTCAAGCCCATCTGCTCCAGCAGTTCCGCGATCTGTCCGGCCACCTTCGCCGGCGAGTCCACGCGCCACACTGCATGCTTCTCCTTGGACAGCGCAAACCCGGCGATGTATTGATCCGCAGCCAAGTAGGCGAGGACCAATTGATCGTCGGTCATGGACTCCTGAATTTCCTTCAAGCTGTACAGAGGCGGAAACACGAACTCCGATGGCTCTCGGCGCAGAGCGATTTCGCGCAAGATTAGTTCCTGGACCGCGCTTGTTTCGGCCAGTTGCTCGAACAGCTTAGCCTGCTGCCTCGACTGTTCGAGATCCTCCGTCACAAGGGGCAGTTGAGCAAGTTGATTACGCAAGGCCACCGATTGAGCTGCCGCCTTGGCGTAGTTGGGATAGCGTCCCAGCAGATCCTGTCGCTGCATAATCGCTTGTTGCGATAGCAGCCCATCGGGCGCTTCGAGGATCCATCGAAGCGCGAGCAATCTGCCCCCTACGGGCAGCGTGCTGTAAAACCGATGACGGCGGATGCGATCGGAGATCTCGAACGCCTTTGGCTGATCGTTCCGTGTTAAGGCCACTTCGAACCAGTGCTGCAGCGGCAGCAGGTGCGGCGTCACGGTCACTGCCAGCGTTTCCATGGGCTCGACCGCCCAGTCGCTTGCCACAGGTTCACGCAGGACATCGTCAAACAGCAAATCTGTCACACGCTGGCTAATCGTCCCCGCGGCGTAGTTGCGGTCAGCCAAACCGATCTGAAACAGCCACCGAGAACTGGCCTTCTGGAACTGGATCGCGCTGGCCAACTCGCGGGCTCCGTCAGCGAGGTTGCCTCGCTGAAAGTCCACCAGCGCGGATTGGTAATTGAAACGCGCCCCAAACATGCCGCTTCGCATCTCACGGGTACCCACCGCCTGTCGAGTCTGAGCCAGCAGACGTATTGCCTGTGCCGTCTCTCCCATGGCCGCGGCGTTCTCGGCGGCCAAAAGCGACAACTCGGCTTGCAGCGCCCGCGAGTTTCGCCGCGCCCAGGGGGCTGCCAGAGCCAGCGGAGGATACAGGCCCTTTTGCCCCGACACCAGATGCGTCACCAAACCACCACGAAATGCGTCCTGCATCAAGTCAAACTGGTCAAAGGCGGCTGCAGCAAAGGTCGCCTCCAGGAAGTAGGTGGCGGCAGCCTTGTGTTGTCCTTGTTCGAATGCCAGCCTGCCTAGTTCCAAGAGACTCAAGGCGGTGAGTTCGTGATCGTACTGTCCAGCCAGTACCAGCGACTTGGTCAGTTCCGACACGGCCTGTTGCGTCTTTCCCGTTGAAGCGTAGGCCATTCCCAACTGGCAACTGATCCAGGCCTGCGACCAGTGATTGGGCCGCGTCGGACGGCGAGACAAGGTCGCCACGAGCTGAGCCGTGAATGCATCGTGCTGACAAACCGGCCCCATGATCTCCAGGCGGCGAAAGATGGCCAACGCAGTGCAACGCGCAATCTCTTTCACATTCAAGAGATAGAACTCGGGCGCGGCAACAATGCCGCCACGTCGAATCACTTGGTCGTTGTCCAGACGTCCCACCAAAGTGGCCATCCGGTCGGGAACTCTGGGCAGCCTCGTATTTCTCGTCGTTTGGCCCCACACGATCGTCCCGCGCACGGCCGATGCGGAGGGTTCGACCATCTGGGGAAACTCGACTCGCAGCATCCAGTTGCTATGGAACACGGCGAGCTTCAGCGCCGCGTCGTATTGTTCCGACGCTTTGGCGATGTCACCGATTCGGTAGTAACACTCGCCAATCATCGTGTGATAACAGATTGAATCGACCCACTGACCCTCGGTGCTGCGAACACCCCCACGCCTTGCCGCGTCAAACGCCTCCAACGCCGTCGCGTAGTCACCTTCAAAGTAGGGTCCGAACGCGAAGTAGTACTGCTGCGGAGGAATATTCGTGTCTCGCTGCGCGATCGCGTTGGAAGAAATCGACAACGCAAGAAGAATGCACAACCATGTGGCGCGGACAAACATGAGCCAATCCTTCACGCTAGCACTTGCGGAAACGCCGTCGACGCCTGCGGCCACGGCGTGCCTTGCCCGGTTTTAGGTAATCATAGCCAATTGCAGTGATTCGGACGCGGATTGGCGATAAGTTTTTCTCGGTTTCATCAAAGATGTCGGTGCCTTAGGTCGATAGAGACACTAACGAGTGTGCCGGTTGTGCGGACAGCAGGGAGTTTGCGGAAAATGACGGCAGAGATTACCAAACGTTGGGTTCGACTGGTTCTGTGCGGTTTCGGCCTCGCCGCTGCCTTCAGTGCCACCGGCTGTCAAATGAGCATTGGCGGCCAAACACTCCCCAGTCCGTACTATCTGAAGGACGATGTCCAATACTATGCTTCTGGCACGGAAATGAGGTTGCCACGCGAAGCTGCAGCCCAGAAGGCGTACAAGTCCGAGCTGGAACTGCAGCAAGCGACGCAATAGACTCCCCCCATTTTGCCTAAGCCGCCCAGCGATTCTGCCAACTGTCGTCCGCGACTCTCTTCGTTGCCAAGGTCATGTCCCCCTTTTCCGAACGTGGGGTGCAACCAGCGGTTGTGGCTGCCCAAACAACCGCTATACTGTTGAGCTTCCACGAACTTGTCGATGAAGTAGGGGTGATCCGATGGCTCGCGTTTGCGAAGTTTGCGGTAAGAAATCCCAAATGGGAAATACGGTCGAGACGCGCGGTAAGGCCAAGTATCTGGGCGGCGTCGGCACCAAGATCACCGGGATTGCCCGGCGGCAGTTTCGTCCCAATCTCCAGCGAGTGAAGGTCGTAACGGACAAGGGCGCTCACAAGACCTTACGCGTCTGCACTCAGTGCATCCGAAGTGGTGCCGTGCGCAAGGTCGTTCGCCATAAGCCGTTCCAGGTCCCGAACAAGTAGACGTTGCTCGCGAGAGAAGCGGAATGAGTCTCTCCCGCCAGGAAGTCGAAAAGGTCTCGCTGCTAGCTCGTTTGCGATTGACCGAAGAAGAGCTCGATCTGATGACGAGCCAACTCGGTCAAATTGTCGAGTATGTCGAGCAGCTTTCCGCGCTCGATACGGAAGACGTCGAGCCGATGGCTCATGCGGTGGAGATCCAGAACGTTTTCGCCGACGACGAAGTGGCGTCGAGCCTTGATCGCGACCAAGCGCTCGCCAATGCGCCCAAGCGCGACGACGAATGCTACCGAGTGCCGGCCGTGCTGGGGGATTAGTGGGTGTCGGGTTTCAGGTGTCCGGGAAGAGGGATCAGGACTAGCGTGGGAGGATGGAATCCGAGTCCGAGTAGGATGGCTCTTCTGAGCCATCTGGACAGGATGCCTGTCCTACGGGCAACGCATACGTTCAAGAACAGATACGAGTCCCGTAGCTGAGTTGACGGGAACTCGAATTGCTGTGGATTCTCGCGAATTCAGCTACTGGCCGCATTCTTTCAATCCATGTCTCACCCTCGCTCCTCCCGTTCGCACCCTTAAATCCCCCGTACTGACACCTGACACCCGACACCTGACACCCGACACCTGACACCCGACACCACATCCCATGTCACTAATCCATTCGACTGCTACGGATCTACTGAAAGGCCTGGAAACGGGCGAGTCCACTTCGGTCGAGATTACGCAAGCCTATCTGGATCAGATCGAAAAGCACGATGGAGCGGTCCGTTCGTTCTTGAGAGTAGATACAGAAGCCGCCCTGGCGTCTGCCGAACAGATCGACCGCCGTCGGGTGGCAGGCGAGCCGCTCGGCCGGCTGGGCGGGCTGCCAGTGGCGGTTAAAGACGTCATTTGCACAATGGGCCAGCCGACCACTTGCGCTTCGAAGATGCTGGAGGATTTCGTTCCACCTTACGACGCCACGGTGGTTTCCCGCCTGAAACAAGCCGACGCCGTGCTGCTTGGCAAGACGAACATGGACGAGTTCGCTATGGGCAGTACGACGGAAAACTCGTGTCTTGGCCCGACTCGGAATCCTTGGGACCTTGCTCGAGTGCCCGGTGGATCTAGCGGCGGCGCAGCCGCTTGCCTTGCCGCCTCGATGGCACCGCTGTCAATCGGCAGCGATACGGGCGGGTCGATCCGCCAGCCGGCATCGTTCTGTGGGGTCGCCGGCATGAAGCCGACGTACGGCCGCGTCAGCCGTTACGGGCTTGTCGCGTTTGCCAGTAGCCTGGACCAGATCGGGCCGCTGGCTCACACGGCCGAAGACACGGCACTTCTACTAGAGGTGCTTGCCGGTCACGATCCGCGCGACTCGACATCCGCCAATGTGCCAGTGCCCAAGTACACGGAAACCGTGCGTGAACCTTTGCAGGACTTGACGCTGGGCCTGGTACGGGAACACTTCGGCGAGGGCCTGGACGGCGAGGTCGAGGTGGCGATTCGTGAGGCCGTCAAGGTATACGAATCCCTGGGGGCAACGGTCAAAGAAATCTCGCTGCCGCACAGCAAGTATGCAATCGCGACGTACTACATCATCGCGCCGAGCGAGGCGTCCAGTAACCTGGCTCGTTACGACGGCGCCCATTACGGATATCGAACCGACGAAGAAGAGATGATGGCAGAACTGGCTGCCGAGCGGAAAGCGTTAGCGGCCAACGGCGACGAGCAGCGTTTGGAAAACCTCGATGTTCCGCTGGTGCGCATGTATCGCAAGACGCGGGCCGAAGGCTTTGGGCCGGAGGTTAAACGCCGCATCATGTTAGGGACGTATGCTCTGAGCGCCGGCTATTACGATGCCTACTACCTGAAAGCGCTCAAGGTACGCCGCCTGATACGCAACGACTACGACGAAGCTTTCAAAGAAGTGGATCTGATCGCCGGTCCCGTTGCGCCGACCGCGGCGTTCCGAATCGGCGAGAAGACGGATGATCCGTTGGCGATGTACTTAGGCGACTTGTACACGGCCAGCGCTAACCTGGCTGGCATCGGCGGCATTTCGATTCCATGCGGCTTCACGTCCGGCGGCTTGCCGATCGGCCTGCAATTACAGGGGCCGGCGTTGGAGGAAGAACGACTGCTACGCGCCGCCCACATGTTCCAACAAGCGACGGACTGGCACGCGCGCAGACCGGAGTTGGCGAATCCATGAGCGACCAACCTTACGAGATCATCATTGGCCTGGAGGTTCACGTCCAGCTTCGCACCGATTCGAAGCTGTTCTGCCGTTGCAGCACGAAGTTCGGTTCTCCGCCGAACACGCAGACATGTCCCGTGTGTACCAGCACGCCCGGAGCGCTGCCCGTGATGAACCGCAAGGCGTTCCAGTTGTCCCTGAAGACTGCGGTGGCGCTGGACTGCGATATCCCGGAATTCACCAAGTGGGACCGCAAGCAGTACTATTACCCTGATCTCCCCAAGGGGTACCAGATCAGCCAATTCGATCTACCGATGTCCAACGACGGCTATTTGGAGATCAGCGATCCCAAAGGTGCCTTCGAGCCGAAGCGCATCGGCATCATCCGCGCTCACCTGGAAGAAGACGCGGGCAAAAGCATGCACGACGAGGCGGCGGGCAAGGCCGACAGCCGCATCGACCTGAACCGCACGGGGACTCCGCTGCTGGAGATTGTCAGCGAGCCGGACATGCGATCGCCACTGGAGGCGAAGGCCTACTTGACCGAATTGAAGCTGTTGTTGACCTACCTTGGCGTTTCAGACTGCAACATGCAGGAGGGTAGCTTGCGAGTCGATGCCAACATCAACCTGCACATCGACACCCCGGCCGGCAAGATCGCCACGCCGATCGCGGAAGTGAAGAACATGAACAGCTTCCGCGCCGTCGAACGAGCGTTGGCGTTTGAAGCTTTGCGCCAGTACGAAGTGTGGCAGGAAACCGGCGTCAAAATAGGCGATCCGAGCGGCCATAAGACAACACTCGGCTGGGACGACCAGGCTCAAGTGACCCGACCGCAACGGCAGAAAGAGGAGTCCAGTGATTACAGGTACTTCCCCGATCCGGATCTCGTACCGGTAATCGTCACTAGCGAGGAAGTCGATCGCGTCAGAGCAAGCCTGGGTGAACTGCCCGCTGCCATCCGCAAACGCATCGAGTCGACGTACGGGATTGACTCGTATGACTCGGAGGTAATCGTCAATCAAGGCCGGTCGCTAGTGGGCTTCTACGTCGAATTGGCGGAAGCCTGCGGCGACGGCAAGCGAGCCAGCAACTGGGTCCAGCAGGACGTCTTGCGGACCTTGAACGAGCGCGACATCGGCATCGAGGGTTTTCCGATCTCTGCCGCGAGCCTGGCGGAACTAATAAAGGCTGTACAGGGTGGCGCGGTGGACGCTTCCCGAGCCAAGGACGTCTTTGACCAGATGCTCGCTTCAGGAGTTTCAGCCGTGGACGCCATGAAAACACTGGGAATCGAAAAGGTCGATCAATCTCAGTTGGTCGACTTGTGCAGAAAGCTGCTGGAAGAGAACCCCAAGATCGTCGCGGACGTCAAAGAGGGCAAGCAAAAGGCCGTCGGCGCGTTGATCGGCCAAGCCAAGCGTCACAACCCGAACGCCAATCCCAACGAGGTCCGGCAACTCTGCCTGCAGTTGATCGAGCAGATGTAGCACAATGCCTGTACCGTCGAGTGGTATGCCACCGTCGTCCTACTCGACGACGAACGGTGTGTACACCAAGCGTAATCGAGTATAATGGCAACCAGACGACTCCGCACGGGAGAAGCAGTCATGCCGATGCACGATTGGACGAAGGTGGAAGCTGGGATTTTCCATGCGTTTCATCACCGTTGGATTTCTGCCCTCAGTGACGCACTCAACGGAGGAAAGCTGCCAGCGGATTACTACGCCCTGCCAGAGCAGGTTGCCGCTGGTTTCGGGCCCGACGTGCTTACCTTCCAGGGACCGCCTGCGGACGAAGGCCCCGTGGAGGACGGCGCTGGTGGCGTTGCCATAGCCACCAAGCTTCAAACCCGTCCGAGGACCCGTTTCACCGCCGAGACCGATGCCGAGTTCTATCGCCGGAAGAAGAGTTCGATTGTCGTGCGGCACGTCAGCGGCGATCGAATCGTTGCCATGATCGAAATCGTGTCTCCAGGCAACAAGTCCAACCGGCACGCTTTCCGGGCGTTCGTGGACAAGGCATGTGAACTGATCGAACACCGCATCCATTTGCTGATCGCCGATCCGTTTCCGCCCGGCCCTCACAACCCGAACGGCGTCCACGCCGCCATCTGGGAGCAGGTCCAGGACGACCCGTTTCAGCCATCGGCCGATCAGCCGCTGACGCTGGTCGCATACGAGTGCGATCTCACGACACGGGCGTACATCGAACCCGCGGCGGTCGGCCAGACCCTGCCGGACATGGCCCTGTTCCTTGAGCCCAATGGATGCGTTATGGTGCCCCTGGAGGCGACGTACGAGACGGCGTTTGCCGTCATGCCCAGAAGGTGGCAGACCGTGCTCGCACCTCTGAGCTGATCGGCCCCTGCACGCGAGCAGAATCATTTCGTCGAGTATTTCCGAACGCCCGGTTTGCGAAAACCACAGAAGCAGCGGCATTGTCTATAATACAGATGCCCCGCACGGACGAAACAGAGACAAGATCTCCGACGGTGTGGACCTCGGGAAACGGTTTCCCGGAGTCAGCTTTGCGTGAACGGCCCCCGACACCAGTTACATGACAACCAGCACCGCAACCTCGAAATCATCGCGATCCGAGTCACCTCCCGACGGTGGACGGTACGACCAGTTCATCGAGCAACGACTGGACAAGACGCGGGTCCAGGTGAAGCTGGTCGATTTGGCCGGTGCGACGATGGTCCTGGCAGCGGGGGTTCTGGGCGTTCTATTGGTTCTGGCGATTATCGACCACTGGGTGATTTCGCTGGGGGCGTGGGGCCGATGGCTGTCGTTGGCTGGTCTCGTGGGGGGTGTCGCGTGGTACGTGACTCGAACGATCGTGCCGCTGGCCTTCGGGCAGATTAGCTCGGTCTATGCGGCGCGGACCATCGAAAAGAGCGAGCCGTCACTGAAGAACAGCCTGATCAACTTCTTGATGTTTCGTTCGGATCGGGCCGGCCTACGGGCATCGGTCTACCAAGCGCTCCGGCATCAAGCGGCTGCCGACCTGTCGCACGTGCAGGTCGAGACGGCGGTTGATCGGGCCAAGTTGATCAGAATTGGTTACGTCCTGGCAGGCGTGCTGGCGTTGTGTGCTGCCTACGCGATTCTGTCGCCGAGGAGCACTTTTCAGTCGGCCTTTCGCATCATCGCTCCGTGGGCCGACGTGGACCGGCCGTCGCGAGTCCGAATCGAGGACGTCCAGCCGGGCAACAAGGAGGTCTACCATGGCGAGTCCGTGGGCGTGTCGGCCACCTGCTACGACGTGCGCGAAAGCGAACCGGTTACGCTGTTCTACTCGACACTGGACGGCGGGGTGAGCCGGGAATCCGTAGAGATGCAGCCGGCCGACGAGGGGCTGATATACCGATGCCCGCTCGCACCCGGCGGCGATGGCATCCAACGGGATCTGGTGTATTGGATCGAAGCGGGCGACGCACGCAGTCCTGCCTATCGTTTGACCGTGCTGCCCGCGCCAACGGTCCTTGTGGAGCGAATCGAGTATGACTACCCGGCCTACACGGGACAGTCGAAGAGGATCGTCGAACGGCACGGCGATGTCAAAGGCTTGGAAGGCACTCGAGTCACGGTCCACGCTTCGGCCAACGTGGCGATCCAATCCGCGGTGATCGAGTTCGATCCCAGCGAGGTGATCGCCGACGACGAAGGCCAAGCCGCCGCACCGGAGTCAGCCGTTACGTCGTCATCAGATCCGGAAAGGCTGGAACTGGATTTCGAAGGGCAGCGGGCTTGGGGCTCTTTCGTGCTGGAACTGGATGCAACGAGAACTCGGCCCAAACGCTCGTTCTATCGAATCCGGTTTTCGACGGAAGACGGGACACAGAACCCATTCCCGGTCCTGCACCGGATCGAAGTGACTCGCGATCTGTCGCCGGAAGTCGAAATCCTCACGCCAACTCGCGATCGAATCGAAGTCGCGGAGGACGGGGAACAGAAGATCGAGGTGCGCGGCATTGATCCCGATTACGGCCTCAGCAAGATCACGCTGCGCGCGGTCGCTGGCGGACACGACGTGACGACGGCAACGCTGCTGGACGATCCGGCCGGACAGACCGGACAGACTGTTGTGGGATACGCCTTCAAGCCAAAAGACCACGGACTGCGTGCCGGGGACGCTGTCGCCTATTGGGCCGCAGCCGAAGACAATCGCACGTTGCCCGGGACGGAAGACCCGGCGCCAAACACGGCCAAGACGCGCACCTACCACTTGATCATCGTGCCTTCTGAAGAACAGTCGGGGCCCGAGAACCAGAATCCCGATCAAGAGGAACCGGAGCCCGATCTCTCGTCGCCGCCATCGCATCCGCAGGAGACGGCACCACCCGACGCGACGAACGCAGACGACGGCAACACCGAACCCATGGAAGGCGAGGGGCAGGAAGGCGACCAGTCCGGCGGACAAAGCGGCGGCGAAGGGAATCAGGCGTCGAGCGACCCGTCGGGCTCCGAATCGGGTGGCAGCGAACAGGACGGCACGGGTGGCCAGGGCTCGGGCACCGACGCCAACGCCGAGACGGCGTCGGGCACGGGGGCAAGCGACGGTGGTCAGCAGATCGGCGACAGCGGGACCGCGGGAGAGACTGCGTCCGACGGGTCGACTGGCGAAGGCAGCGAAGGTTCGACCGGCGGATCGGCTGCGGAAGGCGGTGAAGGCACGACTGACGGCGGACAATCCGGCCAGCCGGGTAGCAGCGGATCGGGCCAAACCGGTTCTGGAGGCAAGCCGGGAAGCCAGCAACAAGCCACACCGTCAGAAACCGGTGCCGAGCCAACGGGCGAGGGCGCATACGGCGAAGAACCCTTGCACGACGGCGAGGCGTTTGAAAAAGCGCTCGAACATATGCGTGAGCAACAAGGCGGCGACTCGGCAGACGCGAGCAGCGGCGGGCAAGCTGGCCGGAAACCGGAGTCGGGAGATGCGTCGTCGGGTTCGCAATCGCCGCAAGGCCGAGACGGGGGCGGCGCCAAGGACAGTCCCCAAGAAGGCGGCGCGGACGGTTCGGCTGGCGGTGGGCAGCAGCAAGCAGGCCAACCCAAGCCACAGGACGGCGAAGGCTCCGAAGCATCGGGCGCAGCACAGCAGCAGGAAGGAAAGCCACAAGACGAACCTGGCGCACCCAAGGGCGGCCAGCAGAAATCGGACGCGAGCCAAGGTGCCGGCCAGAAGAAGGAGGGCGCATCAGGCAGTAGCGGCAAACCGGAAGGCGGCGCACAGCCGAAACAAGGCAAGAAGCCGTCCAATAGCGGCGCTGGCAAGCCAAAGGACTCGGGGCAAGGTGACAGTGGCGATTCTGGCTCCGGGCAAAGCGGTCAGGAGAAGAGTGGTTCCGCGGGCGCACAGCAGGAGAACCGTGACCAGCAGAAGAAGAAGGGAAGCCAGAGCGGAAAGCCCAAACCCGGTGGCGGATCTCAGTCGCCCTCGCATAGCCAACGTCAATCGGACTCCAGCGGCGGCCAAGAAGGCGATCGCAGCGGTGGTGGCAAACAGGGCGGCGGTCAGGGTGCCAAGCAACAGGGCAACGACAGCGCGGGCAGCAACAGTCCTGGCGATGAAGGGGCCGGTGCGTCGAGTGAATCGGGCGCGGGCGACGAATCGAACCAGCCTGGCGATCGGGCCCCGTCGGAGGGCAAAACCGGCACGCCCGGCGTCCAGAAGGGCCAGGGCAGCGACACCGATCCGGCACCCGGCGGCAAGGGCCAAGGCGGAACGGCGGACGGGCTGGACCAAGCCGAATCCACGGAAACGGTGTCCGGAAGTCCGACGTCGGGTGCGACCGACGAACGAGGCCAGGGCGTTCCGATGGGGGGCGGCAAGCCAAGCAACGCCGAACTACGTGGATTGGACCTGACCGGCGAAGTGCCTGCCGCGGAAAAGCCAAATCTGAAGTACGCGCGCGAAGCGACCAATCTGGTCCTGGACTATCTGAAGGAGCAGCAAGATGCCCCGAACCAGGAATTGCTCGACAGATTAGGATGGACGGACGATCAGATGCGAGACTTCATCTCGCGATGGGAGTCGATGAAAAACGCGGCTGTGGAAGACAAAGTCGGCGAGCGGCAATTGGACGAGGCTCTGCGCAGCCTAGGATTGCGTCCCCGCCGCGGAACAACTCGCCACGTCGAGTCGCTTGATGATGAATCACGCGGACTGCGCGACGCAGGCGGCCAAAGCAGTCCACCGCCTGGCTACGAAGAGCAGTTCAAAGCGTTCAAGAAGGGTACCGCCCGTACGGGAGGTAATTGACCATCGTGTTGGGCTGAAGCCCAGTAGGTCCCGTCTGCCGGACGGGACCTGAGAGCGACTCGAGCCTGATATTGGCTGCGGATGGCATGAAACATTGGTAGCCGAACTCGTGAGAGCGGGACCAGAAGTCTTGCGACTTCTGCTACAGTGCATACCAGACAGGCCGCGACATAACCTCAGGTCTCGTCCGGCAGACGGGACCTACTGAACTCACTCCTATGAACGAACACTTCCCTCGTTATCTTGTCCCATTTCATCCCAAGCGGATCCCGCACTTCTTCACCGACGTGCTCGTTATCGGCGGTGGGCTGGCCGGGTTGCGGTCGGCGATCGCTGTCGAATCGAACATGTCCGTGTTGCTGGTCACCAAAGACCAACTCCAGCAGTCCGCCAGCGCCTACGCCCAAGGAGGCATTGCCGGCGTTATCGATCCTGACGACCAGTTCGAAGCTCACGCCGAGGACACGATTGGCGCGGGCGGCGGGCTGTGCGATCCACAGGTTGTGGAAATGGTGGTGCGCGAGGCCCCGCAGCGGATTCGCGAACTGATTCAATGGGGAACCCGTTTCGATACCAAAGCCGGAGAGTTGATCCTGGGTCGCGAAGGCGGACACAGCCACTTTCGGGTCGTCCATGCACTGGGCGACGCCACCGGCAAGGAAGTGGTGCGGTCGGTGATCGAATGGACGCGAAAGCTGCGCAACGTGTCGATCTGGGAAAACACGTTCGTCCTGGACCTGCTCACTCACGACGGAGTTTGCCGCGGAGCGCTGGTGGCTGACGAGCGGCACGGATGGATGGCGGTCTGGGCGAAGCAGACCATTCTGTGCACGGGCGGCGCCGGGCAACTCTATCGTGAGTCGACCAACCCTTCGGTTGCCACAGCGGACGGTCACGCAATCGCCTACCGGGCCGGTGCCGAGATGCGGGACATGGAGTTCATGCAGTTCCATCCCACCGTGCTGTACATCGCCGGCAGCAGCCGCAGTCTGATCACCGAAGCCCTCCGCGGCGAAGGAGCTTACTTGGTCGACCGAAACGGCTACCGCTTCATGCACGACTACGACGAGCGCGGCGAATTGGCGCCTCGCGACATTGTTGCGCAAGCGATCGTCAGCCAAATGGAGAAGACGCGGCACACAAACGTGTATCTTGACCTGAGTCATCTCGACCCCGAGTTCGTCACGAAGCGTTTTCCGGGTATCGCAGCCACGTGCGCCAAGTTTGGCATCGACATCACGACGGACCGCGTTCCCGTGCGTCCCGGCGCTCACTACATGATCGGCGGAGTGACGGTGGACTTGGAGGGTCGCACGACGTTACCGGCTCTCTGGGCAGCGGGCGAAGTCAGCGCCAGCGGTCTTCACGGCGCAAATCGATTGGCGTCGAACAGCCTGCTGGAGAGCCTGGTATACGGGGTCCACGCGGGGCAAGGCGCATCGCGGGCAGCAGCGCAAATGAACGATTCATTCCGAGCATTGCCGCTGGATAACCCGCCGGTCGAGGAGCCGGACGAAGCACTGGACTTGTCGGACATCCGCAATTCGCTCAAGAGCCTCATGTGGCGTTCGGCCGGCGTCCGTCGGACCAACGAGGAACTAACAGAAGCGTTACGCTCCATCGAAGACTGGCAGAAATATGTGCTGGTCCGCCAATTCTGCCACCCGGCAGGTTGGGAGTTTCAAAACATGCTGACGGTCGCCCGCATCGTTGTCAGCGCGGCCCTCGACCGCGAAGAATCTCGCGGCGTACACCTTCGCACGGACTTCCCAAAGAAGGACGACGAACACTGGCAGCGCCGTTTGACGTTCCGCCGAGAGTGATCCCTCTTCGTAGGGTGGGCCAAGTCTTCGCGGGCCCACCGGGAGTTGAGTACTGAGTACCCTATTCCCAGTACTGAGTACTCGGCACTGAGTATCAAGTGCTGAGCGGTGGGCTCGCGAAGACTTGGCCCACCCTACGCGATTGCGGTCACGGGGCGCGCACGCCTCAATTCTTCTCCGTCTCGCCACCGGAGCGTTTCCGCAGGTGGCGCTGCAGGTAGCTGGCTCGCTCGACGTTGCGGTCGGCGGTATCCAGTTCCGAGCCCTGCAGTTTCTGCAGATGGGCTGGTTGGGTGTGAATGAATAGTTTGTTGACGGTCGGAATCTCGACGTCCTCGATCAGGCCCAGGTTAATGCCCATGCGTACGCTGGAAAGCAGTTGCATGGTCTCCTCGCTGCTGATCTGCTGCGCCGTACAAAGCACACCATAAGCGCGGCTAACTCGGTCGTGCAGGTCCTTGTGGCCGTCCTTGATCAGAAAGTCACGAGCCTTGCGCTCGTACTCGATCAGCGCCGGCGCAACGTCCTCGACCCTGGAAATCAACTCCTCCTCGCTGCCGCCAAGCGTGACTTGGTTGCTGATCTGATAGAAATCACCCATGGCCTGCGAGCCCTCGCCATACAGGCCGCGAACCGCCAGGTTGATCTTCTGCAGACCGCGAAACGCTTTTTCGATCTGGCCGGTAATCACCAGCGCCGGCAGGTGCAACATGGCACTTACCCGCATCCCCGTACCTACGTTCGTCGGGCATGCGGTCAAATAGCCAAGACGCTCGTGGTAGGCAAACGTAATCTGCTCCTCGATCAAGTCGTCGATACGGTTGACGATACGCCAGGCCGATTTCAGGTCCAGGCCGCTCTGCATCACCTGGATCCGCAGATGATCCTCCTCGTTGATCATCAAGCTGAAGGTCTCGTTGCCGTCAATCGCAACGCCACGCGATCCGTCAGCGTCGGCGTGTTCGCGGCTGATCAATTGCCGTTCGACGAGAAACTGGCGATCCATCTCGTCCAGCGCGTTCACGTCGATGTAGCTGATATCGCCCCATTCTTCGATCACCGTGATCCTCTCCCGCAGCGTCTTCTCGATCTCGGCACGGTCCAGCCCGGTGCACTTGCGGATGAAGGGAAAGTCCGCCAGGTTTCGCGCAAGGCGGATTCGGCTGCTGACCACGATATCCGAATCGGGGCCGGAACCGCGCAGCCACTCGCCACATCTTCCAGCGAGTTCTTCCAGTTTCACGGCAACTTCCAATTAGTAAGAAAACGGTTCAAGAGATCTTGTCTTCGATTTGTCGTATCTCGTCACGCAACACGGAAGCCCGCTCGTAGTCTTCCCCCTGGACCGCCTCTCGCATCTCGCGGCGCAGACGGATAAGTTGAGTCTGCTTGTCCACGTCGTGGCATGCTCGCTTGGGGCGCTTGCCAACGTGAAGCGTGTCGCCGTGGATGTTCGCAATCAGAGGCTCCAGTTGTTTCTCGAAACAAACGTAGTCGTGCGGGCAACCCAGACGTCCATGGTGCCGGAACTCGTAAAAGGTGATTCCGCAAATGTCGCAGGTCTTCTTATCCGCCTCGGCCAATTCCTCGGCCGTCTGTGCGATTTTTAGGTGCTGAGCCAATGCACCGGCCAGAGAATCCTCGAATTCGGCCTCGGCCGGCTTGCTGAGGTACTCGCGAGCACAATCCTCGCACAAGTGCACTTCTTCCCACTGCTCCTGCTCACCGACGCGTTCGGTGATGTGAAAAGTGGCCGGTTTTTCGCACTTGTCGCACTTCATGATTTTCTGCAAGTTCTTTACTAGTAAGGCTTAACTAACCGTTGGATTCTAGCAGCGGGCGTCAACGTGTCAAGGTTGCCCGAATGGAGACGGATTCGAAGTCGGAACTCCGATCCCTCTCGTCTGCAAACCAGCGAGTTGTTATCTTATCTCGACAGGAGGTCGTCATGCGCAACGTCATTTCGCTCGTGCTCGGTGGTGGCCGCGGAACAAGGTTGTATCCGCTAACGAAGTATCGCGCAAAACCTGCCGTTCCTTTGGCCGCCAAGTATCGTCTGATCGACATTCCGCTGTCGAACTGCATCAACAGCGGATTGAATCGCATCTATGTGTTGACACAATTCATGTCGGTCAGCACCCATCGCCATATCCGGCAGACCTACCGTTTCGATCCGTTCTCCGGCGGTTTCGTCGAACTGTTGGCCGCTCAACAGACAATGGAGTCCGGCACCGACTGGTACCAAGGCACGGCCGACGCGGTGCGAAAAAACATCCGGTATTTGCAGCAGCCCGGCGTCGAGTATGTGCTGATCCTATCGGGCGATCAGCTTTATCGCATGGATTTCGGTGAGATGATTCAGACTCACAGGGAGGCCGGCGCCGACGTATCCATCGCAGCCATGCCCGTGTCTCGCGCCGACGCCAGCGGTCTGGGCATTATGAAAGCGGACTATACGGGCAGAATAGTCGGCTTCGTAGAAAAGCCGAAAACCGACGAGCAGCTTGACAGTGTGCACATGCCCCCGGAATGGTTCGCGGAACGAGAGGTGGAAAGCGGGGAAAGAGACTGTTTGGCCAGCATGGGCATCTACCTGTTCAACCGGGACCTGCTGGTCGACATCATGAAGCAGACAGACCACGAGGACTTCGGAAGAGAGGTGTTTCCTCAGTCGATCGACACGCGCCGCGTCCAGGTGCACCTATTCGACGGCTACTGGGAAGACATTGGAACGATCCGAGCGTTCTACGATGCCAATCTGAGCCTGGTTGGTGATGATCCTCCCTTTGAACTCGCGTCTCAGGGAGCCCCTGTATATTCGCACGCCCGCTATCTACCGCCGACGCGAGTTGCGGGGGCGACGGTCAAAAGCAGCCTTCTTGCCGACGGCTGCCTGATCGACGAAGGCACGGTCATCGAAAACAGCATCGTGGGTCTGCGCTGCATCATCGGGAAAGGCGTCACGATCAAGAATTCGATCCTGATGGGTGCCGATTACTACGAAGACAAAGGCTCGATCGAGTTGAAGGACGACCAATCCGCGGGACGACCGCCAATCGGCATTGGTGACGGCACAGTGATTGACGGGGCGATCATCGACAAGAACTGTCACATCGGACGCAACGTGCGGATTGTGATCGACGCGGGCATGGCGGACAGCAAGGACGACAACGACACCTGCATGATCCGCGACGGCATTCCCATCGTCTTGAAAGGCGCCTCGTTGCCAGACGGTTGGAAGCTCTGAGCTGGATGCCGGTGGACTGTACGACTGCAGCGTCCGATATCGTTTAACCCGAAGCCGGAGGCGATGGCGGGCAATGGCATAGATCGTCCAGACGTAGCGCCCGCCATCGCCTCCGGCTTCGGGTTAAACGAGGAAGCGAGATGCCGACGGAACCTGCCTGTCCGCCCTACGCCACGGCCTTGCCTTTCCGCGGAAACTGATACAGCCGCGCGTTGCCATGCTTGCCGACCTGCTCGGCGACATTCATCTTTCGAAAGCAGTAGGCGATCCTCTGGGAAAACCATCGCTCGATGCCCAACACTTGGGCCAAATGGCCCGTGTGGAAAGGCGACGGCAAGCCCGGCGGGACCAGCGCGGCCAAATCTCGGCCAGTGCAAAAGCGATGGACGCGGTGCATCTTTGTCAGCTTCTGATCTTCGACTTGATGATCGTTGCGCCGGCGCCGGCGTCTTCGTCCATGCCCAGGGAATCGCCATTCCTCGATGTCGACCAACGGGACTTCGATCGAGAGATTGGGGTGTGGGAAGACGCGAGTGAAGTAGACCAGTTCGTGGAAGACGTCCAATACGCCACCCTGCTTGGGACTCCGTCGCCGGCTGACGATCCGGCCGCCTTTCGCGTCCTGTTTGACGATCAGTTTCCGGACGACGATCGGTTTGACCACAAGCACTCGATAGTCCTTGGCCAGTTTGGCTATCTTATCACGAATGGCAGCCAACGAGCCGTGTTGGATCTCGACCAGTTCGTCGCCAGAGATCACATCGATCCGGAATGCGCCGACAGGGGCCTCCAGCCGAGCGTCGCCATCGGCATAGATCTCTTTCAACTGACGGTGCAATGACGTTTCCATGGTACGATCGGGCCACGGGCAAGAACTCCGGTAGGCACCAGCATGTATCGTCGAGGGAGCGGGACGCCCTGAAGTGCGAGATTCAAGAAAACGCCTTGAGACGGCGAGGACGCTTCGTTGCGGCCAATCTATGCGTTGCCGTCCTGAATTCGTTGGGAGAGAAGACAATAGCCCCAACGAATTCAGGACGGCAACGAATTGGACACACATCGACAGTTTCTTACCGACGTCGATGCGACAGGGGCTAACGTCGTCGCCGCATCGCCCGGTCGATGTCTCGTTTTACATCGGCCTTCTTCATGGCATCGCGTTTGTCGTGGAGCTTCCGGCCCCGGCAGAGGCCCATCAAGATCTTGGCGATACCTCGTTCGTTGAAGTAGACCTTCAATGGCACCAGGGTCAGCCCCTTTTCGTGCGCTTGGTTGGCGAACTTCCTGATTTCCCGTTGCTGCAGGAGAAGTTTCCTGGGACGTTTCGGATCGTGGTTCCACACGGTGGCCTGGGCATATTCGGGGATGTCGCATCCGACGAGCCACACTTCTCCATCTCGCACCCGGCCGTAGGATTCGTCGAGCGAGACTTTCCCGTCACGGAGGCTCTTCACTTCGCTTCCCACAAGTACGAGTCCGCACTCCAGGGTCTGGAGAACATCGAATTTGTGCCGGGCCTTGCGATTCTCGGCCAATACACGATTTCGGTTCTTGGGCGACTTGTCGGATTTCTTCTTTTGTTTTGCCATTTGAGGGGACCTCGCGTAGGAGCAACCATGAATTTACACAACTTTTGCAGATTCTCCATAGTCGTAAATGCCCATTTGCGGTTGCAAAAACCTTTGGCGTCGCTAAATTGGTGTGCTTACGATGGTTGAAAACTGTGAAAAGTGTATGTAGTGTGTTGGATTCGCCGCCAGCAACGTCTATCGTCGGCTCGCGGCACGATGTAGGAGATTTGACGCGACGAGGTTGAGCTCAGGCGAGGCTCGCCAAGGCCAAGGGACTACGATAGCAAAAATGACGATCACGAAAGAGCGGAAGCAGGAGTTAATCCAGGAATTCAAGCACGACGAGGCCGATACCGGCTCGCCGGAGGTGCAGGTTGCCATCCTGACAACACGGATTAACAACCTGACAGGGCACTTGCAAGTGCACAAGAAGGACTACTCCACGAGGCGTGGACTGTTGGCGCTGGTTAGCCGCCGACGACGATTGTTGGATTACCTCAGACGAGTCAATCCTCAGCGCTATCTGGACATCATTGGGCGGCTTGGCATTCGAAAATAGTCGCTGCTTGCTGTCTGCTGTCGCCTTACCGGCGCATCATCTGCTGAATTAGCGTCGGAAATCTTGGCTGCCGACTTCGCTCTTCTTTTCATTGCAGCGATCGGGCAAGTTGCGCTCTGTGCCGCGCCCGTTTCACTCTCGTCGCCAGGTATTTTTGTCACATGTAGTAGGTAGGGAAGTAGCCAGTGAAAGTTCGCGTAGAAAAACAGTTCGGAGATTGCACTCTCGCATTCGAGACAGGTCAACTCGCAAAACAAGCCACCGCCGCCGTAATGGCGCACTACGGCGACACCGTCGTTTTGAATGCTGTCACCACCGGTCCGCCTCGGGTAGGAATCGATTTCTTCCCGCTGACATGCGATTACCGCGAAAGGAAGTCGGCCGCTGGCAAGTTTCCCGGCGGATTCCTCAAACGCGAGGGCCGGCCGGGACTCAAGGAAACGCTGACGGCCCGACTAATGGATCGGCCCATCCGACCATTGTTCGCCAAAGGCTTCAACGATGAAGTCCAATGTCAGGCCATCGTTCTTTCGGCCGACATGCAAAACGACCCGGATCTCCTGGCCATGAACGGAACGGCCGCTGCTCTGTTCATTTCGCCGATGCCCTTCAACGGGCCGGTCGCCTCGGCTCGTATCGGGCGCGTCAACGGCGAATTTGTGCCGTTCCCTTCGCAAGACCAGTTGGAGGAAAGCGATCTGGACCTGATCATGTCTGGCTCGGAAGAGGCAGTGGCGATGATCGAAGGTTTCGCTCGCGAGATGCCGGAAGATGACATGGTCGAAGCGATCCAGTTCGGTCATGGCGTGATCAAGGAAGTGTGTGCTTTGCAGCGGGAGTTGTACGAGAAGGTCGGCGTGGAAAAGGCGCCCTTCGAACCGCCGGAAGACGATGGCCTGGTCGACCAACTCAAAGACAAGTACTACGACGAATTCAAGGCGGCCAAGCAGACCGGGGGCAAGATGGAGCGAGCCGGTGCCGTTGCGGCTTTGAAAGAACGCGCCGTGGCCGAAGTGATTCCTGACCCGGATGCCGAAGACGCCGTGCAGCGGGGGGCCTTCTCGCATGCCTGGCACGAACTGGAGGGCCGAGTCATTCGCGATCTGATTCTGTCCGGGACGCGGGCGGACGGTCGCGATGCAACAACACTCCGGCCCATCGAATGCCATATCGATGTTCTGCCCCGCCCGCACGGATCGGCTGTATTCCAGCGAGGCGAGACGCAGGCAATGATCAGCGTCACCCTGGGAACGGGACGTGACGAACAGCGAGTGGAAGGGCTGATGGAGGAGTACTCCAAGAAGTTCATGCTGGACTACAACTTCCCACATTTTTCGGTCGGTGAGTGTCGGCCAATTCGTGGCCCCGGCCGAAGAGAGTTTGGCCACGGAGCTCTGGCCGAACGCAGCGTCAATCCGATCTTGCCAAGTCCGGATGACTTTCCGTACACCGTACGAGTCATATCCGACATTCTAGAGTCGAACGGATCGTCGTCGATGGCCTCCGTATGCGGGGCTACGTTAGGTCTGATGGCAGCCGGTGTACCGATCACGAATCCCGTGGCCGGCATCTCCATCGGGTTGGTGAAGGAATCGGATGACAAGTGGGTCTTGCTTACCGACATCCTCGGTGACGAGGACCACTTTGGCGACATGGACTTCAAAATCGCCGGGACGCAAAACGGTATTACCGGAATCCAACTGGACCTGAAAATCGAAGGCATCAGCGAGGAAATTATCCGAGCCACGCTGGCCCAGTCGCGCGAAGCTCGTATCGAAATCCTGCGAAACATGCTGACCGCGATTTCGCGTCCTCGAGCTAACCTTTCGTCGTGGGCGCCGCGATTGTTGCGGACAAAGATCGATCCCGACAAGATCGGTATGTTGATCGGTCCTGGCGGCAAGAACATTCGTATGATTCAAGAGACCACCGGTAGCGTGATCGAAGTCGACGACGAGGGCACGGTCACAGTCGCCAGTAGCGACGAGGCGAAAGCCAAAGCTGCGATGGCTCAGATCGAAGCTACGACGGCCACCGTGCAGATCGGCAAGATCTACGATGGCCGCGTGTGCAGCATCAAGGATTTTGGCGTTTTCGTCGAGATCCTGCCGGGCCGCGACGGGCTGTGCCACATTAGCGAGCTCTCCAACGGTTTCGTCAGCCGTGTGTCGGACGTGTGCAGCGAAGGCGACGAGATGAAGGTGCTGGTGATCGACATCGACGATCACGATCGCGTGAAGCTCAGCCGCCGCCGGGCCCTCGAAGAATTAGGCATTGAAGACGATCTGCCGACTTCAGAGGGTGATCGCGACGGAGGCGGTGACCGCGACAGAGACCGCGACCGTGACAGGGACCGGGATCGCGGCGGACGTCCACGCCGTGGCGGAGGCGGACGCGGACGCCGGTAAGGCGATCGGGCGGATAGAGACCACCAAACCCCGTAGCTGAGTTCGCAAGAACTCAGTTCGCCCTGAATTCTTGCGAAATGCTCGCAGGTTCCTGGTTCCCAAGCTCCGGCTTGGGAACCCGCTTCTCGCGAAGCTCTGCTTCGCACCCAGGGAAGCTGGTGCTTCCAGAACGGCCACTCACGAATCGAAAATATCGACTTCGTCGATCAGCCACCGCAAGTATCCCTTGCTACCAGCCGTTATCGGCGTAGCAAGGATCTCCGGCTCGTCGTACGGATGTAGCTCGCGGACGGCTTGTTCTACCTGTTCGTAGGCCTGCGCCGTTGTCTTGATGGTACAACGCCACTCTTCAGTTGTTTCTAGCTCGCCTTTCCAGCGGTAGTAGCTCGCGATCGGGCCGCTCACTTGCACGCAGGCCGCCAGATGCTGCTCGACCAGCCAGGACGCGATCCGTTTGGCGTCCTCCCGCTTTTCTGTTGTCGTCGTCACTTGGATTGCTTCCAACATGCTTTTCTCTCCATTCGCGCCGCCGTCCGGACTGTCTGGTATCATATTGTGTCTGTTTTCCATTCGCGGGCATAGATTGGGGAGATTGAAACATGACTTGTCGAACGAATGATCGGTGTTTTTCCATCGCAACATGCGTCTTCGCCGCGGTCGCAATCGCCGCCACGGCTTGCTTGAGCGCCGGCGAGCGAACGAAGGTCTCCGTCAAGAGCACGGCAGACGGGACGGACCAACCGTGTTACGTGATCCTGCCCGACGGATTCGACGCGGCGGGCGAACCCGTCCCGCTTGTGGTGTCACTGCATACGTGGAGCGGGAACGTCGAGCAAAGAAACCTGCCTTTGGAACAGTTGGTGGACCAGCGTGGCTGGATCTACCTGTTTCCACACTTCCGCGGTCCGAACTCGCATCCGGATGCCTGCGGATCGGCCAAAGCCCAACAAGACATACTGGACGCGGTCGATTGGGCGAGGAACACGTATCCCATTGATCCGAAACGAATCTATCTGACCGGCGTCTCCGGCGGGGGGCACATGACGATGCAGATGGCCGGTTGCCACCCGGACATCTGGGCCGCGGCCAGCGCGTGGGTCGGCATCAGCGACTTGGCCGCCTGGCACGAGCGACATGCCAAGAGCGGGTACGGCAAGATGTGCCGCAGCTCGTGTGGCGGCGCTCCAGGCGACAGCGGTGAAGTCGATCGGCAGTACCGCGAACGTTCGCCAATGACGCACTTGCACCGCGCCAAGGATGTGCCGCTGGAGATTGCGGCCGGTGTTCACGATGGTCACAAGGGATCGGTGCCTGTTCGTCATTCCCTGGACGCCTTCAACACCATCGCCCGCGCGGCGGAAGCCACGCCAATCAGCGAAGAGGAGATTCTTCAACTCAGCCGTAAGGAAGGTCGGCTCGATAGCCCGCTTCCATCCGACCAGGTGGACGATCCCTCCTTCGGTCGCAAGATCTATCTCCGTCGCACCGCCGGACCAGCGCGAGTTACCATCTTCGAAGGCGGCCACGAAGGCATCGCCGCCGCGGCGATCGCTTGGCTGGAACGGCATCAGAAACCGTAGCGGGAGGGGGCGACCAACTCAGTGGGGCACGATTCCATCGTGCCTCGCAAGTTGGAAACGTGCCCCACAATGTGCGCAAAAAAAACCGTGAAAGGAGGGCGCAGCCCATGAATGAGAAGATGACACGCAGGGGATTCGTGAAAGCCGGGGCAACCGTATCATTGGGATTGGCCGCATCTCGCAACGTGAAAGCACAGGGGGCCAACGAGCGGATACGGCTGGGTTTCATCGGAGTCGGCGGCCGGGGAAAGGGATTGGTGAAGACATTCCTTCGCCACAATGACGCGGAAGTCGTGGCTGTGTGCGATGTGTATGAACCCCATGCTCGCGAGGCCAGCGAGCTGGCCGATGGCAAAGCGGATCGGTACACCGACTTTCGTCACGTGATCGATCGCAACGACGTGGACGCGGTGGTCATCGCAGCACCCGACCATTGGCACGCCATTCAGACCATCACGGCGTGCGAAGCGGGGAAGGATGTGTACTGCGAAAAGCCCGCATCAATCACCGTCCGCGAAGGGCGACGGATGGTCGAGGCGGCTCGGCGTGAGAAGCGCGTGGTCCAGATCGGCACGCAACGTCGGTCCTCACCGGCCTTCGCGCGACTTGCCGAAATGGTCCGTGCCGGCACGATTGGCAAGGTGACTGTCAGCCGAACGTATCTGCTCAAGAACCACTTCCCCAAAGGAATCGGCAAGCTGCCGCCGACCGAACCACCCGACGGTCTCGACTGGGACATGTGGCTCGGCCCCCGTCCCGCACGGCCATATCAAGAGAACATCACGCCGTACTTCTTCCGTTACTGGAAGCAATACTCGTCGCAGTTGGCCAACATGGGAGCGCACTATTTGGACGTCATTCGCTGGTGCCTGGGCGAGTTGGCTCCGGTTTCGGTATGCGCGCTGGGAGGGCGATTCGCCGTGAACGACGATCGGACGATCCCCGATACAATGGAAGTCGTGTGGGAACTCGGATCAGGATCGCTGGCGACGTTTGGCCAGTACGAGGCGGGCAAGAATCCAGTGCTCTCGCGAGGTGCCATCGAGATGCGCGGCACCGACGGCACGCTGTACATCGACAACGCCGGGAGTTTTTCGATCCTCCCAGAGCACGGCGGACAATTCCAGGAACCGGGGCCTCGCATGGAAGCCATGGAGGACAAAGAGCCTGACCGCCAAATGGATCTGCGCCACACGCGGAACTTCCTGGATTGCGTCAAATCACGCGAACGCCCGAATGCCGACGTGGAGATCGGCCACCGCTCGACGACGTTCTGCCTGCTGGCCAACGTCTCGCTGGCCACGCGCTCGCGCGTGGATTGGGACGCCGAGCGGGAGATCATTCTCGACAACGACGAGGCAAATGGACTGCTCGACTACGAATACCGCGAGCCGTGGAAGTCAGACGGCTAGCCCGTATTTCTCATGAGTCACACAAGCCCGAAGCGCTAGCGAGGGATGGCGGACGGGTTACCCTCGCTGGCGCTTCGGGCTTGTGCCAACACACTTTCGCGTTTCTCCAGTCTGCTGTGGAATTCGGGCTAATCAGCGGCAACCAAGCTCTTGCGTCTGGCCTTCGTAGGTTCGGCGGACACCGTTGCCGGTCTTGGCGTCTTCCAAGGCGATCTGGTAAAGACCCTGGCCGTGCGGAGTGGGATACTGGCCCGTGATGCATGCTTGGCATAGCTCGCTGCTATCAAGGCCAATAGCCCGGGCCACGGACTCGACGGGTAGATACCGCAGCGAATCGGCCCCGAGGTCGCGTGCCATTTCCGCATGCGCCGCGTCGGTCAGTTGACCGTCGGGGACAAACTTGGGAGCAAACAACTCGTCGATCCGCGACATGTCGATTCCGTAGAAGCACGGAGCAATGATCGGCGGACAAGCGACGCGCACGTGAATCTCACGAGCACCACCCAACTCGCGGACGCGTCCCAGGAGCGCTCGCATCGTGGTCGAACGCACAATGGAGTCTTCGACCAGAAACACCCGTTTGCCCTCCAGGACTTCACGCAACGGTGTATATTTGGTTTCCGCCTTCTTCCGGCGCCCGCGGGCACCTTCGATGAAAGTGCGGCCCGCGTATCGATTGCGAATCAGGCCCTCCATCGACTGAACGCCCAACTCGTAAGCCATCGAGTCGGCAGCCGCCTTGCTGGTGTCCGGCACCGGCACAACGATCGTATCGCTGTCCAGCGGGACTCGTCCGTCTTCCGCTTCCAGACGTGCCAGTTCCGCCCCGAGCGCGGTGCGGGATACGTACACGCCGCGGTCGTCCAGGGTGCTGGCGACGTTGGCGAAGTAAACCCATTCGAAGAAGCAATGAGCGCGTCGCGTTGTCGGCGCGTATTGTTGGATCTCGAATCGACCGTCGGTGATCGTAATGGCCTGGCCGGGAACAACCGACTTGATGTTCTCGGACTTGAAACCCAAATTCAGAAGAGCCACACTTTCGCTGGCGGCGGCGAACAGCGGGCCTTCTTTGGCATAACACAGCGGTTTGATGCCCAACGGATCGCGGGCAACCAGCATGTCGCCCAAAGCGTTCAGAAACACCAGGCTGTACGCGCCATCGAAACGCCCGCTGATGCTCCGCATCCACTCGATCGAAGTGGGCCGCAAGTCGCCGGACAACTCGCCGCTGATCTCGTGCATGATGATTTCCGTGTCCGTTTCACGGGCCAAGTGGTGATCGGCACCGTTGAGCAAACCGTCGCGCAGTTCTTGATAGTTGGCCAATTGGCCGTTGAACCCAAAGCTGAACCACTTGTACTTGATCAGGTGATGCCGTTCGAACGGCTGGGCGTAACTGCGATCATCTTCGCCACAGGTGGCATAACGCACGTGGCCAATCGCCGCACGTCCGGCATACTCCCGCATCAACGCCTCGCACTTGGCTCGATGGGCAAGGCGAAAGACCTCGGTCACCGAACCGACGTCCTTGTGCGTATCGATCAATTGCTTTCGGTTGGGATTGTAGGACGTCATTCCAGCGGCCAATTGCCCGCGATTCTGGATGTCCAACAACATGCGGGGCAACAGCCGCGATGCATGTTCCGGACCTTGCTCCGGGCAAAGCGGACTGACCTCTTCGCCCGGCAAGTGATACAGGGCAACAACACCGCATTCGTCGTGGATTTCGCTCATGGGGAGGTTTGCCGACCTCGTGTCGGCCGCTTGGAGATGGGTGGACAGACGGATGGGCCGTTCGCCCGGCGTCAACTTCCTTCGTCAGCTCGGCAGAAAGCTATTCTATTTGCCGACTGGCGTATTCACAAGCAGTTGACGAAAGTCGAAGCGGCTGCTAGGGTTAAAGCCTTCTAGCCGTTTAGTGGGCCATGCCCATCCTACTGAAAGCCTCTTTCTTGGACTTAGAACGAAGTTGACAGACGCCTCTGCTGACAAACCTGCCACGACTTTTCAGGATCTTGGTCTATCGGAAGCTACCCACGATGCGCTTCGACAGGCGGGATATTTGGAACCCACGCCAATCCAGGCGGGGATGATACCACTCGCACTGGAAGGCGTGGATGTCGTCGGCCAGGCTCGCACGGGAACCGGCAAGACCGCCGCTTTTGTGATCCCCATTCTGGAAAACCTGAAGGACAGACGCGAAGTACGCGGCCCGCAGGCGCTGATTCTTACGCCAACGCGCGAGTTGGCCGTGCAAGTCCGCGATGAAGCGGTCAAACTGGCTCACGGCCGCAAAGTCCATTGCGTGGCGATCTACGGCGGCAAACCGATTCGCGGCCAGATCGACAAACTTCGACGGGGCGCCCAGATCATCGTGGGCACGCCGGGGCGAGTTCTGGATCACATGTCGCGGGGCACCTTGATATGGAACGACTTGTGGTGCGTCGTGCTGGACGAAGCCGACCGCATGCTGGACATCGGCTTTCGACCGGACATCGAGAAAATCCTACGTCGCTGCCCGAGAGATCGCCAGACGATGTTGCTCAGCGCGACCGTGCCCCCTCCCATTGCCCGGCTGGCCCAACGCTACATGCGTGACCCGACGAAGCTCGATTTCTCGCCCGAGGACATCACCGTCGAGTCGATTGACCAGTTCTACTTTACTGTCGAGCACGAGAAGAAGTTCGAATTGCTCGTTCGGCTGTTGATGCGGGAAAAACCGCAGCAAGCGCTCATCTTCTGCCGCACCAAACGCGGTACAGACCGGATCTACCGGCGTTTGGCCAAGTTGAGCAAGCAAGTTGATTGCATGCACGGCGACATGGCGCAGACGTCGCGAGATCGAGTCATGAAGCAATTTCGCGAAGGCAAAGTCCGCGTCCTGGTGGCTACGGATGTAGTAGGGCGAGGAATCGACGTGACCGGCATATCCCACATCATCAACTTCGACACCCCCCAGTTCTGCGACGACTACATTCATCGTGTCGGGCGCACCGGACGCATGGGACGGGTAGGCGTGGCGTTCACGTTCGTCACGCCGGAAGAGGGCAGCGAGTTGACTCGCATCGAACAGCGGATCAATCGCCTTCTGAAGCGTGACGAGATCCGCGGCTTGGAGGCGGAACCCAGAGAGGCTACCGATTCGCCGCAGGAGGAACAGAAGGCTGAAGAGGAAGCCAAAGCCAAGCCCGCCCCATTCGGCTCGCGCAGACGACGTCATCGAAGGGCGTTGTAGAAGACCTCAGCACGCTGAAGCGTGAACTCCAACGATCTCGATCCGAGGTTCCACAAGCCGAACGACGTCATCGGCTTATGCGGGCGGGCAACGCAAACGTGGGAATTGGCACCATCTGGTCGTCGTCTTCGACCTCCCGTTTCGTTTCCCAACTCCGATCCGTGGAAGCTGCGGCGCGCCGGCCTGAATTCTGCTCTCTTGCATTGGCCGGGATGGCAAGCTCCACACCAATCGGAAGTAGCCGAGGATCAGAGAGAACACCCCGGTTAGCCTGGAAGATATCGAGATAGCGGTCTCGGTCGCCGAAGTAGGCTTGGGCCAGCTTGGGAAGCGTGTCTCCATCGACGATGCGGTGCCGCTCGGACTTGTCTGCCGTCCCTGGTCGTGGCTCGACTTTCTCCGGCTGTGCCGGCTTTTTGCGTTGTCTAGTGTTCCCCCTGTTGGGAACGGCCTTCTGATCGTCCTCTTGCGAAAAGGACGAAGAGGACTCAGTGTCCTGTTCTTCGTCGCCACTTCGTTCAAAGGGAGAAGGCCTGCGAGCGCTGGTCCCATACTTATCGTGCCACGAGCCTTGTCGGTCTTTCAATGATTGATCGCTGACGGTCGTTTTGTAGGACGACGCGGCAGACGCAAGTCTATCCCCTACGGGCCATTTCGGCGTGTCGGCTGACTTGGCCTGTCCCCACGGCTTGTCGTCCGCGCCGTTACTTCTGTCATTTCCAGTCGAATCGGCAGGCCGGGATGTCTTCTTATCGTTCCGAGCCTTCCCGGTTGTCTGGTGTTTATCGGAACTGCGGCCCTTCTTGGTAACTCGCGGCCCCTTGCCCGGTGCTTTCTCGCGAGCCATCGACTCTTCGTTCGCGTCCAATTTGTCGGTGCTGGCCGTTTCGCCGCCCGATGGTTCCTGATCCCACCAAGAGTTTTCCGTAGCTGACCAGTCCACGATCGCGGATCGTGACCCGAGACGCGACGAACCTTCAATGGTCGGTTGTCCCTGTAGCGTGGGGCGCTCGAACTCGTCGTGCGATTCTGGTTCGATTGTGCGAACAGCAGAACGCTCGGTGTCACTCAACGCTGCGGCGGGAACTTGCCAATCGGAAGATTGATTTGTCGGCTGTGCATCAGGGTGTGATGAAAGAACCGCCGCTTCCGATTCTGCGACGTTCGCCGCCGACTGCTGAGGAGGGGATGCCTTGAATCGCGATGCTGTGTGGAGGCCAAACAACAACACGGCTGTCACTAACACGTACTTGATGAGATGTCGCATGAAGTATCTCCGTAAACTTTCAGGCTTACGTCAATTCGTATCGGGAGCGTGAGCAGAGTCAATCCAGCGCGAAAATAGGAAGACGGGGCAAGCCAGTGAAAAGTACTGAGAAGGCAAGAGAAATGCCGGTTATCCAAGTCCGGACTTTTCTCGGCGATTTCAGGACACTTTCGCCTGGGCGGGTGATGCGAATGTGTCGTGCTAATCTGCCGTTATTGAAATGGCGACTTGGGAGTCTCGTAACGGGTTTGGAG
>JACKQG010001705.1_pt1 | contig 29825 bp, 23 predicted proteins | sample 8237621 | NCBI WGS metagenome assembly JACKQG01 (sample SAMN15677084, study PRJNA649215) | marine metagenome | biome: marine; feature: Black Sea; material: saline water; isolation source: suspended particulate matter (SPM) from the Black Sea western gyre | collected 2013-06-09/2013-06-10 | depth... | reverse complement strand
ATTATTTGACGAAACATTGCCTAGAAAGTAATCAGTCCTCTTTGCGGAGTGCAATTCGTTTTATTAACTTTAAAAAAAAAGGGGGAGCCTACATCAGGCTCCCCCCTTTGTAAAAAAAAAAACATGACGATTATTGCAAAATCATCATCTTTCTTGTTTCTGTAAATTCCGGAGTCACTATTTGATAGAAATACAATCCGCTGGCATAGCCGGTTGCGTCAAAATGAACCTCATACACCCCCGGTGCTTGTTCAGATTGTATCAATGTCTCAATACATTGTCCCGTAAGATTGTACACACTAAAATTAACCATTGTCCGTTTTGAAATCTCATAACGAATTGTCGTTGTCGGATTGAACGGGTTTGGATAATTCTGGCGAAGGGCAAAGGTTTCAGGAGACGTTGTATTTTCTTCCGCAATGCTCATCATGACAAAGGGATTCTCACTATATCCCATCGCAACCCAGTCAATCACCCCACCTTCATGTGCGTGACAATCATAGCATGTTCTTGCGTTTTCTGTCGTGATACCATGGCTTAGACTGAAATAATCCGTAACCTCTCCAAAGTGATCGAATTCTCCTGATAGTGGCGGGAGGACATACTCTTCGATATTTCCAAGAAACCCATCGAGGAAAGAGGAATACAAACTTCTTCCTGCCCCAACAGCCAGCATCATATCTCCCGTGAGAAAATATTTACCCCACTTCACCGGAACAGAATTACCCATTGCATCTTCCGGTACATTGAAAACTCCCTTTTTAAATGGATAGATTTTCCCATCGTTGATGTCACCAAGCGGATGAATCGGTTTTTCAACCGTACCATTCCACCACATATAATCAATCTCAAAATCTTCAGGAAATTTATTCATCTGGAGTCCCCACAGATTCATACTTTCTGAACTACAGTCACCGGACGGACAAATCGGTGCATTAAAATCTTTATACACCACCCCGCCCCTAGATGTAACGTGACAGGTCTGGCAGGCAATTTTATCTGTATGATTATTGTAGGTATCTGTTGTCGTATGAGGGGTTGCAGTGTGACAGTTGACACAACCGGAGACAGACTGTGGGGAGTCCATGGCGGTAAGATCGGTATTGGGTGCCCGTTTGAACTTATGATTTGCATCATAGTGACATGTGGAACAGGTCATCCCCGCTTCGGCATGGACATCCGTACTCCCGGAAAATCCTTCACCACGTTTAAAGCTGTGCATCACACCATCAAATGCCATTCCACCCCCACCGGCTTTTGCATGACATCTCAAACATGCATCTGAGGTTGCCGGTCCTCCAACTGTTTTGGCAGCATCTGTGAATTCACTAAAGTTAAACACCCCGTCAACTCTTGGGGCTGCAAAAACAATAGGCGCCCCCATCGGATTCAAATCCACGGTATCTGCGCTCATTGACACATAGTATTTTCTGGTATAGTCAGTTGCGTGACAATATAAACAGTCAATATTATTTGCAAGTTCTGCTTCTGAGGGTTCTGTCCCGCCATTGGCATTGTAAGGCTTCATCCCGATTCCAATATGACATTTTGCACATCCACCAGGAACATCAACATGCGGTGTCTCAGGGTCATTCTTCAACTGACCAATCCAGTTGGATTGTGGGATTGCTGTAGGGAATCCGCAAAGCTTCCAAAATTTACCTGAGTAAATTTCTTCAGCAGGCGTCCCATCTGCGTTGAAAAGCAATCCATCTAAGATTTCACTCTCAAACTTGTAATGAACGGTGCTTATTATTTCTTCCATCTTTCCCGGATGACATCCAATACAAGTCGATGGACCTCCGTAAGATGATATCATACCAGAATGATCTGTATCAACCCGGGTCAAACCCGCCAAATCATTTTGCGTAGAAAAAACAAACAAAATGGCTGACAGAATAATAACTGATCTTTTCATACTTATTTCTCCTTGGTTTTTTTGTTGCTATCTAACATGTCTAATGATAAAAGGATTATTACATCCACATATCCTATGATAGTGTACTAAATACTCGATAAGAAGTCAAGCATTATTTAGATATTTCTACAATTACTATACTGTATATATCCTGTAGTTTATACTACGGTTTATTTACAATGTCATCGATGTAGCTTTCATCTACTACTCCCATTCGCACAATAAATCCCTAGAAAAAACCCGTGTGTTTCCTTCTATGATTGTTTACTTTCTACCAATATATTTAGGGAGATTATTGTGGAAAACGCATTCTGGACCAATGTATTCAGTCGATGGAATACATCCGACAATGAAACCGTCCTCACCTTAAAACAGGTTCCCGTGTTTCATGGGTTTACCAATCGTGACTATCGTGAAATCGAAAAGCTGATACACGAACGTAATTATAAACCCGGTGAGACCGTATTTAAACGTAACGCGCCCGGTGAAGGTATGTATGTTATTTTAACCGGTAACGTAGAGATTTTCATGGAGGACTTAAGCGGGAATAAAAACACTCTCGCAGAATTAACGAATGGAGAGTTTTTTGGAGAACTATCACTTTTAGATGACGATATTCGCTCGGCGACCGCTATCGCAACGGATCACTCTAAACTGCTGGGGTTTTTTCGGCCGGATTTATTCTCCCTGCTTGAACGCAACCCGGAATTAGGGAATAAAATCTTGCTGAATTTGGCAAAAGTAATTGGAACACGGTTGCGAAAAACGAATGAACTTTTAACCGAAACCCAACAGAGATAGACTATGGAATCATCCACTAATCCCGCCCTGGTTTTTATCCGAATATTTCTTGCCCTCATATTCATGGGGTTTGTTTACATAATATGGCCATATATTTCCTCAGTTATCATTATGTTGATTTTTGCGTTTTTATTCACAACTATCATGTTGAAAGGCACCGATTATCTGGAGCGAAAAATACGAAACAGAGGACTGAGTGTCTTAATTATGACCGGGGCCGTCACGTCCGTTATTATCATCTTTATATCAGGGTTTGCTTCCGGATTTATGGATCAAGTTCGGGATTTTTCCACTCAACTCAACCAAGAGCAAACTGTCGCAAGAATGAACAACACCATACAGAATTTCTCTGCATCGCTTCCTGATTTTATCCAAGAGACACTCCCTCAAAATAGAAATTTTGCCGATACATTAAAATCCAATATCGGAGGATTGGTCGAAACCCTCCTTTCATTTGCCGGCGCAATCGGTTCTTTTATTTTCACAACGATTATGGTCATAATTTTCACCATTATTTTACTGCATGAATACCATCATTTTAAACGGTCATTAGCCGGATTTTTTCCCAATCGGTATTTCGAGGTTGGACTTCGATTGATGTACAACATGGAAAAACAAATCTCCAATTACTTACATGGACAATTATTAGCCGCCGGCAGTGTCGCAGTTTTATCCATTATCGGATTACTCATTTTAAACTTTATGGGTGCTAATCTTACGTTGGTCGTATTTATCGGAATAATCGCCGGGCTGGCGAATCTAATTCCGCTTGTGGGACCGTTTGTGGGAATGATTCCTGCAATTCTCATTGCCTTTATGAACAATCTTGGAAGTGATGCGGCATTAGCCCATGTCATTTTTGGCGTTATCCCATCTCCGTTTTATGTGCTTGATATTGTGGTGATGTTCATTATTGTACAGCAAATTGACAACAACTTTATCACGCCGATGCTCGTCGGAGAAAGCGTGGGGCTTCATCCGATGATGGTGATGATTGCGTTGTTAATCGGCGGAACATTACTGGGACCTCTAGGGATGCTCTTTGCCGTTCCTGCTGCGGGTATATTAAAAGTCGTTATTCAGGAAATTATGTTTGTCTCGAAAAACGCTCATCTACTTTGAGTTCCATGAGTTGGTGAGTTACATGAGTTTTATGAGTCTCATGACCCATCAACTTGTCTACTCATTAACTCACCTCACTTCAATTCGTATGACGATAAAATCAAAAAATGTAATTTGAAGTTCTTTTTCGTCCACCATCGGATAGAGCCATAGCTGATGATCTTCTCCCTCAACATTTGGTCTGTGAACTTTTTCCCTTGGTTCGCCTAATATTGCCTGTACTTCCGGGATGGTCATCCCAACTTCTGCACTGGGTCTGCGCTGTTTTTCCAGCTCCTGCCGTACTTTTTTCATGCGTTCGTTGATAAGTATCTGCTGTTGCTGAGCCTCAAATTCTTTCAACGCATTTTTGAGCTGGATTAACACCATTTTGTCTGATTCCCGAAATGCCGGTGATAATTTTTCCGCTATTTCCAGTGACTCGATGGCCAATAAAATTGCATCTTGGTCCTCGATACTGTTTGCTTGCTCCACAAGTTTCACGGCAATTTGATGCTGTAATAACCCGATTTCGATATTTAAGTCAGGACTTTTTCTCATCGCTTGGGCGAATAAATGCAGAGCTTTTTTATAAACTCCTGCTTCCATGGCAATTTCGCCATCCCGCAGTAACACTCTTGCCCGAAACCGCGGAAGCAACTCACGAGCTTTATTTGAGTAGGTCGCAACGTTTTCTACAACGGACAGTGCTTTTTTACTATCTCCTTTTTCCAGCAGTAATTCAGCATCATATACATGCTTATCGGCAATTTGATCGATGCGAAAATTCAATACTGCCAGCATCACCGAATCTGTCGCAACCACCCGCGCTCTTAAATATCTGTCCAATGCTTTATCCGGCATATTTCGTTCATCATAGCTTAAGCCTTCCCGCATGAACTGGTGGGGTATCTTTCGTTCAGATTCTCTCAGTAATGCTTCCGCTTTGTAACGATTTGAATGTGTGGGGTGTTCTAACAAAAACGCGTTAAGATGTTTAACTGCCTTTACATAATCCCGATGAAAATAATATTCCTTTCCTTTGTCCCCGGATGTTTTCCGTCCACCATAAAACACATTTATAGTAAGATATAATCCATAGTTCGCCAAATCAAACCTGGAAACAGGTGTAAGGTTGTTCGAATCAGAAATCCGGTCTATTTTTGTATAAATATGTTTTACATCAAAACCAACGGCATATCGATTTGTCATCCCCGGATCAAACACCCAGCGATATCCGGCTGTATACGATGTGGATGGTCCCCAACCTGATGGAGTCGGTTCATATTGTTTTGTCGCCTGACTTTGGTAAAAATCTGCAAATGCAACTCCGTATGTATATTTGAAGGTTAAATACCATCGTTGGGATCGTTGAATAATCCAGGAGTGACTAAGTCCAACAGTGAAAAGTCTTGGTGAAAATGCCGTATTTGGAGCATCCCAAGAAGGATTGAGATTAGTCCATTCTGTATTAGGAATGCTTGAGGGCCAAAAAATTGAAGAATACCGAAAGTTTATTCCCGTGTGCATATCTGCCCAACTGGTTTTCAGTATGTAATGACTCAAATTCGTCTTTAGAAAATCAAGCTCCAGTTGGTGCCCGAATCGGTTACTCCACGAACCGCCATCAAACGTATAAGGCGGATTTTCTTCAAATCGTATCCACCCGGTTTTCATTAAATCAAGATCTTCGCCGCCACCACCGTTTAGTCCAAGTCCGTAACTGACTTCTAGCGGAATAAACGTAATCGACTCATTGAACTCACGCGGATGAAAAATGCGGTCATAAACATACCCGTCTTCATAGTCCAAGCCTTGTCCGCTTTTTATTTTAATGAGCCCCCACAAATACGTTTTTACGGAATCTTTCGGAGTTGCCCCCAAAAATCCGGATAAAAAAACCAAGAGCAGGATAAGGTGAAATCGGAATTGCATGGTCAATTAAACTACCGGATTTTATCGGTATTGAACAAGAAAAAAACAATGATTAAAACTCAAATTTTCTAATATCCGTGCTACGGTTTTTTCACTAACTTTTAGGTTGTATTCACACCGGAACAAATCCGGTTCATATCCATTGAACGTAAAGATGAGACATAGAAACACACCGTACGCATTTCAGGCATTGGTCATACCGGCGTTGCTGTTGCTCTTACATACGGCAATTTCGGCACAAAACTTCACCATTGCCCGTGTGCATTATGGTGGTGGCGGAGATTGGTATTCCGACCCCAGCAGTCTGCCAAACTTATTAGATTTCTTACAAAAAGAGACTTCCATTAATACTGCTAAAGAAGATGTCCGCCTTCGGTTAACCGATGCCGATTTTTACTCTTATCCGTATTTGTATCTTACCGGTCACGGTAATATCCGTTTAACAGACGAGGAAGTAATGATATTAAGAGAAGCACTTTTGCGCGGTGTTTTTCTCCATGCGGATGATAATTACGGCATGGATGAATCGTTTCGCCGCGAGATGAAACGTGTTTTCCCTAATAAGAATTTTGTAGAATTACCGTTTGACCATCCGGTTTTTCACAGCTATTATGAATTTCCCAACGGATTGCCGAAAGTGCATGAACACGACGGAAAACCTCCGCAGGCTTTCGGGCTCTTTGAAGATGACCGTCTCATGGTGCTTTACACATACGAATGTGACCTTGGTGACGGCTGGGAAGACGAAGAAGCACATCACGATCCTGCCCCGATTCGTGAAGCTTCCCTTAAAATGGGCGTGAACATCATTTACTTTGCCTTGACACAATAAAAAAAGTGAATAGTGAGTAGAAATCAGTGACAGTAGGCAAAAACAGCAAGCACGCAAACCCGTCAAAAAAAACGGCGGACAGGCACGTGAACACTCACCACTCAATTTCCACTCGATTAAAACGGATACGCACTGCCGCATTCAAGACGGATGCTGTTGCGATATTCTGGATGATATATTCCGTTGGATTGTTCGTGTTTTTGACCTCGCTCATCTCTGAATCCGTATTCTATTTTTCAGCAGCAATCAGAACGTGGTTCATCGTAGGCAGTTTTACAGTTTTTATCATTTTTCTTCTGATAGCACTCGTTGGTTTTTTCCTTGCATTGGCAAATAAAATTGAACGTTACCGGTGGTCTTCTCTTGCCCGAAAAGTGGGTAAATTGGCATTCCAAAAAGAGGATACTGTCATCAATGCGCTGCAATTGGAACGCTCATTGAGCCAAAGTAATTCTGTGGATTTAAGTCAGTCTTTCATTCGTCAAATACATCATCGTCTGTCCGCGCTTGATCTCAAGACACTCCTCCCCGATACTGCCAGCCGCCGTTGGAAACACAGCACGCTCCTCTTACTCATTTTCTCTTTGGTGACGATGCTTGCCACATGGGATTATTCAACATCCGCAATGTATCGCTGGGCTCACCCAGACAGGGATTTCCCCGTTCCGACTCCGTATAGTCTAAAAAGTGTGGTTGGGGATCTCCATCTTCTGGGAGGAGAATCAACGACTATCACCATTGAAGCTGTCGATGCATCGCCGGATTCCGTTTTTCTTCGGTTGACGGCTACTAATCCCATCGATGGAGATACCACCCTCCCTGCAAATATTTTATTACAATCACCAGTGGATTCGTCAGGTGGTTATTCATTTACCATCGAAGAAATCTATCAAGATTATGCTTACGAAGCGTTTGTCCCCGCCACATATTTTTGGGAAGCATGGGTTGAAATCGTTTCCCCGGATTACCGTATTTTGGTCACCGACAGACCGACAATGGAAGAATTTATGATCACGGTGATTCCGCCTGCATATTCAAAATTGAAAGCGGAATCTCAGGGTGAAAACCAGGCAGATGTTCAGGGATTGAAAGGTTCCACTCTCTCTGTTCGACTTCTCAGCAATCGCAAATTGGCAAAATGCTATCTGAATCTTAACGAAGAGAATATTCCTTTATCCATCCGCGGGAAACGTGCAGAAGGTGAATTTACGTTAGCGTCAGATGGGATGTTCACCGTGCATCTTTTAGACAAACGCGGGATATCTAACCGTGACCCCATTCCCTATCACTTACAACTTATCCCTGACCTTGCTCCGTTACTCCATGTACTTCTGCCCGCACCGGAAACAGAGTTAGGTGATGATTTATTGATCCCCATTCATTTGGAGATTGAAGACGATTTCGGGTTTTCTAATTTACAGGTGGGGTATGAAATCCGGCGGCCAAGTTACATACAGGCAGAACCGTTTATCTCAATTTTTACTATCCGCGATTTAATCCCGGACAAACTCCACCAAGACATCAAAACGCTGTGGGATGTGTCCGACCTTGGATTGATGCCCGACGATGAAGTGCATTTTCATTTTGAATTATACGATAACGATAATGTGTCGGGACCGAAAAAATCTATATCCGGAACGTTCATTGCGCGGCTACCTTCTCTTGCTGATCTTTTTGAATCCATGGAAAACGAAGAACAAACGATCATGGAAGAGTCACGTGTGAATCTGGAGGATATTCAGTCCATCCAAGAGCACCTTGAGGAGGTTGAACTCGATTTACTAAAAAGTGATAAAGTCGAATGGGAGCATCAGCAGGAAATCAAAAAGTTATTGGAGAAGACAAAAGAAGAATTAGCGGAATTTGAAAAAATAGCAGAGGCGCTGGAAGCATTATCTGAAAACGCAGAAAAACATGATTTGTTCTCTCCGGAATTGCTTGAAAAATTTAAAGAACTGCAAGAGCTGGTGAGTGAGATAATCTCTGAAGACCTCCTTATGAATATAGATGCTGTTCAGGACGCGCTAAACAATATGGACATGAAAGACCTCATGAGTTCTCTTGAGCAAATGGCAGAAAACATGGGGCAACTTGAGCAAGAATTGGACCGGTTTTTGGATATTTTCAAACGTATTCAAGCCGAACAACGCGTTGATGAAATCAATAAACGTCTTGAACAGTTGGTGAAAGAACAAGATGTTTTGGATGAAAAAATCGGTCAGACACATGAAGATACCGACCCGTCAACGTTCGCCCGTCTTGAGCAAGAGGAAAAACGCAATCTGGATGAATTCAAAAATATTCAGGCGGTAATGAAAGAAGCCGCTGATCTCATGGAAGAATTCAGCAAATCATCCGCCGCAGAGATGGAGGAGCTAGCTGCTTCCGACCTTGCAGAAGAAACCAAAGAAAATCTATCCGAAGCTATGGATCAACTCGGAGAACAAAGCCCTTCCGATTCCCGTCATGCCAGCCGCTCTGCTCTTCAAAACCTTCAATCGATGCAGCAGATGGCACAATCCATCGCGAATAATTTCCAGCAAGAAACTGCCTCAGAAATGGCAGCAAAGTTTCAAACCATCATGCGGGATGTACTGCAATTATCCAAAATGCAGGAATCACTCCGGAATGCAACCTCAACCCTCCCCCGCAACTCGCCACAAATTCGCGATATGGCCCAACGCCAACAACAATTGAAAGACCAGTTGGCACAGATTATGAAAAAGCTGATGGAGTTATCTAAAGAAACCTTTGCGGTTACCCCGGCGATGGGTCGCGCCATCGGGGCGGCATCTGCTCACATGAATGAATCTACGTCTCATCTCTCCGAACGGCATAAATCACAATCCTCTGCAAGTCAAGGAAAGGCGATGAAAGGATTGAATGAGACGGCACAAAGCATTTTTAGTGCCATTCAGCAAATGCAATCAGGAGGGTCTGCCAGCGGATTTGAACAATTTTTGGAAGCCATGCAAAAAATGTCCGGGCAACAACAAGGGATGAACGACATGGGTATGCAAATGGCATTGGGACAAATGGGAGCGGCCATGCAACAGGCGATGATGCAAAAAATGCTTGGCGGTCAACAGCAAGTCCGCAAATCTCTTCAGCAACTCATGAATGAAATGCAGCAATCCGGTGGCAACCAAGGATTAGGCGACCTTAGCGGAATGGCAAAAGACATGGATGAGGTCATTCGTGATTTGCAAAAAAACAAATTCACCCGACGCACCCAAGAACGTCAGCAACGTATCCTATCACGAATGTTAGACAGTCAAAAATCCATGTCACAACGCGGAAAGAAAGAAGAACGAAAGTCCACAACCGCAACAACACATGCACTGAGTTCCGGTCCGTCCGGACTTCCTGCAGATTTAGGACAGCGACGCAGCCTGACGATGGAAGCACTTAATCGAGCAATGAAAGCAGGATATTCCCGGGACTACCAATCCATGATTCGCCGCTATTTTAATGCATTAGGACGAGAAGATATTCCGGGGCTGGACGTCCCTGTCGAAACATCCGATGGAGAAAGTAATGAATAGACTTCTCTTCATCCTGTTACCGATTATCTTAACAGCACAACCGTCAGCTCCGGCATCAAGGACATCAAAATCCGCGGCAATTAAAACCGCTCAAATGCTTGAACAAAGGGGAGATCGCATCGGAGCAATCGCCATTTACGAAGACCTTCTGAGTCGAAACGCAAAAAACACGCACGCTTACCGCCAGCTGAAAAATCTTTATAAGCAAGAACGTCTTTACTCATCATTGGAAACTCTCATTAAAAATCATCTGAAGTTTTTTCCGAATGATTTACAGTCACGCATAGAATTGGGGGATGTGTACTACGCACAGAATGATACGGCCCAAGCGGTAATCATTTGGAGAAATTTCGAAAAGAGGTACGGGAAGAATTCCACAACCTATACCATGCTGTTGTATACGTATAGCCGACATCACATGGAAGAGGAAATGCAAGCATTAGCAAAACGCGGAAGAAAATTGTTAGGAGAACCGGCGTTGCTTTCACTGGAACTTGCGAACTATTATTCTGCAAGAAACAATTATCATGATGCGATGACTGAATTTATACGGTATGCAGTTGCGCATCCAAATAAGCAACGAATTGTTATTGATCGAATTCTTCGTATGAGCGATTCTCCGGACAGCCATGTGTTTATTGAATCGACATTGAAACAATTTGCTCATCAAAACACACCGCTGATACGGACAATGTTAAGTGCGTTCTATTTCAAGATTAGGCAGTATAAAGATGCATACAGCGAACATTCTTTGCAGGGATTATCCACACCAAAAGATGTATCCAGATGGATCACGTTTGCAAAAAACCTTCATCTTGATCAGCAATACGAACTAGCGATTCAAGCATATCAATTCATTTTATCTGTTTCACCAAAGTTATTAACTTTCAAAAAAAAGGGACAAGCACTCCTTGGCTTGGGGCAATCATTCGAGGAGCAAATTCTCCCTCAACATTCCGCTCAACGATTAGTAATGTTTTTCCCGGAAAACACATTTTTCAAGCAGGATGCCGTCCGTAATACTTCCTTTTCAACATCGCGTCTTGAGTCCGCTTTTCATATGTATGATTCCGTGTTAGTTACGCTGCCGTCTACGTCATTTTCGGGTTCGGCGTTTTACAGAGTAGGCGAAATTCAATATCGCATCACCCATGATTTTGATGGTGCACTGGCATCCTATCAAGAAGCATTACGGTACGGAGGGACATCAACATTCCGTCAAAAAACCCATCTTCGTATTGCCGATGTTTATTTGGCAATGGGTAATCTTCAACGGGCGCTGGAATACTTAGAGTCCGTCACGCCATCATTCTCTGAGCTCAGGGTGAAAAGGTTACAGGCATTTTTCCTCTCAGGGGATATGGACACTACCCAAATACTTGTCAAGTCAGAGCTTGCTGTAATCCTCCCCGACAATGCAATGTTTAATGATTTAATGGAATTGCAGGATATTATCCAGCAACATTACTTTGACGGATCATCAAAAGATAAGTCAGCATTTCTGCGATTTATCAAAGCAGAATATATGCTTTATCAACACAAGTTATCCGAAGCGATTGAAACACTAAAAAGCATTCGCACGGATTCTCCGAACACATCTGTTGTCCCGGTTGCAATGCTTAGGGAGGCTTTGATTCGTTTGGCGATGGAACACCCTCACCATGCCCTTGATCTGGCTGAGCAACTAACAAATACTCATTTAGCAGATATGGGGTGGACACTTCAGGGAGAAATCATCGAATATGAGTTGGGTAATACAACATTGGCCATGGATTTCTATCAGGTCGTTCTCGAGGATTATCCGCTTTCTCTGTTATCCGAACCGGTAAGATATCATATAAGAGAACTTTTAAAATAACATCATTGAACAATACTATGAAAACTATCTCAATACTCATTTTTGCATTTCAACTGCTCTTGGGACAAAATATTTTAATCCCAATGGATCAATCTCAAAACGACCATTTGAAAGCGTATGGAATCACATATTATGCCCTGACAAAAAACGTCAATGTGGAATGGTTATTGAACTACCGCGGTGGGGCATTCTTAGTAGACGATTATCCATTTATCGCTCATCAATGCAGGATTCGTGGTGTTACTACCGAAAACGTAAATGCGCTGGAGGTTTTATCCATCTATGAGAGCATCGAACAAAATAATATGGAAATTGTCATCCTTGAGAAAGCACCGAAAATTGCCATTTACACGCCTCCGGGAAAGCAGCCCTGGGATGACGCCGTGACGCTTGCGCTGACGTATGCGGAAGTCCCCTATAAAACGATATGGGATCCGGAGGTGTTTTCTGGCGGGCTGGGGGATATTGACTGGCTTCACCTGCATCATGAAGATTTTACCGGGCAATACGGAAAGTTTTACAGAAATTACAGAAACGCGTCTTGGTATATCCGGCAAAAACTGGACTTTGAACGTATGGCAATGGAGCTTGGATTTTCATCTGTGCATGAGGAAAAAAAGGCTATCGCCCAAACCATTAAACATTACGTAGGGCAGGGCGGGTTTCTTTTTGCGATGTGTTCTGCAACGGACTCCTATGATATCGCATTAGCAGAAGAGGGAATTGACGGAGCACAATCCGTTTTCGATGGTACTCCAATCTCACCAAATCTTCAGAACAAATTAGACTTTTCAAAAACATTCGCATTCACAGATTTTACGGTCATTACCGATCCGATGGTCTATGAATATTCCGATATTGATTTTCCGCCAAGCAACAACCCGGTAACCCACGGAGCAGATGCCGACTATTTTAGTCTTTTTGAGTTTTCCGCAAAATATGACCCGGTTCCGGCGATGCTCACACAAAATCACGTTGGGATTGTAAAGGGATTTATGGGACAAACTACCGGTTTCCATAAATCCAAGATAAAGAAACACATCGTTATTATGGGCGAAGACCCTGCTTCAGACCAAGTGAAATACCTCCACGGGAATTTTGGAAAAGGTGCCTTTGCATTTCTCGGAGGACACGACCCGGAAGACTATCAGCATTTTGTCGGAGACCCGCCAACAGACCTATCACTACATCGCAATTCACCGGGCTATAGGTTAATACTGAATAACGTTCTTTTCCCGGCTGCAAAGAAAAAAGAACGAAAAACATAAAAAGAATCGAAATTTGAAAAAACAGGAGACAGGAGACGGGAATTTCCTCCTCGATAGCCGTACAAAAGGCAGTCAGGTCGCTTTTTTAATTACAGCCACGATACAACGAAATCCCGGTAGCGAAGCATGAGTGTTTCGGGGTTGAAAGTCGAAGCGAAGCTGAGACACCGCTAACAACGAATTGACGAAAAACACGAATAAAACAGTTGAAAGTTGAAGCGAAGCTGAAACCCCGCATTTTTTTGCGGGGTAGTGAGTTAGTGTGCAGAATACTATAATAATTAAAGAACAGAAATTGAATGATGCGATTTTCGTCTCTGAACACATACCGGAGTTTGATAATCCTTATCCGAAATCGGAGTATAAAAAACGTTTGGTTGGCGTTCAGCACATTATTTTAACTGCTTATTCTGATCATAAACCGATAGGATTCAAAATCGGATACAAGAGAAATAATGACGGTTCGTTCTATTCCTGGATGGGCGGAGTTTTACCCGAATACAGAAAATCAGGAATTGCCGCCATACTGGCAGATCACCAAGAAACCTGGGCGAAAAACAAAGGGTATAAAACCATCAGATTGAAAACCCGTTCCAAGCACCAAGCCATGCTGTCGTTTTCCTTAAAACGCGGATTTACGATAACAGCACGAATTCCAAAAGAACCGGCGGAGGAATCCAGGATTATTCTGAATAAACCTTTGAAAGGATAAATTTATGAAAACCTTCACAGTTCCAACCATGCAACGAGTTGATATTGTAGACATCACTTCTGATGTTCAAAGTGCTGTCGCAGACTCAAGTGTTCGAAAGGGAATTATCGTTGTTTATGTCCCACATACAACTTGTGGAGTTATGATTAATGAGCATGCTGACCCCGATGTCGTTCGTGATATTAAAATGCAGTTTGAAAAATTAGTCCCGTACCAGGCGGGTTATCGGCATCTTGAAGGGAATTCAGACAGTCATATAAAAACGGCGATGGTCGGCTCGTCTGAAACCATCATTATCGAAAACGGAAGGCTTGTCCTTGGCACGTGGCAAGGTGTATTCCTCTGTGATTTTGATGGTCCACGAACGCGGAAAGTCCACCTGAAAATTCTATCAAGATAATTATCTCATTCAAGGAAGGGTTATGGATTATGTAAACCATCTTGTTAAACACTTCGCGACTCATGCGGATGTGAATAATGCTGTTCCGATGAAACGGTATATGAAAAACCGATTTGAGTTTTTTGGAATAAAATCTCCTGAGCGTAAAACTTTAACGCGCACATTTTTCATGGAATATGGTCTGCCGGATGCGAAGGATACTAACGAGTTTCTCAGGCACATCTGGGAGCAACCTCAACGCGAACTTCATTATGTCGGTTTGGATATCCTTGAAAAACTGGTGAAGAGACAGAAAATTGCGGATGTTGACTTATTGGAGTTTCTGATTACAACAAAATCATGGTGGGATACCGTGGATTGGCTGGCAACCAGAATCGTCGGAGTTCATTTGAAACATTATCCTGATGAAATTAACAGCATTCATAAAGATTGGATGGATTCAAAAAATATGTGGCTTCAGCGGGTATGCATTTTATTTCAATTAAAATATAAGAATGAAACGGATGTTCCGCTTCTGTTCGACACGATAAAACGACTGTCCGATTCCGATGAATTCTTTATCCAAAAAGCCATCGGCTGGGCGTTACGGGAATATTCTAAAACCGACCCGGATATTGTGCTAAGATTTGTAGATACCCACGATCTAAAACCGCTTAGCCGTCGGGAGGCGTTAAAAGTGATAAAAAGACAAGTAAGATGATTAAGATCGATAGACAGACTTCACTTCACCGATTCCCAGATCGCGTCCATTTCTTCTAAATCAGATTCTTCCACTTCCTTCCCGCGGCGTTTTAATTCCGCTTCGACTTTTGCAAAGCGGTCAGTGAATTTTTTGTTCGTTTTTCTCAGTGCATCTTCGGCGGGGATACCCAAAAAACGGGCAAGGTTCACGACCGCAAAAATGACGTCGCCAATCTCCTCTTCGATGTGGTCTTTGGCTCCTTCGGATTGCGCCTCTTTTACTTCCAAAATCTCTTCGTGAACTTTATCCCAAACCTGCTCTACCAAATCCCAGTCAAACCCGGCGTAACTGGCTTTTTCCTGCAGCCGCTGTGCTCTCACCAATGCCGGCAGATTTGTCGGGACACCGTCTAACCGTGACTTACGCTTTTTTTCTTGATGTTTGACTTCTTCCCAATTTTGCTTAGCATTCTTTGCGGCATCCGCCGTTTTATCTCCAAACACATGTGGATGGCGACGAACCAGCTTATCGTTGATCCCGCCCAATGCTTCAGAAATGGAAAACTCGTTCTTTTCTTCCATTATATCCGCTTGGAATACCATGTGAAGTAAAATATCTCCAATCTCTTCCTTCAGCGTTTTCCAATCCTTATTATCTACACTTTCGATGACTTCGTAAGCTTCCTCGAGAAAATACGGCAATAAGGATGCATTATCCTGCTCGCGATCCCATGGACATCCATTCGGTGCACGCAATATTTTTACAATACGAACTAACTCTTCAAATTTTTTTCCGACATTTTCTGACATATACCCTCTTTAATATTTCCTGTTTTTAGCCTGGATTATTCGCCACAAAAGTCACCCCAGTACAGTCGTTCCTCCTTACGGGGCTGACAAAATGCCTCGCGTCCCGGGTTTTCTACGGGGCTTTTTACGGGGAAGCATTCAGGCTATGAAACCGTTACTTTAAGGTTCACCCAATCTGTTTTTTCAAGATATGTATTTTCTAAATCACGCATTACCTGTTTCTGTTCTTCGGTATCATCTTTATAATCCATGAGATGCAACCCTCCGTGGATAATCAATCTTGCGACTTCTTTATTTAGGGAGTTTTCATATATCTTTGCATTCTCATTTGCTCTGGGAAGACTGATATAAATCTCTCCTTCAATATTCGGTTCATCATAGTCATTCAATCGAAATGCAATCACATCAGTGAATTGATTCACATGGAAAAACTCTCTTTTCAAATTAGAAAGTAAATCATCAGAACCCAAGATAAGTGTAATTTCCGTTTCGGTAACCGACTCACCGGAAAGAACGGTTCTCAATATATTTTGAGCTGCCGGTTCGTCGAGAGAACCAATCGTCGGATCAATCTCGGAGTGGATGGAGATCATATCCCTGCAGATGGCGGCATATCGGGATCAGGTTTTGGAGGTTGATCATCCGGGTATTCAATACGGATATGATAAATTCCCCTCAGCACCGGTAAAATGCCGGTTGTATCATCGATGGTACCAACAATGCGTTTAAGTTCATCCAGCGTGATGGGACATTCACTCAATTGTTCGTCATTAATTCGCTTCCGAATAATTTTGTTAATCATCTCTTCGATTTTAAAAACGTCAGGATTTTTAATGGAACGAACCGCAGCTTCCACCGCTTCGCAAATCATCAATATTCCGGTTTCTTTCGTGTTTGGTTTTGGTCCGGGGTATTTATAGATATTTTCATCAATCGCTGATGGGTCTTCTGCCTCATCTAAAGCCTTACGATAAAAATATTCTACTCTTGTTGTTCCGTGGTGCATCGGAATAAAATCACTGACAATCTCTGGGAGTTTATATTCCTTGGCTAGCCGAAGCCCTTCTTTAACGTGGTTTTTTATCGCCTTGGCACTCATTACTGTTGTAAGATTATCATGTTTATTAAAACCGGTAAATTGATTTTCGGCAAAATATTCAGGGCGGGTGATTTTTCCGATATCATGATAATAAGAGCCAACCCGGCACAATAACGACCGTGCTCCGACAGCTTTTGCTGCTGCTTCTGCAAGATTGCCTACAACAATACTGTGGTTGAATGTTCCGTTAGCCTCCTGCTGCAAACGCTTCAGTAACGGATGATCAAAGTCCAACAATTCCAATAACGTCAGATCGGTTGTAATTTTAAACACAATTTCAAGCGGGCCAATAAGTCCGTACGTCACAATGGGTGCCAAAACGCTCATCATCAATAAATACATGATATCCATTTGAACGGCAGACCACGAAGCATCCTTAAAAAATCCCAAGCCTATCATCACGACAAGACTTGCTCCCATCAAAGCAAAAATGGTCGTAAATACCTGTCCTCGTGTTCGTAGTCTTCGAACGTTATACATTGCCACGGATGAGACAAACATCCCGACGACGATAAAATCCAAGTTATTCCCGATGAGAATTCCGGTTAAAATCGCCATGGATGTCGTCCCCATAAATCCGATTCGTGCATCGAATAAGATGGTGAGAGTCATCGCTGCTATCGTAATCGGAATAAAATATGGAGATGCTCCAAATCGGAGCACAATAATGTAAGCAAATCCACTGGTCATCAAAAAGATTAATGAGATCAGTAACACCATTTTCCAATCGGTAAATACCGGTCGTCGATACAAAAAGAGGAACGTAAAAAAGAAGGAAACGATGACGGCAATGATTATGATTCGCCCGATAACAGTAGAAACGACATCCCAACCTTTTCGGGTCCCTTCTTTTTTCTGTACCACAAGTGCAAGTGAATTTAATTTTAATAAAATTTCATCATCGATTCGTGTATTCGCATCGACAATTCGCTCATTTTTCAGAATCGTACCTTGAAATTTCGGCACCCGGTCCAATCTGGATTGTTGTCTTCTTTCCGTCGTTATTTTATCAAAAACCAGATTTGGTTTCATAAATTCCACAATGGTTTCATACCCAAGTTTACGCCGTATATCATTTTCATCAGGATATAGAATCGTAATCGCCTTTTTGACGGCAATCCAAGCGGATTCTAAGTCATGATAGTCTTCCGGTGATGCCAGGATGGGGGAATCTCCCTGCTCTACGATGACCTTATAACTAAGAACATCTGTCTTTGGAATATCTAAGGTTCCTTCTGCCCAACGGTCTTTACAGATTTGCAAAAGTTCATTATTAAATATCTGAAGATCCACGATGTCTGCATAGGCACCGGATACTGTTAGCAGAGACGACCAATGACCTGCATCAAGAGGAAAAGAATACTGAGTCCTAAAACTTTCGATGAGGACAGCCAGGGTAGTACTGTCTGCAGTAAGATCGGTTAGGGCATCCTGATACTGCGGTTCGTACCGATATCGATACACAAGGTCTTTGGATTCCTCCATTCGACTTTTTGCGTGACGAATTTCCTGTACAAGGAGCATAAACTCTGTCAGTTTTTCTGTTTGGCTGTCTACAATGTCCTGCTGTCGTTTGAAGATGTAGGGTTCAGACTTCAGGGCTTCATTAATGTCTGATGCCAATTTCTCCTCTGTCTTCATGATGGGAAAATTAAATGGTGCGATGACCGGCTCTCTGGCTATATCGTTGATTTGATAGGAGTATTGAAGGGACTTCCCGCCCGGGAAGAAAAACGCTGTTGCCGACACCAATAAACTCAAAATAATTATTTGAGGCCAGTATGCGGAAAGAATTCCGGATAAAACGGAGATTGTATTTTGTCTGTCTGGGGTTGTATTCAAAGTGTTAATGTGTTAGGGCACCTTCCAACTGCCTTCTTCTCCCGTTGACTGCTACTTCCTATTTTCCTGCGTTTTTAATAATTTCCCGGCTGATAACAAGCCGTTGAATTTCGCTAGTGCCTTCTCCAATTTCAAGGACTTTTGCATCCCGGAAAAACCGTTCCACATCATACTCTCTCACGTATCCATAACCACCGTGAATTTGGATGGCGTCTGTGGTAGCATCCATCGCAACTTCACTTGCAAATAGTTTTGCCATGGCGGCTTCTTTCGTTACCTCTTTTCCTTGATCTTTCATCCACGCCGCGTGAAACACAAGGAGCTTGGCCGCTTCAATTTGTGTAGCCATATCCGCCAACTTAAATCCAATGGACTGGAAACGATGGATTTTTTTTCCAAATGCTTTTCGCTCAGTCGAATATTGGAGCGCACGTAAATAGGCACCTTCTGCTGTTCCAACTGCAAGCGCTGCCACGGATATTCTTCCACCCACCAACGTTTTTAGAAATGTTTTAAATCCGTCTTCCGGTTTACCTAACATGGTATTCGCAGGAACGACCATATCCTCAAAAAACAATTGTCGGGTATCGCTGGCACGCCATCCCATCTTTTTTTCTTTGGGTGCAATTACAAGTCCCTGTGTATCTGTAGGAATGGTAAATGCTCCGATTCCTTTTTTCTGTCCGTCTTCGATAATCTGTGCTGTTAAACTTAAAACGCCTGCCTCTCCGGAATTTGTAATAAATATTTTACTTCCGTTAATCACATATTTATCGCCATCTTTTACTGCGGTGGTTTTTGTTGCGCCGGCGTCGCTACCTGCTCCGGGTTCGGTTAAGCCAAATGCACCCAAAATCTCCCCGGATGCCAGTTTCGGTACCCATTTATTTTTTTGAGCTTCTGTCCCGGAAATAACAATAGGCATCGTTCCAAGAGATGTATGTGCCGCCAACGTAATCGCTACAGAGGCATCGGCCTTTGCAAGCTCCATCACAGTAGACGCATAGGCGACTGTATCCATCCCTGCACCTCCATATTGTTCAGGAACGGGGATTCCCATCAATCCGAGGTCTCCCATTTGCCGGACGATATCTGTTGGGAATTTCCCTTGTTCATCCAATTTGCCGGCAACCGGTTCTATTTCATTCTTCGCAAAATCCCGCACCATATCGCGAAGCATTTCATGTTCTTCGGTAAAAAATAATGTGTCCATGTTTTTTCCTATTAAAGTATTAACGTGTTAATGTGCTTGCCTGCCCGGGGCAGGCGGGCCTGCCAGGTTTTTTTGGCGGGTTTGCGTGCCAACTGCCACTGCCTATTTCTCCTGCTTTCTACCCCGCAAAAAAACGTAGGGTTTCAGCTTCGCTTCAACTTTCATCTCACCATCGTATCGCCGCGGATGCCCAGGTAAATCCTGCTCCAAATGCAGCTAAAATAACGATGTCTCCCTTCGTGAATTTCCCCTCTTGATAAGCTTCTGTAAGTGCGATTGGAATCGAAGCACCTGTTGTGTTTCCGTACTTATGGATATTGCTGTACACAACGCCGGGCGCTGTTCCTAACCGCTTGCCAACCGCTTGACTAATTCGCAAATTTGCCTGATGAGGAATAATCAGTTTAACATCCTCTAAGTCTAAGTGATTTGCGTCTAATGCTTCATTGATAACTTCAGGAAATCGCTTTACCGCATTTCGGAATACTTCCCTGCCGTTCATATAGGGCAAGTGCCGCCTTTCATCAATCATCTCTTTCGAAATTCTTGGATTAAACCGCGAAGCCGGTGCTTCACACCAAAGTTCCTTCAAGTATCTTCCTTGTGAATGAAGATGTGTGGATAAAATCCCACTTTCACCTTCCTCTCTTCGTAAAATTACAGCACCTGCGCCATCGCCAAACAATACGGAAATATCGCGACCTTCTGTTGACAAATCCAGAGCTGTTGACTGTACCTCGGCACCCACAACCAATACCGTGTTATGTTGCCCGGTTTTGATAAATTGATCACCAATAGACAATCCATAGATAAACGCAGAGCAGGCAACTTTAATATCAAAGGTCCCAATATTTCTTAATCCTAATTTTTCCTGCAGTTGATTCCCAATACCCGGGAAAAAATAATCTGATGTAAGTGTTGCTACAATAACAAGGTCAATCTCTTCCGGAGAGACGCTTGCCATTTTCATCGCTTTTCGCGATGCTGCTTCTGCTAAGTCAGATGTTCCTGTTCCGTCTTCAACCCAATGCCTCTCTTGTATTCCACTTCGGGTAACAATCCACTCATCAGTGGTGTCCATAATTTTTTCGAGATCGCTGTTTGTCACAACCCTGTCCGGGACAGCATATCCCATACCAATAATGTTTGATCGCATCATTTTTCTCTCCCGGTTAATTTAATATCCCGAATATTCAGTTGAAGGTTTGACTGTCCCTGCCATTCATTAAGTTCAACAACAAATGCCAAATCTACCGGAAATCCTTTAATCAATTTTTCATAGTAGTGAGACATGTTGAATCCAATGGCATCAAAGGTCGTTTGACGCTGACGAACTCGAAAGCGGAGGTGATTTCCGTTACCAATTATACGCGGATTTCCGACAACGTCTACGCCTCTCACCGCAAATTTCGGACGCATATTCCCCGGTCCGTAGGGTGCTAATTTATCCAAGAAATTCATAAATCGTGTATTGATATCTTTTAACTTCATTTCGCCATCAAGAGTGATAGTTGGAATCAAGTCCTTTTCTTTCAGTATTTTGCTTGCGTAAGTTACAAACGCCTGTCTAAATGCGTCCAGCTTTGATTCTAAAACCGTCAACCCTGCCGCCATCGGATGCCCGCCATACCCTTCAAGATACTCACTCGTCTTCGTCAAGGCGGTATAGAGGTCAAACCCCGGTATGCTTCGGGCACTGCCTTTTCCCACGCCATTTTCATCAATAGAAATTACAATAGCAGGACGATGGAATTCTTCCTTGATTTTCGATGCAACGATACCCACAACACCCGGGTGCCATCCGTGTCCGGGCAGAATAATTGCCCGATCTTTCTTTAAATTCACGCTGGCGTTCACCATGCGGAGAGCTTCTTCCACCACAGAGTTTTGGATGTCTTTTCGTAGATTATTCTCACTAAACAGTACGTCGGCATGTTCCATTGCAACAGAGTCATCTTCTGTTGTCAACAGTGTCACTGAGCGGTTGGCATCGCCAAGCCTTCCGGCAGCGTTAATTTTTGGGGCAACACCAAAAACCAATTGGACAACACTGGGTGATTTTCCGCCTAAACCGGATTGTTCCAACAGATGTCTCAATCCAAGATTTTTTGTGAATTCCATGCGTCGAAGTCCTGCAGAAACGATGACTCGATTTTCATCTAAAATGGGCATCATATCCGCGATGGTACCAAGAGTCACCAACTCCAATAATGGATAAATTTCTTCCAAAGATATTCCCAAAGCCTTTATCAATGCTACTGCAAGTTTGAATGCCACACCGCATCCGCATAACCCCTTAAACGGATAATTGCATGCCCTCTGCTTGGGATTCAATATCGCCAATGCGTCCGGCAGGTTGTCATCATCCGGCATGTGATGATCTGTAACAATCACGTCTATTCCATTTTCAGCTGCAAACTGAATTTGTTCATTGGCATTTATTCCGCAGTCACAGGTGATGAGAAGATTCGCTCCGGTATTTTTTGCGTGTAATATGCCATCTTTGGAAAGCCCGTATCCTTCTTTTTCTCTGTTAGGAATATACGTATGGACAATTCCGCCTATTTTTTTTAAGGCAATATATAGGAGTGCTGTTCCGGTTGTTCCATCCACATCATAATCCCCAAAAACCAGAATTGGAACGTTTGATTTTATATTTTCCAGGATACGTTCAACAGCACAATTCATGTCTTTCATAAGATATGGATCGTGCAAGCAAGTTAAATCCGGTTGAAAGAAATCCTTTGTATTCTCTTTGGAGGTAAATCCCCGGGTGGCTAAAACATTAGCGATAACCTCTGAACATTTAAATTCCCGCCGGAGGGTTTGAACAATGTCCGGATTCCCTTTGAGTACATTCCAATATGTTATGTGGTCTTGCATCGTTGATATATTACTCCGTCATTATTCAGATTTGAGTTGGTGCACAACTTTGTAACTATGTCGACTTATAGTCTTTCTCACTGATAGAAAATTGAGTCGGTCTATAAGCCGTGTTCTGTCCACCATCCGTCGGTAGGCGGATGGATGAGTGATTATTCACCTGGTCCTGATGTCGCCATCAGGTTCACGCGACCTACCCGTCTCTTATATCGATGCGAGCCACATCTTGAGACTTACTCGGTCTTGCACCGGATGGGGTTTACAAGCTCTTGATATTACTACCAAGACTGGTGGTCTCTTACACCCCCCTTTCACCCTTACCCCGATAAACCGGGGCGGTTTACTTTCTGCTGCACTTTCCATGCTCTCACGAACTCCTTCCGTTAGAAGGCATCCTGCTCTGCGGTGCTCGGACTTTCCTCCCCGACAAATCCTGAAAACAGGATAAGCAAGGCAATCACTCAACCGACTCAATTTTCAAAGATTCTTTGACAAATATCTATCTATTTTTCCCAGTATAGAAATCGTGTACAGACATCACAATTTCGTATCCCGGATGCTGATTTAATATCTGCAACAATTTGCGGTGGAAGCCCGGCGCCACACCCGCCACATGCATTGTTTTCTATGGAGACAACTGCCACGCCGCTCTTTGCATGACGCGTTCTGTCATATCTTGCCAAAACATTTGAGGCAATCTTCTTCGCTTTTTCTTCTCTTTCGACTTCTAATACTTTTTTCTGGTTTGACGTTTCATCAAGGAGCTTTTCAAGCTTGCCTTTTCTAATACTTAAATCGTTGCTCAATGTTTCCAGTGTCAATTCATTGCTTTTCAACGATTCTTCAAGTTCAGATTTCTCTTCCATAAGTTCAAGGTCTCTCGTTTCATAACGGTCCAACTCTTCCTTTAAATAATCTATTTCATGCATCAACGCATCATATTGTTTGTTACTGGTTACCAAGAATAACTGATCTTTCAGTTTATCAATCTTTCCCTGGGATATTTTCACATCAATATCGGCCTTATGTAATTCAACTGTGATCTCCTTCAATCGGGCTTTCCCGTCGCTGATTTCACTAACTAAAGATTCTTCTTCTTCAATTAATTTCTCTACTTTTGTAGGAAGGTCACCTAAAAGATCTGATAATTCCATTAATTCAAAATCTATTTTCTGTAGTTCAATTAAATGCTTAACTGTGTCCATATAACTCCTCTTCTTTCCACATAAAAAATGCACCTGACAAAGGTGCATTCAAATTAATACGATTTACGGGTTGCGCAGATGCAAATGGGATTTGATTGTCTTTTTTCAAACCAGCCTCCTATGTGCTGCATCCATGCCGAAATCCATTTTTAGAATATTTGTTGTAAATTCATGTTGTGAATTTACGGTCATTTATAAGAATGAAGAAAGCAGGGAATAAATTCGACCAAGAATCCATGCATGAATAATATTCCTTCGGTTTATCCTTATTAATCTTGTATTTTTCCCGAGCTATTTTTATCTGAATTTGGAGAAGATCACTTGAAAAAACAGATTTGTGTCGTTGGTGCCGGTCTCTGGGGAAAAAACCACATCCGCACTTTAAATAATATTGGAGCCCTCTCCGGCGTTGTTGAATCCCGGAAAGAAATACTAAATGAGATTTCCGCTCTCTATCCTAACATCGCTACATTTACTCACTTGGAAGATGCCCTGGAAGTAGGCTTTGATGGATTTACCGTCGCCACCCCACCCGCTACGCATTTTAAAGTTGCGAAAATAATCATCGAATCAGGGAAACATGTTTTGGTGGAAAAACCCATTACTCTCGACAGTATTGAAGCAAAAGTTCTAAAAAATCTTGCCACCGAAAAAAATGTGAACCTCATGGTGGGGCACGTTCTTCTGTTTCATCCGGCAATTCGAAAAATTAAAGAACTTATTGAAAACGGAAAGATCGGACGACTACAATACATCTACAGCAATCGGCTGAACTTGGGAACCGTTCGTACTGAAGAAAATGTTTTTTGGAGTTTCGCTCCTCATGATATTTCCATCTTCCAGTATTTTACAGATTCTTATCCGGTACGCGTACAATCCGTTGGGAGTGCTTTTCTTCAAAAAGCAATCCATGATACAACCATGACAACCCTTCACTATCCGAAAAATATCATGGGACATATTTATGTTAGTTGGCTTCACCCGTTCAAAGAACACCGACTCGTTGTTATCGGCTCAAAAGGGATGATTCGGTTTGAAGACAGTGCTGACGGAAAACCCCTTTTGCATTATGACAAAGGCATCGATTGGGAAGCAGGAAAACCGGTAAAACGTGACGGGCCCACTGAACTCATTGAATATGGTTCCGCCATGCCACTGACGGAAGAATTGCAATATTTTGTTGACCATTTGGATGGAACTCCGGTAACATTATCCGATGGTAAAAATGCCGTTGAAGTACTAGAAATCCTGGAAAAAGCCAGTGAACAATTAACCATTCAAGAAGAGGAATAAACTTTATGTCAGCCTTAGATTATTTTGCACATCCAACTGCCGTCGTTGATGATAATATTACTATTGGAAAAGGCACACGGATTTGGCATTTCTCTCACATACAACCCGGCGCAATCATTGGAAAAAACTGCACGTTTGGGCAGAATGTAAATGTTGCCAATAATGTCGTGATCGGAAACTTTGTAAAAATTCAAAACAACGTGTCTGTTTACGAAGGTGTTGAACTCGAAGATTATGTCTTTTGCGGGCCGAGTATGGTGTTTACAAATATAATGTTACCACGGTGTGAATTTCCTCAGAGAGGAAGTGATTTTTATCTAAATACTCTCGTGAAAAAGAGTGCGTCTATTGGTGCAAATGCCACAATAGTCTGTGGAATTACCATTGGTGAATATGCGTTAATCGGTGCCGGAAGCGTCGTTACAAAAGATGTCCCTGACTTTGCGTTAATTATTGGTAATCCGGGAAGAATTGCCGGGTGGGTGGATAAAAAAGGACATTCTCTGACATTTGATGATAATGGCATCAGTTCATGCGGTGGCTACAGGTTAAAGGATAGGATTGTCCAACTAGTTTAACAACGTTACGCCGTAAATCGTTTTGCCGCGATATCGGCAATGTGTTCTCCAATCGCCAGCGATGCTGTTGCTGCGGGCGAGGGTGCATTTAAAACATGAATACTATTCTCTGACTCAACAATAAAAAAATCATCCACCAATTTTCCGTTCCGCAGTAACGCCTGTGCACGTATACCGGCTCCCCCGGTTTGCAAATCGGATGAGTTAATTTCCGGAATAATTCTTTGAAGTGCTTTAACGAAAAGTGGCTTGATAAACGACCGTATTTGTTCGGCTGTCCCGGTTTTCCAATAACTCCCCACTAATTTCCAAAACCCGGGATAAATCAACGTATCAAATAAGTCTTTGAGATTGATATCCGTCTTTCGATATCCTTCCCGAGCAAGTGCAAGAACTGCGTTGGGTCCTGCTTCGACTTCGCCATCAATTCCACGGGTAAAATGTACACCCAAAAATGGAAATTTCGGATCCGGGACAGGGTAAATTAAGGTCCGAACTTTTTCTGAAGCAGCTTTCGTTAATGTGTAATATTCTCCCCGAAAAGGTATGATTTTTATTCCGGCATTCTCTACAACCGATGCTGCAATGCGATCCGAATATAACCCGGAACAATTCACCACCAATTTTGCTTGAACTTCTCCTTGATCTGTCTGAATAATGCAGCCATCAGACCGTCCTTCCAGGTCTATCACTTTCGTATTAAATAGTATCTGTCCACCAAAAGAGACAATTACATTTTTCATTGCCTCCGCAACACGCGTATAATCTACAACCCCGGTAGAAGGTGAATGAATGGCTTTAATTCCTCTCACATGGGGTTCCAGCTCATTAAGTTCAACTTGGTTAATCAATCGTAAATCCGGTACGCCGTTGGATTTACCTCTTTCATACAAATCCAATAATCTTGGGAGTTCTTTTTCTTCCGTAGCAACAATGACTTTTCCACAAAGATCATACGGGACATCATGTGTTTCACAGAAAGATAGGAGTTCGCTCACTCCTTTTCTGCAATTATTTGCCTTCAATGATCCGGGACGATAATAAATCCCTGAGTGTATTACTCCACTGTTGTGCCCGGTTTGGTGTGCGGCAACGGACGGTTCTTTCTCAATGATGACCACATTCAACCGTGGATTTTTCTCAAGGAGTTTAACTCCGGTCGCCAGCCCGATAATCCCGGCACCGATGATGGCAATATCGACCTGAGTTTTAGGCAATTCAACAACCATTAGTCGTAATGTTTGAGCTATACATTTCTATCATCTTCCCCCTCAAATATTTGTCCAATTCACCATTTTGATAATTCTACGGGTTAGATTTTTAACTTTTCTATCAATTCTTCTGCATCAAATTTCATTTTTGAAAAGGCACACCATTTTTTACCAAGATCTTTTAGTGACGCACCAATGTGATAAACCATGCCTTTGTCAATAATTAAAAATCTATCGTGCGATTTAGTAAAGGTTTTTAATTCAATTTCAGGATATTGTTGATTGTGTTTTTGCAGATCAAGTTTGATATGCTTTGTCGGTTTGGAAGTAAAAATAGTTGCTTGCACCCCGGATTTTCGTTTGGCTAACATTGCCAGAACAGATTCATCTACATAATTATCAATCAAAACGATGGAAAATTTTGCTGATTTAATAAGATTAGTTACAAAAACATACGCGTCAAATACTTGTCCGTTGAAAAAGATACCTTCATTTGGTGGCAGATTGGTTTTTATCTGCAAATCAAACTCCGTAACTTTTTCTTTCAGATAATGTACATCATTTTTACCTATGCGTTTGCTAACAGCATAACCTTTTAACAAATAATCTTTAAGCACTTTATTAGCCCAGATACGGAATTGAGTACCGCGGATAGAATTTACTCTGTATCCAACAGAAATAATCATATCTAAATTATAATGTGTAATATTTCTCGAAACAGCCCTGTTTCCTTCAATTTGAACTGTTCGGAAAACCCGAACAGTTAATTGCTTTTTTAATTCACCGGATTTGAAAATATGTTTAATGTGTTCACTTATATTTGCTTTGCTACTATCGAAAAGAACAACAATTTGTGCTTGGGTAAGCCGAATAGTTTCTTCCTCAATTCGTACTTCCAATTTTGAAAAAAGTTCATTAGCCTGATAGACAATAATTTCGTTTTTCATTTTTAAAAAATACTCAGTTTAATTTTTCCTTATTCAAATAATAAGTTTTGTTATGCTGGTCGATCCTATTATGTCTTTTTCGCCAAATTGGTTAGCTAAAGACAGTTGTATAAACTTTTTATGTGCAACTGTCGATTATCCCACTCCGAGACGTAAAACATGATCATTATTATCCGCAGGATACACATTTCGTGTGTCGATAATTAATGTTGAATGCGTTAAAACGAAACCAAAATCAATATTGGAATGGTCTGTGAGAATTGCCACGGCATCGTAGTCTTTTATAATCTCTTCGGTTAGTTCAGAAATGCCGGTAACGGTGGTGCCGTTCCAGTGTATTTTAGGTACGAACGGATCATAATAATCTACCGTTGCACCTTCAAGTTCAAGAAGTTTCAGCACGTCCAAAGCGGGAGATTCCCGAACGTCATCTATGTCTTTTTTGTAGGCGACACCAATCATCAAAACCTTGCTACCGTTCAGGGATTTTTTGATGCGATTCAAACCCTTCCCGATAAGCTCCAATACGTGGATAGGCATACCAGTATTGATTTCCCCGGCTAATTCGATGAACCGTGCTTTGTAATCCAGGGATTTCATTTTCCACGAAAGATAATGCGGGTCAATCGGAATGCAATGTCCGCCCAACCCCGGCCCCGGAGTAAATTTCATAAAGCCGAAAGGTTTTGTAGCTGCGGCATTGATAACTTCCCAAACATCCACACCTAATTTTTCACACATAATCGCCATTTCGTTGGCAAGCCCAATGTTGATTGATCGGAATGTGTTCTCTAACAATTTCGTTAATTCCGCTGCTTCCGGAGAAGAAACAGGTACAATTTCGGACACAATTTTTTTATACAATTCAACACCAAGATCCGTGCAGGTTTCGGTGATTCCTCCTAACACTTTTGGAGTATTATGCGTCTGATATACAGGATTCCCCGGATCGACTCTTTCCGGAGAGAAGCATAAAAAACATTTTTCCCCAATGGGATATCCCGCATCTTCCAACTTTGGTAAAACCAGCTCCCGGGTTGTCCCCGGATAGGTTGTGCTCTCAAGAACAATCAATAAATCATCATGCAAATATTTTATCAGTTCATCCACAACGCTGATGATGTAAGACACATCAGGGTCTTTGAGTTTATTGAGGGGGGTCGGGACACAAATGGATACCACATCCAACTTTCTGACTACATCGAAAGATGTTGTGGCTGCAAATCGTCCATTAGATATAAGTTCGTTAAATTCTTCATCATCTACGTCTGCGATATAATTATCTCCTGCGTTTAGTTGTGCAACGCGTTTTTCGCTGATATCAATCCCGGTGACGTTAAATCCTGCCTTTCCAAATTCCACGGCAAGAGGAAGCCCGACATATCCTAAGCCAATGACACCAATATTTGCTGTGTTATTTTGTATGATGGTTTTTAATTTATCTGACATATTAATTCTCCGTGTTAATATTTGATTTCATACATTGAACTGAAATTTCACTCCATGAATTTATATCTTAATCTTCATGTAGAACCATGATTTTCATCTAATTTTTGAAATCAACCAACATTGGGGCTGACATAATGTTGATACGAAATACAATAAGAATCCTTAGCTTGGATTATTCGCCACAAAAGTCCCCGCAGAAAAAACGGGATACCCCGCAAAAAGCCCCGTACAAAACACGGGATGC